>OKCG01000723.1_pt1 | contig 11333 bp, 9 predicted proteins | sample 1609991 | NCBI WGS metagenome assembly OKCG01 (sample SAMN04436606, study PRJEB24849) | human gut metagenome | biome: human gut; feature: NICU; material: stool | host: Homo sapiens | place: USA: Saint Louis, MO | collected 2010-01-15
TTGCGGCTGTATTTATGGTAACATGCTGGTATCATCGTAAATAAAGGTAAAATGAAAAGGAGAATACAAATGCCCCACCCTGGAATTATTTTTGCTGCGTGCGCCTGCTGCGCAGCCCTGACTTTCTCTGCCTGTGCGCCCAGGTCCGAGGCAGAGCCTTCCGTCGCGGCGTCTTTCCCAATTGAGGCGTCCTCTGCCGCGGGCGTCTCTATCGTCGAAGCGTCGACTGCCGAAGCGTCTGCGGGTATAGCGGCTTCTGATGAAGATCCGGCTGCGTCCATTATGTAATATGAAGCGAATGAAAGCATACCTCAACCCGGCCGTTCGGGCAGCAGCTACAGCTCTGCCGCTCCGGTATCCACGCTGCCTGAAACCTCAGATCCTGAAATTATTTCAAATGGTGAAAAATCCGGAGCAGAGCAGGAACCGATCCCGGAGTTGGAGGTTGTTGTTAAAAGAGAGAGCTTGCTGGGAGGCGTCGAAAAAACGATCACGGATGAAGCGCAGATACGGCAGGTATTAATGTTTGCCGACGGGATGGTCCGAAGCGACTACAGCAGCAATCCTCCTACGGGCGGGGAAATCATCACGGTGCTGATAACCCGCAATCAGTCAACGGAGGAGTATACATTCTTTGACAACCAGGTTGAAGGCGGCGGCCTGGCGAAAAATAATCAGGATGCCGATGTGAAAAATACCTGGTATCTTGCGGATGCCGGCGCTTATACATATTTAAACAGCCTGCTCTAAAAAATTGGTCTGCGCCGTCCATGAAAACGGCGTGTACTGTCCTGCCGGTATGCGCCGCTTGATTTGGGATGGAAAAAATCAAACGGCATAAATGGCCGAATGCTTGATAAAACAAGACCGGGAGAATATAATAGGAACGTTACAGGAAAAAAGAACCGCTGGATGGAGGAAGGATCGATGGACAGCAGGGTCGAACGCTTTTACAATGGGTTGAAGGGGAAGAAAATTTCGGTGATCGGTATCGGCGTGAGCCATTCCGACCTGATCAGCCGCCTGCGTGACTACGGCGCGAAGGTGACGGCGCATGACCGGCGCGCGCGCAGCGCGGTCGGAGAGGCGATCTGCAACAATTTTGAGGCGCAGGGCATCGCGCTGCGCCTGGGGGAAAATTATCTTGAAAATATCGACGCGGATATTGTGCTGCGCACGCCCGGGATGTATTTTCATCAGCCGGTAATCGATGCGCTGCGGCGCGACGGCGTCGTTGTGACAAGCGAAATGGAGCTGTTTTTTGATCTCTGTCCGTGCCGGACCATCGGTATTACGGGCAGCGACGGCAAAACGACGACGACGACGCTGATCGCTGAGATTTTAAAGGAGGGCGGCCGCCGCGCACATATCGGCGGCAACATTGGGCGTCCCCTGATGCCGATTCTGCGCGATATCCGCGACAATGACTTCGCCGTCGCGGAGCTGTCGAGTTTCCAGTTGATTTCCATGCGTGAAAGCCCCGACATCGCGGTTGTGACGAACATCAGCCCGAATCATCTCGACGTGCATGGGAACATGCAGGAGTATATCGACGCCAAGCGCAACATTGTGCTGCATCAAAACGCGTTTTCGCGCACAGTGCTCGGCGTTGACAATGAGCTTGCGGCTTCATTTGCCACTGATGTGCGCGGCCGCCTGTTTGAATTCTCCGTCAGGCATCCGGTGCGCACAGGCGCTTTCCTCGGCGAAGACGGGGTCCTGTACGCGTCGGTCAACGGCGAACGCACGAAGATTATCAATAAAAATGAACTGTGCCTGCCGGGTATGCACAACATCCAGAACTATCTCGCGGCGATCTGCGCCGTGTGGGGCGCAGTCGACGTTGAGGCGATCCGCAATGTGGCCATGGAATTCGGCGGCGTGGAGCACCGCATTGAGTTTGTGCGCGAAAAGGACGGCGTGCGCTGGTACAACGATTCGATCGCGACGACGCCGACACGCACGATCGCGGGGCTTGACAGCTTCGGTCAAAAGCTGATCGTGATAGCGGGCGGATACGATAAAAAGGTGCCGTTTGACCCGATGGTCCCCAAGGTCGTTGAGAAGGTGAAAACGCTCGTCCTCATCGGCGCGACAGCCGACAAAATCGAGACGGCTGTCCGGGCGGACAGTGGGTTTTCCGCCTCCGGGATGACGATTATCCGCGCCGGCAGCCTTGAGGAGGCGGTTGAACAGGCGGCGGCCGCCGCGCGCGCCGGCGATATTGTATCGCTGTCGCCGGCGTGCGCCAGCTTTGATATGTTCCCAAATTATGAGACGCGCGGCCGCCGCTTCAAGGAGCTTGTGAACGCGCTGTGATAAACAGCCTGAACAGGAGGACGCTATGACGACAAATGAATTGCTTTTGACGCTGTGCGGTGCAATCGGCGTTTCAGGCGCGGAAAATGGCGCGCGGGACGCAGCGCGCAGCCTGCTCGAGCCGCTTGGTCCGTGTGAGACGGCCGTGCTCGGCTCGCTGATCTGCCGCGTGAAGCCCGTCCCGGAGAGCGGGGCGCATATGCTTCTGACGGCGCATATGGACAGCATCGGCATGATCGTGACGTTTATTGACGACAACGGATTTTTGCGCGTGGCCGGCTGCGGCGGTGTGGACCGCGCGACCCTGCCCGCCGCGCAGGTGACGGTCCACACCGCGTCGGGCGCGCTGCCCGGCGTCGTCTGTACCGTGCCGCCGCATCTGACGGATGACGACGGCGTGCTGCCGAAAGTCGACGAGATCAGTATCGACGTCGGACTCGCGGCCGAGGCGGCGCGTTCCCAAATCGCGCCCGGCGACCGTGTGACATTTGACTGCGAGCCGTTTGTGACGCCCGCGGGACTTATCTGTTCGCGCGCGCTCGACGACCGCGCCGGCTGCGCCGCCGTTATCCTGGCGGCGCAAAAGCTGGCGCGGCAGCCGCTCGCGTGCGGATTGAGCGTCGCGCTGACGGTGATGGAGGAGGTCGGCGGACAGGGGGCGCGCACGGCGGCCAACCTGTTGGCGCCGACGCACGCCGTCGCGGTCGACGTGTCGTTCGGCCATACGCCCGACGCGCCGCGCCCGAAATGCGGCGTCATGGGCGACGGGCCGATGATCGGCGTGTCGCCGATTCTCGACCATGCAATGTTTGAGGGGATGAAGGCATGCGCGAAGCGCCATGATATCGATTTTCAGGTCGAGGTTATGGGCGGCAACACCGGAACGGACGCCGACGGGGTCGCCGTGGCCGGCGCGGGCGTGCGGTGCGCGCTTGTGTCGATTCCGCTGCGGTACATGCATACGCCTGCCGAATTGATCGACGCGCGCGATGTGGAACAGACCGCCGCGCTGATCGCAGCTTATGTGACGGATGAATTTGGGGGTGCGCGCTGATGCTGTATGAGAATATCGAGCGCCTGAGCGCGCTGCCCGGCGTATCGGGGCGTGAGGAGGCGGTGCGCGCGGCTTTATTGGAACTGCTTGACGGCCGCTGCGACTGCAGGGTTGACGCTCTGGGCAATCTGCTCGCTTTTAAGCGCGGCGCAGAGAAGCCGGCAAACCGCCTGATGCTTTCCGCGCATATGGACGAGGTCGGACTGATCGTCACCTATATTGAGGACAGCGGCCTTCTGCGCTTTGCAACCGTCGGCGGGATAGACCGCCGCACGGTCGTCGGCAAGACGGTGCGCATTGGAAAGACGCGCGGAGTGATCGGTACAAAGGCGACGCACTTGAAATCTGCCGAGGAGCGCGGCAAGGCGGCGGCGCTCGATGCGCTGTGCATCGACGTCGGCGAGAAAACGCGCGACGAGGCGGCGGCGCTTGTCAGCCCGGGCGACTGCGCGGTGTTCGATTCGCAGTATGCGTCGTTCGGCGACGGATTTCTGCGCGGCCGCGCGCTGGACGACCGCGTAGGCTGCGCGCTTCTGGTGGAGCTGCTGTTGTCGGAGAATTTGCCGTACGATCTGCATGTAGCCTTCACCGTACAGGAGGAAACCGGCACGACAGGCGCGAAAACAGCGGCCGCGCAGATTTGTCCCGATATTGCAATTGCGGTTGAGACGACGACAGCCTGCGATATTCCGGGGACGCCGCCGGAAAAGACGGTCTGTTCGCTGAAAAAAGGCCCTGTGATTTCCTTTATGGACCGGGGAACAATTTACGACGCGGCGCTGTACGCGCGCGCAATGCAGGCTGCTGCCGCTTCCGGGATCGCCTGTCAGCCAAAGCAGGGCGTATTCGGCGGCAATGAGGCGCGTTCGGTACAGACAGCGGGCAACGGCGCGCGTGTATTGGCGGTGTCCGTCCCGTGCAGATATCTGCATACGCCGTCATGTGTTGCCAACCGCTTCGATATTGACGAGACGCTGCGCCTGCTGCGGCTTTTGATTGATGTGTTTGGCGCGTGATCCGCTTTGTTACGCCGGAGCTTGAGGCACTGTTTTGTGAAAAATCCGTACAATTTGGTATATTTGGAGCAAAAATATACTCACAGTATCAAACATATGGCGCACAGAGCGGTATCCTCGATATGTGGCTGTTGTTTGATGATACGTATGTAACCGGCTGCGTTTCCCGGTTTGGCGGCCTGCTGACCGCTGCGTGCACGCCGCGGGCGGATGTCGAGGAGCTGGCGGTGTTCCTGCGCGCTGTGGGCGGCCGCGCTGTGGAGGGGATGCTGCCGCTGATCGAGAGGGTGCGCGCCGTAACGCGCGGCGAACTTTGTTCGTCGCGCGTCATGCGGGCAGACAGCCGTGGCTGTCTGCCCGCTCCCGCGCCTTGCGGCGCGGACGGCGCGCCCTGCCCCGCGGACCGTCTCGTCCCGGTCTATGCGCTGCTTTGTGCTGCCGACCCCCTGTTCGCAGCCAGGGCGGATGAAGCCGGCTGGTTGACGGAGCTTTCTCATAAAACACGCCATGGGTTGGCGGAGATTTACATACTAAAAGTAAAAAATAGTCCGATATCTACCTCGGGTATTTATTTTAAAGGTACAGACAGCGCGATTCTCGCTGGCGTGGCGACTGTTCCGGCCATGCGTGGGCGCGATTATGGCCGCCGCCTGGTGGAGCATACAACAGCGGCCGCGCTGGCACAGGGCTTGACGCCGTATTTGTTGACGGCGGACGACCGGCTCGGCGCGTTTTATACTGCCTGTGGGTTTATGGACGCCGGCCAGTGGGCACGGTTGGAATGGTAAACGGAAAGGATAGTCAAATTTGATCGAACATTTTTTTAAGATCGATCCGCGTTTGCTGGATGTCGCGGATGCTGCGCTTGGCGACTGCCGCGCGCCGTTTGAGGCGAGCGATGAAACCGCGGAATACAATGCCTGCAAGGTACTGGCCGCTTTTATTGACAACCGCGTGAGTGAAAGCCATTTCACGGGGACGACCGGATATGGATACGGCGACCGCGGCCGCGACACGCTCGACGCTGTGCTTGCCCAGATCATGGGGACGGAGGAAGCGTTGATCCGTCACAATTTTGTCTCCGGCACACATGCGATCACAACTGCTTTGTTTGGCGTGCTGCGGCCGGGCGACCGGATGGTGTCGCTGACCGGCGCGCCGTATGATACGCTTCAGCCGGTCATTGGGATTGTCCCGGGCGGGCATGGTTCCCTCAGGGAATTTGGGATACAGTACGAACAGCTTGACCTGCGCGCGGACGGCGCGCCTGATTATGAAAACGTTGCAAAAGCGGTACGCGGCGCGCGCGTGGCATATATCCAGCGGTCGCGCGGCTATACCTTGCGCGAATCCCTGCATATCGACGAGATCAGCCGTTTGATTGATGCGGTGCGTGCAGCCGACCCGGATACGGTTGTCATTGTTGACAATTGTTATGGTGAATTCGTTGAAAAGTGTGAGCCAACACAGGCCGGCGCTGATCTAATCGTCGGTTCTCTGATTAAAAATCCTGGCGGCGGAATTGCAAAGACGGGCGGTTATATTGCCGGGCGCGCTGATCTGATCGAGCTGTGCGCATGCCGGCTGACAGCGCCGGGCGTCGGCAAGGAGGTTGGCTGCACGCTCGGCGAATTGCGCGGAATGTATCTGGGACTGTTCCATGCGCCCACCGTGACAGCCGCCGCGCTGAAAACGGCCGTTTTTGCGGCGGCGCTGTTTGAACGCCTTGGATTCGCGGTCTATCCGTCATACGACGCGCCGCGTGCCGATATTATCCAGGCGGTGCGGCTTGATACGCCTGCCGGATTGGAGGCATTCTGCCGGGGCGTACAGCGCGGCGCGCCGGTCGATGCATTCGTGACGCCTGAAGCATGGGACATGCCTGGATATGACAGCCAGGTAATTATGGCAGCCGGAGCGTTTACAATGGGCGCTTCTATTGAGCTGTCAGCCGACGGACCGATGCGCCCGCCATATGCCGCCTGGATGCAGGGGGGGTTAACCTGGCCAAGTGGAAAAACAGGCGTGCTGCTGGCCGCTCAATCGCTTCTAAAGGCAGGACAGATCGCGCTGTAAGCAGCGTGCGGCGCTGCATGGAACGGTTGACAGACTGCGTGCAGGTATGGTATCATATCCGCAGAACAAATAGGCCTGCCGTTTGCGGGCAGATGCCTTCAGACGGCAGAGGGCGTCATAGCCAAACCGGCCGCGGCCGGTTTGACGCCGCGCTTTGCGCGGCGCGGCAAGCCCACCGGGCTTGCCGCTATGGCGCCGTCCGCGTGGCGGCTTTTTGTGCGGGCGTGGCGGAATGGCAGACGCGCTGGTCTTAGGAGCCAGTCTTTCGGTGTGTGGGTTCAAGTCCCACCGCCCGCACCAAGTGGCAAGGCCTGGAGTCAATTTATGCTCCAGGCTTTTTTAAGAAAGCGTCCGTGTCCTGCGCATAGTGATTTTGAGCAATTGTGCTAAAGACGCCAGAAGCAAGTGCTTCTGGCGTCTTTTTCAGTAAAAATGGGACAATGGCGCGCCCTATGATTCTGTTTTGTTATTCTGGCTGAAAATCCCCTATTGATTTTTGATACGGCGGGGCAGCGTGTCGATTTGCCCCATTTTGAAAGCCTGCGTCAAAACACATGATACCAACTGTTATCACACACATATGATCTAATTTTATTCAAATCACTTGCAATATTTGCAAATTTATAGTAGACTATACAAAGTCAAATTGTCGTGAAGCAGACTGTGGACCAAGGCCCGTATTCACCGGCGTGCGATATGATAGAAAAAGAAAAGCCCGCTCCGATCGAGATGAATATGCGAAGGAGAGCCTGTATGCTGTGAAGAAATTAACAAAAGAAAAGACTTTATCTGAAAAAGCATATGCTGTGCTGTGTGAAATGATCGCAAAAATGAAGCCGGGTGAAAACCGTCTGCCTTCCGAAGATGATCTCGCCCGACTGATGGGGATCAGCCGGGCGACTGTGCGGGAAGCATTGAAATATCTGATCATCAATGGTGTCACGACTACGATCCACGGGAAGGGTACCTTTGCACACCCATCTGTTTTTTCAGTGCGTAACCGTATAGACCTTTGTAGTGATTTTATGTTGATGCTTTCTGAGCAATATGACGACTTAACAGTCGACACAGATTGGATGGAAGGCGCAGCGCCCAGCCAGCTTTACCAGGATGTCTTTGGCGACAGCGTGCCGGGTATGACCAGCGGTTGGACCTACAGGGCTGCTGGCAAGGTTATGTTGTATGGGTACTTTGAATTCTGTTCGGACTATCTGGTGAAAAGTGTGAAGGCGGGTAAACCATGTACCAGTCTGTTGCAGTTCAGCCGTCAGTATATGCAAAAGCCCATCGATTATTGCACCATGACGGCCCGCATGGGCTGTAATGCCGCAGCGAATGCGGCTTTGCAGTTGGATCCAGACCAGATGCTTCTGCGTTGGGATGAAAAAATCTACAATATCGATGACAATGTAGTTGCAACCGGAACCATTTATGTCCATCCGACTAATATGGAGCTATCCGTTGTGACCCGCTTTGCAGTCTGAGTATATTAAACGAAGACGGCCCTTCAAAGGACGAGTTTACTCGATTCAAGTGGGACCGCATAAAGAACTGCGAGTTATTTTTTCAGATTACAAGTAAACGGATGATCGAGCCTGTCTGTAAATGCAATATCTCGCCTGCATCCGTTGGACTGCATTGCCTGATGAACGATTATGGCCGAATCAGTGTGTTCTATCAACTGATTCGGCTTTTTTGCTTCGTCCATCTGGCAGAGGTTGGTAAGTCCATCAAAAACGATGTCGATTGTATGCTCCTGACCAACGCTGGCCGTAAAGCCTTCGCCTGTAAAGACGTTGTTATCCACAGATACGACCGCTCCGCCGCGGCGGCCAAACAGGCTGCACAAGGTTGCGATGGCAGCGGATTCGTGGTCTGTGTAAGGGTTGAGCCGTCGAAAACAGGCGCTTGGCTTTGGCATCTTTTTCAGAGGAAAGCAGCGGCGCCCAGCCGCCGACTGCAATCGCGCAGTCTCATTGCTGCATAAGCCTTGCATCAGCATCTCGATGGGGCAATAGGCTTTTTCAGATCCATGCTGTTCATCTGTCAGATGAAAAGCGGCAGGAAAGGGCTCAATTGACACACAAGCTGATATGCCATATAATAAAAAGAACCGCTCCGCCTGATCGATTAAGGAGCGGTGCATTTTTATCTCTTGGTTAGCTCTTGCTAACCAAGATTGAATTTTCCGATTTGTCCTCGCTTGCGGGCATCAGGTAGAGAAACCAGTACCCTGTACGGGGACAACGATGGGAATATCATGGTTGGTGTCGATGAATTAGATGTATTGAGGAGCTACAGCAAATGGATTTGAAACAGCTTGAGTTTTTTACAGTTGCCTGTGAACGCGGAAGTCTTTCAAGTGCTGCGGCCTGTATGTACACATCGCAGCCCAATGTCAGCCGGAATATCCGCGCATTGGAACATGAGCTGGGGCGGACGCTTTTAACAAGAAATGGGAAGGGCGTCCAGCCCACGGTTTTTGGAAAGACCGTCTTGGAATACGCCAAGATGATTCTGAAGACCACCGCGACCATATCCTCTCTTGCAGTGCCGGACGAACAGAACAGTCTGCGCCTGTCCACCTATCCAAGCAATATGATTGCCCGGCTGCTGACGGAATTTTATGAAAAATGGGGACCTTCCTATCATATCGAACACCACGAGGGAGCCGTGGAGGAGGTTACGGAACATGTCCACCAGGGAATTTCTGAAATTGGAATCGTCTATGTGGCGCAAAAGCAGGTACCTACCTTTCAGCATATTTTATTTCACAAAAAGCTGGAGTTTGTACCTTTGGATGTAAAAAAGATCTGTGTCTATGTGGGACCGAAGCATCCGCTATACCATGTGGACAGTGTGGATTTTGCGGATCTGCCCAGCCTGAAATTCATGGGAGGCGTCCGGGACTTCTTCTCCATGGAGCACCATCTGGAAACGGTCAGTGTGGGTGTAATTGACACCCGATCCTTGAAATATGTAGTGTATACCAACAGCGATCATTTGACGATCAATCTGCTGCTCCACACCGACGTTTGCAGCCTGGGACTCAACTTCATGTACAGGCCGTATGAGCAATATAATATCAAGCCTCTGGAGATTAATGGCTGCGAGCCGTTTTTACAGATTGGGTATATCCGGGATCCGGAGCGCGCCCTTTCTGCACAGGCCTGCTGGCTGACAGAGCAGTTTCGCAAAATGCTGTGACGGACAGGCATAACAATTTGGTATAGCACCCCATACGATTTTCCCACCTAGTAAGCATGGACTAACCGATGTATACTGACATAGTACGGTGCAAACCAGAAACTGAAAATCGGAGGAAACTATGAAAAAGAGATTGTTAACCGCACTGCTGGGCAGTGCATTGCTGTTATCTACTCTTGCCGGCTGTGGCGGGCAGAACGCAGCAGGCGCTGCCGCGTCCGACGCAGGCGCCGCCGCATCCAGCACCTCATCAGAGGCGAGGGATGAACTGATATTTGTCAACTATCGGGACATCCGCGACCTGAACCCCCATCTATATGCCGGCGAGATGTATGCCCAGAGTATCCTCTATGATACGCTGGTAAGCAACACAGAGGAGGGCTACGTTGGCTGCTTGGCCGAGGATTGGACCATCAGCGAGGATGGCCGGATATATACCTTTCATATCCGGGATGGAGTGACATTCTCCGATGGTACGCCCTGTGATGCCAACGCGATCCTTGCCAATTTCAACGCCATTCTGGAGAACCGGGAACGCCATACTTGGCTGGAGATGATGAACCTTCTGGTGGGGGTTTCCGCGCCGGATGACAATACCTTTGTCATCGAGATGAGCGAGCCTTACTATCCCATGCTCACGGAATTGGCCTGCATCCGTCCCTTTGCCATGATCTCCCCTAATTGTATGATCGACGGCAGTACCAAGGACGGCGTCAATGGCTACATAGGCACAGGTCCTTATGTGCTCACAGATTTCGTTACAGACGAGTACGCCGTCTTTGAGCGCAATGAAAACTACTGGGGAGAAGCGCCTGCCATCCGAAAAATTACAGTCAAGGTCATTCCGGACAATCAGACCCGGATTATGGCGCTGGAAAATGGCGAGATCGATCTGATTTTTGGCAAGAATATGCTGGATGCTGACGCTATCAGCCAGTATGTGGACAGTGACAAGTTCACAGTGGGACTATCCGACCCCACCTCCACCCGTCATATCGTCCTGAACACCACGCATGAAATCCTCAGCGACCCGCTTGTGCGCAAGGCTCTGCAACACGCCACCGACCGGGAAGCGATCTCCCAGGGGATCTTCTATGGTCTGGAACCTGCCGCCGACACCCTGTATGCTCCTACGGTGCCCTATTGTGATGTGAATCTGGAGCCATATGCCTATGATACAGATGAGGCCGCCCGTCTCTTGGATGAGGCTGGCTGGGTATTGGCCAGTGACGGCGCCCGGGCTAAGGATGGAAAGAAGCTCGAACTGGATCTTCTCTATAACAGCGACAGCGTGACGGAAAAAACCATCGCGGAATATCTGCAGAGCGAGTATCGGAAGCTGGGGATCGTTATGACGATCCATGGCGAGGAGGAGCAATCCTATCGCGATAACATGAAGGCCGGCAATTTTACCATGGTTTTCAATATCTGCTGGGGGATGCCTTATGATCCTCAGTCCTCCCTGGCGGCCATGCGCGCTCCGGTATACGGCGACTATGCCGCACAGCAGGGTCTGGCAGACAAAACAGAGATCGACCAGGCTATCACCGACATCCTGACTTCCACGGATGAGGCAGAACGCCAGGAGCTATATAACTTTGTTCTGACACGTCTGCATGAGGACGCTGTGTATATCCCCCTGACCTATGAAACAAACAAGG
>OKCG01000728.1_pt1 | contig 11288 bp, 10 predicted proteins | sample 1609991 | NCBI WGS metagenome assembly OKCG01 (sample SAMN04436606, study PRJEB24849) | human gut metagenome | biome: human gut; feature: NICU; material: stool | host: Homo sapiens | place: USA: Saint Louis, MO | collected 2010-01-15
GCAAGGACGTGCTCGCCAAGTGCTACGGCGGCGACATCACCCGTAAGCGCAAGTTGCTCGAAAAGCAGAAGGCTGGCAAGAAGCGCATGAAGATGCTCGGCCATGTGGAGGTGCCGCAGGAGGCGTTCATCGCAGCCCTGTCCACCGGCGAGGACTCCAACGACCGCGACACCAAAGACAAGATCCGTGCCGCCCAGAAGACCGAGGGCTAGTGTTCGAGGTCTACATCCACGTCCCGTTCTGCTTGCGGCGCTGCGGTTACTGCGACTTCAACACCTACACGGCTACGGATCTTGGTGCGGGGGCCTCGCGCGGCAACTATGCCAATATGATCATTCGGGAAATGAAATTGACCAAGCAGTGGCAGCTCGACCACGGCATCGAGGAGCCGCCGGTCTCCACCGTGTTCTTCGGCGGCGGCACCCCCACAATTCTCGCCGCCCGCGATCTGGTCGCCATGCTCGATGCCGTCCGCAAGATCTGGAGCATCGCGCCCGACGCGGAAATCACTACCGAAGCCAATCCGGACACGGTCAACGAGTATTACATCAATGAGCTCGCTGCCGGCGGCTTCACCCGTGTTTCCTTCGGCATGCAATCCGCCGTGCCGCACGTGCTCAAAACCCTCGACCGCACGCATACGCCGGCCAACGTGGCCGTAGGCGTCAATGCGGCGAACAAGGCTGGGCTGCGCTCAAGCGTGGATTTGATTTACGGCGCTCCGGGGGAGAGCCTTGACGATTGGCGCACCTCGGTCACGACCGCCATCGATCTTGGCGTAAACCACATCTCCGCCTACGCATTGACCGTGGAACCCACCACGAAAATGGGCCGTCAAATCGCGGCCGGCACTCTGCCCAAGCCCAATGACGATGACGAGGCCGCTAAATACGAGATCGCTGACGACCTGTTCGCCGCCGCCGGCCTCGAATGGTATGAGGTCTCCAACTGGGCCCGCCCCGGATACGAAAGCCAGCACAACCTCGGCTACTGGCGCAACGTCGATTGGGCCGGTCTAGGGCCAGGTGCCCACTCCCACTACAACGCGGTGACCGAGGCTGACCACCCCCAGTCAGCTTCGCTGACAGCCCCCGCTGGCGGGGGCTGTCCGGCGGATGCCGGACTGGGGGTGGTTTCGGTCTCACACGGTCTGCGCAGCTGGGATATCGCCCATCCTCGCCTGTGGGGCACCGCCATCAATGAGAACCGTATGCCGTGGGCCGATAGCGAGGAAATCACTCCCGAGGAAAACCTCGAAGAGCTCATCATGCTCGGGCTGCGCCTGCACGAGGGCCTTGACCTCGACCGCATCAACCGCGCCATCAACGATGCGGGTATGAGCAGCACGCCCCAGACTCTCCGTAATGTTTCCCTTGACCAACTCGCCCCAATGGTCAGCGAAGGCCTGATTACCGTATCCGATAATCATCGAGTGGTGCCCACTCGTCGTGGCCGGTTGCTCAATGACTCGGTAATCGAACAGTTCTTCGATTTCGTCGGTGTATGAGTCGGTGGTATGGTGCGCGGCAGTCGCCATTACCTGTTCGCTAGTTGTGGTTACACCGTCAGAGGGAGCTATTTTTGTTTTACCGGCGGGGGAGGGAACCGCGTAGGACTACGTCCGGGGCGCTTTGCACGTAGATCAGGCGGTTGGCAGTGCCGCCGGTGGCCTCCCCGTCATCGCGGTTGGACAGGATGCTGTCCACGGCGGCCTGGCCCATTTCGGCCAGCGGCAGATGCACGGTGGTCAGTGGTGGGAACACGTCGGCGGAGTAGGGGATGTCGCCGAAACCGGTGACGCCGATTTCCTGACCCGGCTCGATGCCGTTGGTGCGCAACGCGGTCATCGCACCGATGGCCATCACGTCGTTGAGCGCGATGATTGAATCGATGCCTTTGCCGTCGTACAGTGCGCCTTCGCCCGGCTTCAGCAGTCCGGATCGGGCCATTTGCATGACGGCCGCATAGCCGTCGGTGCGGCTGAACTTACCGTTTGCCACGGCTTTCGGGTCTACGGTGATGCCTGCCTCGTCCAACACTTCCATCACACCGGCCAGTCGTTCTTTGGAGGAGCGGTGTGCGTCATCGCCCTTGAGAATCGCAGGGCGCGTATACCCGGAATCGACGATAAGCTTTGCGATGGCGCGCGCGCCGACGTCGTTCGCCACGTCCACGGCCGGGAAGGGCAGGTTGCGGTTGAGCACGAACACGGCACGTCCGCCGGATGCTTCGTACTGGGTGAGTTCCGTCTGCAACGCCTGGCGTTCCGGCGCGTCGGTGTATTCACTTTCGGAGATGATGATGCCGCGCGGCCTGGTGGATACGGACTTACGCACCGCCTCCAACTCTTCGTGCGGGGTGGCTGCCACGCCGATGGTCACGGAAATGCCGCGTTCGGCCGCCGCCTTGACCACGCCTTGCGATACGGATGCGAAGTAGGGATCGGAGATATCGGAGACCAGCAGCACGATGTTCGGTGCGGTGCCTTTGGCCACTGCCTGAGCATAGGCGTTGGGGCGATAGTTGAGCTTGGTGGCTGCTTCCATCACCTTGACATACGATTGGTTGCGTACCTTGCGGGTGCTGCCGTTGAGCACGCGGGATGCGGTGGCGATGGAGACTTGGGCTTCTTTGGCGACATCCATCAATGTCGCTGGCGATTGCGCCTTATCGTTCTGTACAGCCACGATCGAATCGATCCTTTTCTTCCCTGAAACGGAAAACGTGTCTAAACGTTTACCGCAACGATATCGCATTTTTGCTTGCAATAGTAGCATTGTGGATTGGAAAGCCTGAATTCTGAACAAAAAAATAATCACGCGAATTACGGAAAACGTTTACCGTTTCGTCGTGTCGTGCGGTATGCTCGAAGCATGACGCGATACTTATGCGCCCCTGACTCCTTCAAAGAGAGCCTGACCGCCATGGAGGCGGCCCGGGCGATGGCTCAGGGGATTGAGAATGCCGACCACGATGCCGAGGTCCGTTGCCTTCCCATGGCCGACGGCGGTGAAGGCACCGCACGCGCGCTTGTCGACGCCACCGGCGGATCGATGCGCGCCGTGCCGGTCCACGACCCGCTCGGCCGGCCTGTCGAAGGCCACTTCGGTCTGCTCGCCGACGGCACGACCGCCGTGGTCGAGACAGCCGAAGCCAGCGGACTGGCACTGCTTGAAGCCAAAGAACGCAACCCGTTGATCGCCTCCTCCTACGGCACCGGCGAACTCATGCTCGCCGCCGTCCGTTCCGGAGCCAAGCGCATCATCGTCGGGCTCGGCGGCAGCGCCACCAACGACGCCGGTGCCGGACTTCTGCAGGCCCTCGGCGTTCGTCTTCTGGACAAGAACGGTAACGACTTGGCACACGGGGGAGCGGCCCTCGCCAATCTGACCACCATCGATATCAGCACGATGGACCCGGCTCTCAAGAACGTCGCCATCACCGCCGCCTGCGACGTGACCAACCCGCTGACCGGCCCCACCGGCGCCAGCGCCGTGTTCGGCCCGCAGAAAGGTGCGTCCAAAGATGATGTCGCCACATTGGACGCCGCCCTCGCGCATTTTGCGCAGGTAATCGACAGCCAGCTCGGCGTTGCCGTGAACGACGTGCCGGGTGCCGGCGCGGCCGGTGGCATCGGTGCAGCGCTGAAGGGCTTCCTAAACGCCGAATTCCGCCCGGGCATCGCCATCGTCATCGAACAATCCGGACTCGATGCGGCCGCGCAATGGGCTGACGTGGTGTTCACCGGCGAAGGCTCCATCGACTTCCAGACCAAGTTCGGCAAGACGCCGGCCGGCGTGGCCGAAACCGCCAAGCGCCACGGCAAGCCGGTCATCGCAGTAGCCGGGCATATTGGCACCGGCATCGATGAGCTGCATGAGGTCGGCATCGACGCGGTATTCGGCATCGCGCCCGGAGCCGCCAGCCTTAGTGAGCTGTTGGCCGATGCGGCCGCCAACGTGACCCGCACCACCGAACAAATCGTACGAACCCTACAACTGTGAGCAGGCTCCCGCTGGCGGGGGCTGGCGGGCTTCGCCCGACTGGGGGGCAGCGCTGAGAACCACCCTCAGTCTCGCTATGCGAGACAGCTCCCGCAGCGGGAGCGAGTACCGGAAAGGAAGACGTGCGCGCCACACTGGAAACCGTGAGCTGCGGCGAACTGACCGCCGTGTATCGCAAAGATAGCGACACCGGCATCGTGGAACTGGTATCATGGATCGTCGACGCGAGCTCGGTCTTGTGACATGATTGGTGGTGATGGAATCAACGATGAGTCCAACAAAACGGCACCGCCTCTCATTGCGCAATATCGCGCGCAATATTACGCAGCGTATTGGCTCTCCGAATGCGTGTCTGCTAAACCTCGTGTTGCTCTATCAGCGAGCTTTCCGACTGCGCAGCTCAGGCAACATCACGACGAACAGGATGACCGCCACAATCGCGGTCAGCAGATCGGCGATGGCCTGCGCGGCGATTACACCCTGATAGCCGGCCAGCCGGGAGCCGACGAACAGGGTAATCGCCAGCATCACACCCTGCCTGCTGATCGACAGCACAAAGGCGCCGACCGCCTTGCCTGCGGACTGGAAGGTGCAGGTCGTGACCATCACGACGGCTACGCACACCAGGCTCAGCAGCTGAACCCGCAGCATGCCGGCGCCCAGCGTGATGATGGTGGCGTCCTCGATGAAGAATCCCATCAGTAGACGGTCGGACAGGCTGAGCACCACGGTCATCACCAGGGCGAACAGGGACAGGAACAGGTAGGAAAAACGCAGAATGCCGCGCAGTCGAGGCATATTGCGGGCGCCGTAGTTGTAGCCGATCAGCGGCTGCGCGCCGAACGCGAATCCCACGAAAACCAGCACCGCGATCATGATGACTTTCAGCGCGATGCCCATCGCGGCTACCGCGTCGGTACCGTAGGGGAGCAGGAACAGGTTGATCATGACGATGCCGACGCTCTGCGTGAGGTTCGTGATCGCCGAGGGGATGCCGATGGCGAGGATGCTCCCGACCTCCCGGGCCGTGACCGCCAGACGCCGGCGCGCGCGGTCGATGACGGTCCGCGGGTCGATGGACAGGTTGCTGCTGTGACGCAGCGTGAACCAGACGAAATAGGCGTCGGTGCAGATGTTGGCGATCACGGTGGCACCGGCCGAACCCGCAGCACCCCAGCCGAATCCGTGGATGAACAGGGGATTGAGCACGATGTTGACCGCCGTGCCGGCCACCGAACCGATCATGGACTGCACGGCGTGGCCTTCGGTGCGCAGCAGGTTGGACGGCGTCATCGACACGATGATGAACGGCGAGCCGACGATGATCAGCGTGTAGAAGTCGGAGGCATACTGCCAAGTGTCGTCAGTGGCGCCGAGCAGCGCGAGCATCGGGTCGCGGAACGCCAGGCCCAGCACCAGAATCAGCAGGCCGGTGGCGATGGCGGCATAGAAGCAGAACGCGCTGAGTCGCTTGCCGTCGGCGAACCGGTGTTGGCCGAACAAGCGCGAGATGACCGAACTGCCGCCGAGGCCGAAGATGTCGCCGAGGGCGATCATCACGGTGAACACTGGCGCGGTGAGGGAGACGCCCGCCACCATATCGGTGTTTCCCGTATGCGCGATGAAATAGGTGTCGACCATGTTGTACACCAAGGTGACGAGCATGCTGAGCACCACGGGCATCGCCAGCGAGAAATACGCCTCCGGAATCGGCGCCTTTTCGAAGAGTTCGTTATCCATTTCCGTCCCTTGGTGTTTCGTTCTTCAGTCACTGTGCAGGATGCCGTTCGGCGTGCATCACAGGCATTGTAGAGGCAACAGTGTGGACAACGGGCGGGGGAGTATCTCATGATGCGGTGAGGGCGTTGATGATGACGCATCGTGTATTGGCGGCCGTGTGCATCGTATGTGAACCTGTGCTGGCGCGGCGTACGAACGATGGGAAAAGAAAGAATATATGGACCCCGTTGTCCCGGTTATTGTTCAGTTTTACTGTGTTGAATTATTGCGTTATTCAATTATTGTGGTGTGCCGGCCGATTGCGGCCTGAGGGGGGATTGCCTTCGTATGTGTCATGCAATCTCATGAACGGGATTGTTCGCTAGATTCAGCGAGCGTCCTTGTTGGCGGCGTTGATGATGTCGGCGAACATCTTGGAGTCGGCGTAGCCGGCGCGGGCGATGGCATCCATACCGGAGAGGGCGAGACCGCGAATCATGGAATCCTTGAGAGACATAATCATTACCTTTCGTTTGCGCATCGCCGTGAGCGGCTTTGCGATTGTTGTTTAAGCTTTGTTGTTATGGGGTCCGTGGCTAATCTGATTGGATTGCCGGACCGGAGCCGATGGCTCAGCGAGCGTTCTTGTTGGCTTTGTTGATCAGGTCGACGAGCGTGCTGCTGTTGGCGCGACCGCACTGGCTCATGGAGCTCAGGCCGTACACAGCCAGACCGCGAATCATGGAATCCTTGAGAGACATCATGTTTCCTTTCGTTGGTCAAAACCTTGGGGCTTTGAGTTTTGTTTATCGGCTTCTTTCTGAAACCGGTTTCAGAATAACGCAGTCCGATGACAAACGCAAGGGGACTATTCCGCTCTCGGCGTTTCTGGCGGAATATCGCCGTTCTTTAGATACCATTCGGTAGTTAAGAGGTTGTCTAGTCGACCTTCTGACGGCCTTGTTCTGAGCGTACGGTTTTCACGAGGTATGGCCTCATGTCGCGGAAATCGTACGCTGAGTCGTCGTAAGCGTACGGTTTTCACGAAATGGGGTCTCATCTCGTGAAGAACGTACGCTGAGTCGTCGTAAGCGTACGGTTTTCACGAAATGGGGCCTATCTTCACCGGATTTTGGGCACACCGGCCTTGAGCAGCTTGGTCTCAAGATTGATGGGGCGTAGCAGATCCTCATAGAACACATGGACGATTTCGGTGACGCCCTGTTCCCGGAGATGCCGATCACGTCTGCGGTCGTACTCCATTTTCGCCTGGAGGCTTGCGCGATTCTTGTTGCTGATGTCGGCGTATTTGGCCATGCCGTCGTATTCTGCCACGATGATGCGGCCGTCTGCGAGCTTCCAACAGAAATCGACGCGATATGACATTGCGGGATTGTCGGGATTCATGAACTGCACCTGCAGCAGGGGGATGCCGAAAGACAATTCGGTGATCTGGCCACGCATCAATGATTCGCCGCCGTTTTCGCTCAGGGGATCCGCGTACTTCAGCAGCTTGGTCACGGAGACCTCGTCGCAGACGCTTTGAATCATCAGCGACTGCACCTCTTCGATGGTCGTCAGGGACTTTCTCAGAGCCGAATCGTATATGGGCAGCGCCTGTGGGAATGGGAATGCCGCGCAGTCGAGCAGCGTTCGCGCCGGAGTCGTCAAGAGAATGCCGTTATGCTTCCGCGTCGGAATCCGATTGATATAGATGCGGTTGAGACGCGCCTCGTCTCCGCCGCCGATGCCGGACTTCGAGGCGATGTGCACTGTGCCGTCGTGCAGGGAATAGTTGTGCTGCAGTCCGTATACGCACGCCGCACTCAACCCCGCAAATACCCACTGAGGGTGGATTGCGGACAACGCACGTATGACCTGCAATGACTGTTGCTCTCTGGTCATGGTGTTCCAAAGTGTTCGGTCGGCGTACAGGTTCTTATACGGTGACACCAGCTCCCCGGCATGCAGGCGACGTTTCAGGGCGCGCCGTTGCGCATCACTGGTGCCATAGCAGCAGCGACGCTCCTGCTTCGCCTGCTGCAGCAGTGCAGAAACTTCCTTGTGTTCTTTCATATCTCGACGCTAAGGGTGATTTTGATCGTTGCACAAGCTCAACCGGCAAATGTGGATACTATGTCACGCGAATTGTTGCTGTGGATAACTTGAATCGACGTCGACGGCTTTGCCGACGGTCTTGTCGGAGGCGATATTAGCCTAGGACACCTTGCTGCGCCGCCTTCCATACCGAAAACAGTCATCAGTGACACCGGGGGCATCTTCAGCGTACGTTCTTCACGAAATCAGCTGCCATTTCGTGAAAACCGTACGCTCAGAATGACTCAGTGTACGTTCTTCACGAGATGAGGCCCCATTTCGTGAAAACCGTACGTTGACGACGATTCAGTGTACGTTCTTCACGAAATTAGGGATGATTTCGCGGAAACCGTACACTCACCGCAACTCAGCGTACGGTTTTCACGAAGTTATCGATTTGGGTATAGGTTCCCCGTCATGAACTACAATGAATCGCGGCGAAAAACGGAGAACCGAAGTCGGAGCGCGGCTGAACGGATATGGGTGTGACTGGATGGCTGTCATAGTGATGCCGGTTCTCTAACATACGCAATAACAACAACTGACAACAACAGGGGAGACAAGGATGGCGAGAAGTGCGGGCCGCACCCGGCCGGTGATCAAGGACGTGGCCAAACTGGCCGGAGTCTCGGCACCGACCGTCTCCCGGTATCTCAACGGCACCGTCAACGTCACCGAAGACAAGCGTGAACGCATCGCCAAGGCCATCAAGGAGCTGGGCTACGAGCCGAGCATTGTGGCGCGCGCTCTGTCGAACCGGGAGATGGACTCCGTGGTGGTGTTCGCGGCCAATCCTTCCGCCTTCTCCACGTCCGAAACGAACCATGGGGTGGAGGCCGCCGCCCGTAAACGTCGGTTCCTGCTCAATATTGTTTCTTTGGACGAGTCCGACATGGACTCCGTCAAGGCTCGCGTGCGCATGGGTTTGTCGATCAGGCCGGCGGGCGTGATCGTCTACGAGTACGACCGGGCCGGCATCGCCGCACTGGAATACATTCCCAAAGATATGCCGATGGTCGTGGTGGGTGGCAGCTTCGGCGACGGTGAATACCAGGTCATCAACGCCGAAAGGGATGGCGGCCGTTGGATGACCATGCATCTGCTGGATCTCGGCCATCGCACCGTGTTCCATGTGGGGCGTCCGGAAGGTCCGACCGATAACACCCGCACCAATGGGTGGCGTGACGCGCTCAAGGAGCGCGGCGTCACGGCACCTGACCCAATCATCGTGCCCGACGATGATTTGGAGGAGTCGGTCAAGGCTGGACGCACCTTGGGCCGTCGTGGTGATGTGACTGCGATTTTCGCCGGCAACGACGAGACTGCCATCGCTGTGATCCGGGGTCTAAGGGAGGTTGGTCGCCGCGTGCCTGCTGACGTGAGCGTCGTAGGCTTTGACGACCGCAACTTCGGTGCCATGTGGAATCCGGCGCTGACCAGTTACACCCAGAACTTCCTGGACATGGGGGAGCGGTCCTTCCGAATGCTGTTCGAACAGATCCAGGCCAAGCGCGCCGGCGATGACGCGCCGCCCTCGCAGGTCGAGGTGGTGCAAGGCAAGCCGTGTCTGCGAGCCTCCGAACGCGCGTACGGCGACGGTGAAATCGCGTAGTCGATGGGGCGTGCGTATCAATCATAGTGACTGTAGCGCATCCATATCGTGGTGAGGAGTCTCTCATGCCGAACTGTAAGCGCTTACCTTAAGTAGTTTGTAATATGGTTTACGTCATACTAATAGATATTCTAAATCATAGTGTTTTGCAAGGGCTTTTGCGGAAAATGGCTATTTATCAACAGTTTTCGAAAAGTCCGCATGACGGGCGACTGTGAGCACGCTTTATGGTAACCGCTTTCTGTAGCATTATCGTTAGAGTATGACTTTTGAACAATCGGCAACTCTGAAGACTCAGCCCCAGACCTCGGGCACTATCTCAGCGGCAGACGCCGTGATGCAATCGGCCCGCGACGAACGCATCCCCGGCAAACTCATCTGTACGATCATGGCCGTGGTCATTGTTATCGTGTTCGTCGCCATGCTCCACGCCCTACGTAACCGGAAGTAGGTTGTAGGCGGGATTGGTCTGACTGGTATCCGCCACAGCCGGGTTCGGTAGAGCGGCTACCAATCGGCCAGTGTCTCTATGGCATCGAATCCTGTTCTGCGATGTTGTTCGTCAAGGTTGTTCCAGTAAGGTGATTCATCGGTGAGCATGTCGTACGGGAGCTTGATACGTCTGCGATCCGTGTGGCTATGTAGTCGCCGAGTTTCGGCATCAGGGTCGGTGATGAGGGATGCGAGCATTGCGGCATCGTACAGATGTCTATCTCCATATCCGGCATGGTCTGCTTGGTATGCGGCGCTCTTAAGAATCAACGCGCCAAGCAGATCCGCGTCGGTAGCGGGACGCACGTCGAGACCGCCCATGATGGCGTGCAACTGCACCATGAGACCGCCGGTGAGCAGTCATGATTTGGTAATGCGCTCGGCCACCATGTATACGATATTCCACGGATGAGCGCCGCTGGGGATTGCAATGCGGGGAATCATTGTCCATTTTCCTTGTTGTATGCCGTGATGAGTTCTGTAAGGGTTTCGAGCCCTGCGCGTCGTTCTCTCGGGTCGTTGGATTCGGCCAGATCAGCGGCGCATACGCCGATGGGCATGGGCCCCTGCCCGGCGGGCAGAAAATCAGCGAGATGCCGTGATTCGGCGGGAGGTCTCGTACTGGCCCCAGCCCTTCTGCTCGGTAGCGGTACCGCTACACCGACTCTCCCCGACACTCCAGTGCCGCCGATATCAGTGAATGCCCAACCTGATGTCGGTAGAGTAAAGACTATTGGCTTGGTTTCGACGGCGAGACTTCTCCAATGGCCAATATGCACTGTTGCAAAGGAGTATGCGGTATGCAACCAATCAAAGCCATTCAATACGGCTGCGGCAAAATGGCGAAGTACACGATTCGCTATATGCACGAGAAAGGCATTCAAATCGTCGGTGCCATCGACGTGAACCCGGAAGTCGTGGGCATGGATGCCGGTGTGTTTGCAGGCATCGGCCCCATCAATGTGCCGATTCGCGCCGATGCCGAGGCTGTACTCAACGAGTGCGACGCGGATATCGCGGTAGTCACGCTATTCAGCTTCGAGAACGAAATCGCCACCATGTGCGAGCAGTGCTTGGCCCGTGGCATCAGCGTGATCACCACCTGCGAGGAATGCATCTACCCGTGGACCACCGATCCGGCCACCACGAACCGTCTCGACATCATCGCCAAGGAAGCCGGTGCCACCATGGTCGGCTCCGGCATGCAGGACATCTACTGGGTGAACATGGTCTCCACCGTCGCCGCCGGATGCCACAGCATCAAGAAGATCACCGGTGCGGTGAGCTACAACGTCGAGGAATACGGCCTGGCTTTGGCCAAAGCGCACGGTTGCGGTCTGACCGCCGAGGAGTTCGAGGCCGAG
>OKCG01000732.1_pt1 | contig 11178 bp, 13 predicted proteins | sample 1609991 | NCBI WGS metagenome assembly OKCG01 (sample SAMN04436606, study PRJEB24849) | human gut metagenome | biome: human gut; feature: NICU; material: stool | host: Homo sapiens | place: USA: Saint Louis, MO | collected 2010-01-15
TTCACTTGAGCCTGTTTTTTCGGCTCAGTTTTTTCATAGATTACTTGACACTACCTGTTTTACCTTTTGAAGCTTGTGCCGCAGATAGTCCAGCTGCCGCAGCTGATTTTCCCGTAGATGAATTTCCTCCAGTGCAGCCTTACGCCGTGCATTCAGCATTTCCAAACGCTGAGCTACGGTGTGGCTGCCATCCAGAAGCAGCTGCATATAGGTTTCCACCTTCTGACTTTCAAAGCCTACCTCGTGCAGCGTCATAATCATGCTCATGCGCTCCAGATCTTCGTCGTCATACTGCCAGACTCCCATGATTTTCTTCACGCTGGAGCAAAGCCCGAAGCGTTCATATTCTTGCAGCGTTTCCAGCGGGACCTGATAGCGTCTGCTTGCTTCCTCAATCGTCATTTCCTTCTCCTTGTGCAAAAAAATGTAGGTATCCCAATTGGTATACCTACATTGTATCGTTTGTAATTAAAAATGTCGAATACCTATATTACATTCTGAGAAATGCTCAAATCGTATTTCTCAGCCACTTGATAAAGCAATCGGTTGCCTGTGCCTGAAATTGATTCTTCTTCCATACAACGACCGCTCCGGTTTCTACCGCAGAAGCAAATGGAACAAATATCAGCTCCTCATAAAAACTGCCCAGATCAAAGCACAGCGCCACCCCGGCATTTTGCCGCACCAGAGCGGCGGCGTTCAGGATTAAGTTATAGGTTGCAGCAATCTCAAGCCGGTCATATGTTTCACCAAACCATGCCGACAGTTCGTGCCGGACAACCTCTCTCCGGGGAATGAGCAGCGGTACCCTCAGCAAATCTTCCGGAAAAACCGACGGTTTCTGTCCGAGGGGAGAGTCCTTCCGCACCAGAACGCCCCATTTTTCCTTCCATGGCATACGAATGAAATCGTACTTGCCAATATCCACCGGCTCCATCAAAAGTCCCATGTCCAGAAGTCCGGCTTCCATCCGCTCCTTGATGTCGTCTGCTGTGGCGCTGTAGAGGCTAAACTGTACCAGCGGATATTTCTGGCGGAAAGCGGTCATCTGCTCGGCCAGCAGGGTCATATTCCGGGTTTCACCGCAGCCAATGGAGATCTCGCCGGAAATATCCTGCTCCCTGTTTGTGAGATCCTGCATGGTTCGATCCGATAGGGCAACCAGTTCCTGTGCCCGTCTTTTCAGGAGCATCCCATCTTCTGTCAGGGAAATATTATATTTTCCACGCCGAAACAACGTCACGCCCAATTCCTGCTCCAACTGCTGCAACTGCCGGGAGAGCGTTGGCTGGGTCACATGAAGCAGCTGTGCCGCTTTTGTAATGTTTTCTTCTCTGGCCACCATGAGAAAATAGCGTAATACACGCAGCTCCATGGAGCAATCACCGCCTTTCCTGCTTTTCATTATATCAATCCATTCTATTCATTTCAAGCATAACTGCCGTCAAGTTATACAGCTTTTGTTTTTTTGGATGCCGCATTTCCTGGGGGTAGAAAGAAAGCCATAAGCTAAACTCAATTTTCAGAACCGCAGTTCCCCACCATGAGTAGTCAAGATCATGGATTTTCTTTATACTTCCCAAAGGATGTCTAAAGGTATATCTGGAATTTCCAAAATGCTTCAGTGCGTATTCCAGGGGCAAACGATTCTGACGAAAAAAATAGCAGTCAGACATGCTCCAGTGCCAGTAATTCCGAAGCTGCCTTCGCATCCTTTACTCTTATTAGATTATCCCATGCATCTTCCTTCCCAGGCAGATTCATCCTACCATGCCACACGAGACAATCATTAGATGATGAATCAGAATATCCGGAGTCAACCTTGTCCGGGTTCTATATTCGCAGTCATCACAATCCCTTTTTTCCCTTTTTGCTTTGGGCATAGGGCAGTGTTCCAACGATTATCACATTGAGGATAGTAATTCCCATTTTTAGCTCTTTTTGCAAATACATTTGGACTTTATGCTTAAAATCGTTTTCCCTGCCGGTGGGGCCCTCATAAAAGGTGAAGTGCTTAATGGGCGGATTCCCGGTTTTCGTCATAATGAACATTTCAAATCCAAATTCATCATCCGCAAACAGTTCCGCCAATGAATTTACAGTTATTTCCTTTGACGTTTTTTCGGCAACATCTTTCTTACCATGTTCTCTTTGGTTTTCCATTGTATTTTTCTCCGCTATTTCAGTTTTTATTGTACATCAGGCAGACATCATCCGATATATATTTCCATTTCACTATTTTCTCCTCTGCAATGCCTGTTTTGCACACTGCAATCATGGTTTTATCCTTACAGCCGTCTATGACAGGATTGATGAAGTGGAATTTATATATCCTGTAACCCAACAGGGTCAGTATAGGGTTCTGATAATACAGATGGGTGGTCCACATCAAGCGGATGAACAGCCCTAAAATACCGGTAAAAATGATGAACCCCTTTAAGGTCTCCACGTCATCCGGCAAAAGAGGCAGCACAAAAGTCATGAAAAACGTGATTCCGGAATCCGTTATCTCTTCTTCAATCACGAATTTTTCGCCTGCATCCACAAATCCGGACATCTGCATGCTCTTAAACTGGCACATGGCGGATATCATCCTGTAATCAGAATATTTTATGAAAATTAAAATAAACAGCGGAAGGAAGGACTGAATGACAAGCCTCCATTTCAGCTTTAAGTTTTGCTCCCCTATAGTTTCCTTTTGCCTCCTGTTTTTGGCATGAACAAAATACCTTATATATATGTTCCATGACTACAGTCTGCTATAAATCCGGGAGATGAACAAGGAAACTTTGAACCTTAAGCCGCACTTTTCAAACATGCTCTAGTGACAAATCACCTTGCCCTGTGTTATACTGAAATTGAAAAAACATCAGCCAATTGACGGGATATGGAAGGACGACCTTTACATGCAGACATTGAACCAGGACATAAAAGACCGTACATTTAAGCCTGTATACCTTCTGTTCGGTGAAGAGGCCTTCTTAAAGAAAAGTTATAAGAGCCGCCTGAGAGAAGCCCTTACCGGCGGGGATACCATGAATTATAATTATTTTGAAGGAAAAGGGATGAATGTGAACGAAATCATCGGTCTCGCGGACACCATGCCCTTTTTTGCGGAGAAGCGCCTTGTACTGATGGAGGACAGCGGATTCTTTAAAGGCGGGGCAGGAGCGGACGAGCTGACTGAGTATATGGGAGGAATCCCTGAATCCACCTGTCTTATATTTGTGGAATCGGAAGTGGACAAGAGGAGCAGATTATATAAGGCAGTGGAGAAATACGGCTATGCTGCAAAACTGAGCCATCAGGAACCGGCCCAGCTTGCCAGATGGGCGGCAGGCATCCTGTCTAAGAACGGCAGGAAGATTACCGGCCGCACCATGGAATTCTTTTTGAGCAAGGCAGGGGATGACATGGAGAACATCAGCTCGGAGCTGGAAAAGCTTATAAGCTATACTCTCGGCCGTGAGGTAATCACAGACGAGGACGTGGAGACCATCTGTACCACCCAGGTAACCAATAAGATATTTGACATGATAACAGCCATTGCGGCACGGCAGACCCGCAAGGCCATGGACCTCTATGAGGATCTTCTGACGCTGAAGGAACCGCCCATGCGCATCCTTTTTCTTATAGCAAGGCAGTTTAATCAAATCCTTCAGGTCAAGGACCTGATGGGAAAGGGGATGGATAAAAGTACCATAGCGTCCAGGCTCAAGCTTCAGCCCTTTGTGGCGGGAAAAATCATGCTGCAGGCCAAGACATTTACCAGGGAACAGATCCTGTCGTATGTGGATCTCTGTGTGGATGCCGAGGAAGGTGTTAAGACCGGAAAGCTGCAGGACCGGTTGGCGGTGGAACTGCTCATAGCAAACAAATATGAATAAAAATAAGAGGAATGAAGGCGATGGATATGATGGAGACAATTGAACTGGAAGATTTAGGGGATCAGGCCAGGCAGGTGCTGGAGGAGCTTATGGAGGTGGCCCTCCTGAAGCCGGGACAGATTCTGGTGGTAGGCTGTTCGTCCAGCGAGATAGACAGCTTTAAGATTGGGTCCCACTCAAGCGCGGAGATAGGGATGGCTGTGTATACGGCTCTTTACCAGGAACTAAAGCCAAAGGGAATTTATCTGGCTGCCCAGTGCTGCGAACATTTAAACCGTGCCCTGATTCTGGAGGCAGAGGCAGCTCAGGCTTACGGCTATGAACCGGTGAATGTGGTTCCCCAGCTAAAGGCCGGAGGTTCCTTTGCCACGGCTGCGTATGCTACCCTGGAACATCCTGTGGCAGTGGAGCACATCAGGGCCCATGCGGGAATTGATATAGGCGATACCCTCATTGGCATGCACATGAAGGACGTGGCAGTCCCGGTGCGGATTAAGACAAAAGAGATAGGAAGCGCCCATGTGGTATGCGCCAGGACCAGACCTAAATTTATCGGCGGTATCAGGGCCCGCTACGACGAGGAAAATATGTAAGGACCGCAGCCGGTTACTGACATAGAATATGAAAATGGGATATGAGGAGGTATGGTTATGAACAGAGCAATTACAATCAGCCGCGAGTACGGCAGCGGGGGACGGGAGATTGGCGAGAAGCTGGCTCAGAGACTGGGTATTCCTTTTTATGATAAGGAATTGATTGCCATGATTGCAGAGGAGGGGAATATTGAGACTTCCGTATTGGAGGCAAATGATGAAGTGGACCCGGATTTGGATAATTATTCACCGCGGCAGGTTCCGCCGGACTATCAGATTGCCATGACCCAGCGAATCTATGCAGCGCAGGCAACCGTCATCCGCAGCCTGAATGACAAAGGGCCGTGTGTCATTGTAGGGCGCTGCGCAGACACCATACTTCCGGACGCTGTCAATATATTTGTATTCGCGGATATGGAAAGCCGTATCAACCGCATCATGTCCCTTAATCCCGGGCTCGCCAGAGAGGAGGCTAAAGCCAGCATCCTGGCAGTGGACAAGAGGCGCAAGGCGTACCATGAATATTATTCCACCACCCAGTGGGGAGATATGAATGCGTATGATATCTGCCTCAACAGCGGGCTGGCAGGCGTGGAAGGATGTCTGGAAGCAGCCCTGACCTATATTAAGTATGTCAAATAATTATTTTATAACAATATGTAAAGCCGGTACCCGGAAGAAAACATGAAAAATCCCAGGCAGGAAAAGCAGGCAACCGCTTATCTGTCTGGGATTTTTCCCTCTTAAAGCCTTATTCTCCGCCAGGGCCGTCACGGCGCGGCCTGAACGATTCCGGCAGGGGCTCTGCATAAGCGCCCTTGTCCTTCTTCACATGGTCCGTATCGTTGGAACAGTCCCTGTTTTCTGCTGTATCCTGATTCATGGTACGATTCATGATTCTGCCTCCTTTAGATGCTGTCAGCTTCCCTCTTTCACGATTTCATCCAGAACCTTAATCAGGTCCTGCAATGTTTCCAGGTGCACATTGCGCTCCAGGATGCAGTTTTTCAGGTCAACGGAAAGGGTTTCAAATTTGTCCCGAATTTTCGGGGAAACATAGGATGCCATATCTATCACCTCGATGATAGTATGGGCAGGAATCGTCATTTTATGCACTGCATGAAAAATGGGAGTCAGAGCAATATTGAAAGAAAAAAATCCTCCCGGTGGGTTGGTCCGGAAGGAAGAATGTCTGAAATTCCTTAACAATGAATATCTCTATAAATTAAGCGATGGAATTAACAGCCTTGGATAAGCGGGATACCTTGCGGGAAGCATTATTCTTGTGATATACTCCCTTGGTAGCAGCCTTGTCAATCTCGGTGGTAGCAGCCAGCAGTGCGGCCTGGGCAGCAGCCTTGTCCCCGGCGGCAACAGCAGCGTCCACCTTTTTGATTGCAGTTTTAACCTTGGATCTGATCGCCTTGTTTCTTGCAGCCTTAGTCTCGTTTACTAAGATTCTCTTCTTTGCAGATTTAATGTTAGCCAATGAAATACACCTCCGTTCTTCATATTATAATCTTTGTGTTTTCCATCAAAGCCTGGACACGGACAGTTCAATGTAAACATACTATTGTATTCTAGCTAATCTGACCCGGAATGTCAAGTCATATTTGGCGAATTTTTGAAGAAATTTGACAGGCCAATCATACATATTTCCGGTCATAATCGCAGAAACTGATGGGAGAACGAGATGTGAGGTGGATGAATATGGAGGAAAATGCAGCTGTAAACGCTGTCAATGAGGCCGCGGCCAGTACCTTCCAGGTGAGGACGGACCTGGCGCTGGAACAGCGTGAGAGTTCCATGGGGGAAGGCGGGGACGTATCCGGAGTCCGGCTGAAGGAATGGCATCACCAAAAAAGCGGCCTTAAACTGACAGAGGTAAAGATACTGAATGAACAGGGAGCCAAGTCAATGGGAAAGCCCAGAGGGACCTACCTGACCCTGGAGGCAGACCGGCTGTCCAAGGCGGACGATGATTACCACAGTGAGATATCGGAAGAACTGGCCCGCCAGATACAAAAGCTTATGGCAGAGATGATTGGGTACAGGGAGGAGGATTTGCCCTCGGTCCTGGTGGTGGGACTGGGAAATGACTCCGTTACCCCGGATTCCCTGGGCCCCAGGGTGCTGGATAACCTGCAGGTAACAAGACATCTGGACGGACAGTATGGAAACACCTTCCTGAAGGACAGGAAGCTTCCCGCCATCAGCGGCATTGCGCCCGGGGTCATGGCACAGACCGGCATGGAGACGGCAGAAATTTTAAAGGGTATCATACATGAAACCCATCCTGACCTGATTATTGCCATTGACGCCCTGGCGGCCAGGAGCGTGCGGCGTCTGGGGACCACTATCCAGCTTACAGATACGGGAATCCATCCGGGCTCAGGAGTTGGAAATCACCGCCACAGCCTGACAAAGGAAAGTCTGGGAGTGCCGGTGATGGCCATAGGGGTTCCCACCGTAGTGGGGGCGGCGGCCATTGTCCACGATACTGTCTCCGCGCTGGTGAGGGTGCTGGCGGAAAATGAGGGTACCAGGGGAACGGGGAGCTGGATCGAGGAAATGGACCCGGACGGACAGTATCAGCTTATACGGGAGCTGCTGGAGCCGGAATTCGGTCCTCTTTACGTCACTCCTCCGGATATTGACCAGTCTGTAAAGCAGTTAAGCTTTACCATATCCGAGGGCATCCATCAGGCCGTTTTTCCGTAAGGTTACGAAACAAGCAATATCCTCTGCGTTCCTGCATATCATAATAATAGTATGATGACAGGTGAATGAATTGATGAGAATAAGACGTGGAGGCGTGGACCGGCTCGTGCGCCGGTTTCTGGCCGGCACGGTCCTTATACTGCTTATGCTTTTGTGCGGCCGGTATATAAGCCGGGCCGCGGGAAGCATAACAAAGAATGAGTGCAGAAATATGATATGCGCAGGCGGACAATGGCTGGTAGAAGCTATATGGAACCAGGCCCATCCGGCAGAAGCTCCCGGTGTGTCAGGCTCTTGGCCGGATGTCCGGGGAGGCAGAGGAGGAGTCAATGACCCGGATCCTGCTTACCGCAAATACAACGCGGTAAAAACATTTTATGAAGAACACCAGTATCTTGCCTGGTACGGCAATGAGGAGTCCGGCCAGCAGACTCCGGAGGAAACAGGAATTGTGGCCTCAGGAGAAGCCGGCGCGGGGGGAACTGCCGATGCGGGCGCTGCAGCAGCAGACAGTACACGGGGCCAGGACCTGGCAGCCGGCGCGGGAACTATGGGAGCGTCCGGATTCCAGGGAGCCAGCCAGTCCCTGGAGGCCATAACGGGGACACTGGAGCGCCCCATTACCGGCAATACATATGTGTTGGAACAGCTGATGGATTACGACTTCCTCATAAAACATTTTTACAGCGTCCATACCTCCACCACGGCGGGCCGTGATCTGATGAATGCCAGGGACCTGCTGAGCCGTGACATGACCATGAAGGGGGACGACTCCAAGCCGCAGATACTTATTTACCACACACATTCCCAGGAAGCTTATAAGGATTCCGGACCCGGACAGACCGTGGTGGGTGTTGGGGACTGCCTGACCCGGCTGCTGGAGGCCAAGGGCTACAATGTATACCACGACAAATCGGTGTATGACTTGAAAAACGGCCAGCTGGACCGGAGCAAGGCATATAATTATGCACTGGACGGAATTACCAATATACTGCAGCAGAATCCCTCCATCGAGGTGGTGCTTGATATCCACAGGGACGGGGTAGGGGAAAACCTGCATCTGGTCACCCAGGTGGATGGCAGGGACACGGCGCAGATTATGTTTTTCAACGGACTGAGCCAGACGCCGGAGGGTCCTATCGAGTATCTGCAGAATCCATACCGGGAGGATAACCTGGCATTCAGCCTTCAGATGCAGCTGGGAGCCGCCGCCTATTACCCCGGCTTTACCCGCAAGATATACCTTAAGGGCCTTCGGTACAATGAACACCTGCGTCCCAAGTCCAGCCTGATCGAGGTGGGAGCCCAGACAAACACCTATGAGGAGGCTTTAAACGCCATGGAGCCCCTGTCAGAACTTTTGGATATGGTGTTGCAAGGAAATAGAAAAGATAGTATAATTCAGTAAGCGAACGGAAGCGTATTCCATGTGGATGTACGTAAGCTTCCGGTGAAGAAATACCACGGAAAGAGGATAAAGCATGCCAACAGTTGACCAGAGTAAAATTCGCAATTTTTGCATTATAGCACACATTGACCACGGCAAGTCCACCCTGGCTGACCGTATTATTGAGAAAACAGGACTTCTCACCAGCCGTGAGATGCAGGAGCAGGTACTGGATAATATGGACCTGGAACGTGAGAGGGGAATTACCATCAAGTCCCAGGCAGTCCGTACCGTATATAAGGCCCAGGATGGAAGCGAGTATATTTTCAACCTGATAGACACTCCGGGACATGTGGATTTTAACTACGAGGTATCACGAAGCCTGGCTGCCTGCGACGGAGCCATACTGGTGGTGGACGCCTCCCAGGGAATCGAGGCCCAGACCCTGGCCAACGTGTACCTGGCCCTGGACCATGACCTGGATGTGTTTCCGGTTATCAATAAAATCGACCTCCCCAGCGCGGAGCCGGAGCGGGTGGCAGCGGAAATCGAGGATGTCATCGGTCTGGACGCCAGCGACGCCCCCCACATTTCGGCAAAAACAGGTGTTAATATAGAAGAAGTGCTGGAAGCCATCGTCCACAAGATACCTGCTCCCAAGGGAGATCCGGAAGCGCCCTTAAAGGCTCTTATCTTTGACTCCATCTACGATTCCTACAAGGGAGTTATCATATTCTGCCGCATCATGGAGGGAACCGTAAAAAGAGGAACCCCTATCCGTATGATGGCCACCGGATCCGAGGAGGATGTAGTGGAGGTGGGATATTTCGGCGCGGGCCAGTTCATTCCCTGCGACGAGCTGAGGGCCGGCATGGTAGGCTATATCACGGCCAGCATCAAGAATGTGCGGGATACACGCGTGGGCGATACGGTGACCTCCAGGGACAACCCCTGCGCGTCACCTCTTCCCGGTTACAAAAAGGTTACCCCCATGGTATACTGCGGCCTCTATCCGGCGGATGGAGCTAAGTACAATGACTTAAGAGACGCGCTGGAAAAGCTCCAGCTCAACGATGCCTCCCTGTTCTATGAACCGGAGACATCCATTGCCCTGGGCTTCGGATTCCGCTGCGGTTTTCTGGGACTTCTGCACCTGGAAATCATAGAAGAGCGTCTGGAGCGTGAATACAACTTAGACCTGGTTACAACGGCCCCGGGCGTTGTATACAGGGTGCACAAAACCACGGGCGAGATGATGGAGCTGACGAATCCGTCCAACCTTCCTGATCCTACGGAAATCGAGTACATGGAGGAGCCAATCGTCAGTGCGGAAATTATGGTGACCACAGAATTTGTAGGTTCAATTATGACGCTCTGCCAGGAGCGCAGAGGCAATTACCTGGGCATGGAATACATCGAGACCACCCGTGCCCTTCTGAAATACGAGCTGCCCTTAAATGAAATCATCTATGATTTCTTCGATGCCCTTAAGTCCCGTTCCAGGGGATACGCTTCCTTTGACTACGAGCTCAAGGGATACGAGCGTTCCAGCCTGGTGAAGCTGGACATCCTGGTGAACCGTGAGGAGGTGGACGCCCTTTCCTTCATTGTACACGCGGATTCCGCCTATGAACGGGGCAGAAAGATGTGCGAAAAGCTGAAGGATGAGATTCCCAGGCATCTGTTTGAGATACCGATCCAGGCAGCCATCGGAGGCAAGATCATTGCCAGGGAAACGGTGAAGGCTGTCCGTAAGGATGTGCTGGCCAAGTGCTACGGCGGCGATATCAGCCGTAAGAGAAAACTCCTTGAGAAGCAGAAGGAGGGCAAGAAACGGATGCGCCAGATTGGAAATGTAGAGATTCCGCAGAAAGCATTCATGAGTGTGCTCAAGCTGGATGACGAATAAATAGGTGGGATAAATCATAAGATGACAAACTTAAAGAGGAAGCCCTTGGAGCTGTACCTCCATGTACCCTTTTGCGCCAGGAAATGCCTTTACTGCGATTTCCTGTCCTTCAGGGCGCTGGCGTCTGTCCATGAGGCTTATACCGAACAACTAATCAGGGAAATAGAAGTCCAGGGTGCCTGCTGCCGTGAATACCAGGTCAAGACCGTGTTCATTGGAGGAGGCACTCCTTCTGTTATGGAACCGTGTCTTATCAGGGATATCATGCAGGCTCTGAACAGGAATTTCGACATAGCGGCAGATGCCGAGATTACCATTGAGGTCAATCCCGGCACCCTGCTTCAGAACAAGCTTCATATCTACCGCGCGGCGGGAATCAACCGGCTGAGCATTGGCCTCCAGTCCGCGGACAACCAGGAACTTAAGGACCTGGGGAGAATCCATACCTTTGAGGAATTCCTGAAGAGCTACCAGTGCGCCCGCATGGCCGGGTTCACTAACGTGAATGTGGACCTGATGAGCAGCATTCCGGGGCAGACGCTGGAGAGCTGGAAGAACACGCTCAGGAAGGTGACCATGCTGAAGCCGGAGCACATATCCGCATACAGCCTTATTGTGGAGGAGGGGACACCCTTCTGGGACCGTTATGGAAAGAGGGAAGAGGAGGAGACCGGCCTTAAA
>OKCG01000736.1_pt1 | contig 11070 bp, 10 predicted proteins | sample 1609991 | NCBI WGS metagenome assembly OKCG01 (sample SAMN04436606, study PRJEB24849) | human gut metagenome | biome: human gut; feature: NICU; material: stool | host: Homo sapiens | place: USA: Saint Louis, MO | collected 2010-01-15
GTAGCAGGCCTTGTCCACGTCGCCCTTGATGCGGTAGCGACCGGCTTCTTCGTCGCTCCTCTTCCTCCTCAGGGGCAAAGGAGGAAACCTCTTCGGCATCCACGGTTCGGACGAATGCATCCTGGCGCAGCCGCTTCTCCAAGCGGGCCTTATTTTTGCGAAGCTGGCGCTCTACCGAGGAGACCGCCGCGTCGATGGTAGCAAACATATCGGAGGTACTCTCAGACACGCGGATGATCGTGCTGCCGGAGCGCACGGTGAGCTCCACGTTGTTCCGGTCCTTCTCCACGCTGAAGACGATGGCGGCCTCCGCGTCCGCCTTAAAATAACGGTCTAATTTACCCACCTTTTTCTCCGCATAGGCGTGGACCTTGTTGGGCAGGTTGACCTTTTTGTCTGTGAACACGAACTTCATAGTTTTCAGCTCCTTCCACCCTCCGGAGAGGGTTATGGTCCGGAGACCGGGAGGCCCGGCCTCCTTGCTTTGATTATACCACGAAGTTTCCCAATTGTCACAGCTTATTTTATGAATTTTTTGGTTCTATGCCCAATCAGCCGTGATGTCCGCAGCCGTGGTCATGGCCGCCGCAGGTGTGACCGCCCTCGTGATGGTGTCCGCAGGTATGCCCCTCACCGTGGTCGTGGTGGCTGCATACGGTGTTGGGATCGTAGGCCAGGCTGCCAGCCAGCAGGGCCTCCACCTGGGCGTCCGCACTGCCGGACGCACCGGGGTAGAGCTGAATCCCCGCCTCAGCCAGGGCGCTGCGGGCGCCGCCGCCGATGCCGCCGCAGATCAGGGTGTCCACTCCAAGTCCCCGCAGGAAACCCGCCAGGGCACCATGGCCGGAGCCGCCTGTCTCCACCACCCGGGCGGAGACCACCTTGCCCTCCGCCGCCTCGTAGATTTTGAACTGCTCCGTATGGCCGAAGTGCTGAAAAACCTGTCCGTTTTCATAGGTAACCGCGATTTTCATTTTCATAACCTCCTAATTCTCCTTGGACCGCAGGCACGCGCCGCAGCCACAGCGTCCCATACCGCAATCCCGCCGGGCGCAGTCCCGGCCGGGACACTCCTCTCCCCGGGGGCAGAGCACATAGTCTCCGCCGGAGATGTGCAGGCGCCTCCCCTCCACCAGGGCCTGGGCCAGCCTGCGCCGGGCGGTGTCGTACACCTGCTGCACCGTGGAGCGGGCCACCCCCATCTGGGCGGCGCACTCCTCCTGGGTGCAGCCCAGCAGGTCGATGAGGCGGATGGCCTCGTACTCCTCCACCGCCATCTCCACCCGGCCGTCCGCCGCCCCCTCCAGGGGGCCGAAGCTGCTGCATCGGGGCAGGGCACAGATGCGTCTGTATTTTTTGGGTCTGGGCATAGCGTCTCCTCCGTTTCCGGCTTATGCCATTTATTATAACACGTTTTTGGCATATGTCAATAATTTCTTTTTGAGTTTAACCGCGTGTTAATTTCCTTTCCCTCCACTTAAGATGCCTTTTCTTGTTATTTTTTTACGAAAACCCACCCGGTTTTTACCCTTAATCAGTTGACACATCGTTTTTGTACGCATTTTCTTGTCCACCCACCTCTGATTTCGGTGAGTCTGCCTATTGTTTTATTCCCATGCCCATACTATACTTTAAACAGCCCATAAAGGAGGTATGATTTATGGTACTGGAATTGAAGTTTGATTCCATCTCTGAGCTTGCAGAGCTGCAGCGGCTGGCCGTTCAGGCGGATAAGCCCGTATATATTGCCAATGAAGACGACTCCATCCGGGTGGATGCCCGCTCGTTTTTGGGGCTTTTCGCGCTGGACTACTCCAAGCCTCTGAAGGTGATCACCGACTCCCTCTACGCCATGCGGATGCTGGAGATCCAGCAGCGCAACCGTGCGGCCCACATGGCCCGCGCCTGAGGGGGATACAAACAAAAAAGAGCGGAAGGGCGCGGCCCTTCCGCTCTTTTTTACTCTTTACAGGTGTCCATGAATTTCCTATAATAAGGAATGTTGTGTCACAAGTTGTTCTATTGTGAGGTGTTGGTGTGAAATCTGTACTTGCCGACCGGCTCTTTCATCTGAAGGAGAACGGCACCACGGTCCGCCGGGAGTGCTTCGCCGGCCTGACCACCTTTGTCACCATGGCGTATATCCTGGCGGTCAACCCGGCCATTCTGGGCGCCGCCGGCATGGACCGGGGCGCGGTCTTTACCGCCTCCGCTCTGGCCGCCTGCGCCGCTACCCTGCTCATGGCCCTGCTCTCCAACTATCCCTTCGCCCTGGCCCCGGGCATGGGGCTGAACGCCTACTTCGCCTACACCGTGGTCATCAAGCAGGGCTACTCCTGGCAGATGGCCCTGGCTGCGGTCTTCCTGGAGGGCCTGCTCTTCATTGTCCTCTCCGTCACTTCGGTGCGGGAGGCCATCTTCAACTCCATCCCCCGGCCTCTAAAGCTGGGCGTCACCTGGGGCATCGGCCTGTTCATCCTCTTCATCGGCCTTCAGAACTCCAAGCTGATCGTGGCCGACCCCTCCACCATGCTGTCGGTCTACCCCTTCCGGGAGGCCATCGCCTCCGGGGAGATACGTTCCGTGGGCCTGGGGGCGGTGCTGGCCTTCGCCGGAATCCTCCTCACCGCCATCCTCACTATCCGCAGGGTGAGGGGCGCCCTGCTGCTGGGCATCCTGGCCGTGTGGGGGGCGGCCATCCTCTGTCAGCTCACCGGCCTCTATGTCCCCAACGCCGAGCTGGGCATGGCCAGCGTCCTGCCCGACTTCTCCGCTGGTCTGGCCGTCCCCAGCCTGGCTCCCACCTTTATGCAGATGGACTTCACTGGGCTGTTCACCCTCAATTTTCTGACAGTGGTGCTCTCCTTCCTCTTTGTAGATGTATTCGACACCCTGGGCGGCATTATCGGCATGGCCTCCCAGGGGCACATGCTGGATGAGAACGGACGCCTGCCCCGCATCCGGGGCGCGCTGCTCTCCGACGCGGTGGGCACCTCCGTGGGCGCGGTGCTGGGCACCTCCACCACCACGACCTTTGCCGAGAGCGCGGCGGGCATCGCCGCCGGCGGCCGCACCGGCCTCACCAGCGTGGTCACGGCCCTGATGTTTCTCCTGTCCCTCTTCCTCTCTCCCCTGTTTCTGGCGGTGCCCGGCTTTGCCACCGCTCCGGCGCTGGTCATCGTGGGACTGAGCATGCTCGGCAGTCTCCGGGCGCTGGACCCGGCGGACTGGCGGGAGAGCCTTCCCGCCTATCTGACCATGGTGGCCATGCCCTTCTGCTACTCCATCTCCGAGGGCATTGCCGTGGGCACCATCTCCTATGTGGCCGTCCACCTCTTTACCGGCGCGGAGAGCCGGAAGAAGGTCAGCCCCGTGCTGGCGGTACTGGCCCTGGTCTTTCTGCTCAAGTACATTTTCCTGTAAGGTACAGCCTGGGCCCTGTCCATACGGACAGGGCCCAGGCTGATTATTTGACCCGCCGGCCGTTGAGAAAGACGGCCCGGATGCTGCCGTTCCAGTCAAAGGGGTGGCCGCTGGTCACCACCACGTCGGCGTCCTTGCCGGGGGTGAGGGTGCCCACCCGCTTGGAGAGGCCCGCAATCTCGGCGGCGCTGCTGGTGATGGCCGCCAGGGCCTCCTCCGGGTCCAGGCCCCCCCGCACGGCCATGGCCGCGCAGAGGGGGAGGTACTGGATGGGCGTTTCCGGGTGGTCGGTGCAGATGGCGATCTTCACCCCCGCCCGGTGGAGCAGGGCCGGGTTGTCCAAGGTCTGGCCCACCAGCTCCGGCTTGGAGCGGTCGGTGAGGCAGGGCCCGGTGATGACCGGCACCCCCGCCTCCGCCAGCAGCCCGGGCACCAGATAGCCCTCCGTGCCGTGAACCACCACCAGCTTCAGCCCGAACTCCCGGCTGAGGCGCACGGCGGTAGCGATGTCGTCGGCCCGGTGGGCGTGGAAGTGGGCGGGCAGCTCTCCCGCCACCACCGGCACCAGCGCCTCCAGCTTGGCGTCGTAATCGGGCATGTCCTGGTCGGGATCTCCGTCCGCCTTGGCCTGCTTGTCCTGGTACTCCTGGGCTTTGGCCAGGTGCTCCCGGATGAGGGCCGCGGTGGCCATACGGGTCACCGGCGTCTCCTTCCGGTCGTTGTAGACCGACTTGGGATTTTCCCCCAGGGCAAACTTCATGGCGGCGGGGGCCTTGAGCACCATCTCGTCCACCCAGCGGCCGTCGGTCTTGAGGGCCAGGAACTGCCCGGCGATGGGGTTGGCCGAGCCGGGGCCGGTGAGCACCGTGGTCACGCCCCCCTCCCGTGCCTCCCGGAAGCCCCGGTCCAGGGGATTCACCCCGTCGACGGCCCGGAGCTGGGGGGTACAGGGGTCGGTGGACTCGTTTCCGTCGTCCGCCTCAAAGCCCAGGGCATCCCCGAACAGGCCCAGGTGGCAGTGGGCGTCGATAAAGCCGGGCAGGATATGCCCCCCCTCCGCATCCAGCACGGGGCCCTCCGCCCCGGCGGGCAGGGCCTCCATGGGCCCTACGGCGGTGAGCTTCTCCCCCTCAAAAGCCACGAAGCCGCGGGGAATCACCGGCCCGTCCATGGGGTGAACTACCCCGTTGAGAATCAGCATTAGCCATTCGCCGCCTTTCGACAAAAGTTCTATTTGACATTTTATGGAAATCATGGTATGATAAGAGCACAGCTTATCCAATAGGCGAGTGTAATTCCAACCCGCGATTCTTCCATTCTCCCGCACACATCTCTCTTGGGCGCCCCAGGACGGGGCGCTCTTTTTTTATCTACTCCTCCAGCGTGTACTGGTCCACCAGGGCCACGTCCCGCTCCAGGTAGTGGCCGCCGCGCCAGAGGCGGAAGGTGAGCACGTCCCCCACCGCCAGCCCCTCCTTGATCGCCTGGAGCTGGTCCATGTCGGTGATCGTCTCGCCGTTGACCGCCACGATCACGTCGTTGGGCAGGACGCCCTGCCGTTGGGCGTCGGAGCCCTCCCGGACGCTCTGTACCGCCACCCCCCGGGGGCACCCGTACTCCTCCGCCAGCTCCTCCGTCACGGTATAGCCGGTGATGCCGATGGTGGGCCGGCCCTCCACCCGCCCGTGGGCGATGAGGGCATCCACCACCGTCTTGACCGTGGTGGTGGGAATGGCGAAGCCCAGGCCCTCCACCGTGTTGTCATAGGCCCGCATTTTCAGGTTGGTAATGCCAACCACCTGTCCCCGGTCGTTGATGAGCGCCCCGCCGGAGTTGCCCGAGTTGAGGGCGGCGGTGGTCTGGAGCAGCACCATGGTGTACCCGTCCACGTTCACATCCCGGTTGATGGCGGAGATGATGCCGTCGGTCATGGTGCCCCGCAGCTCCTCCCCCAGCGGATTGCCGATGGCCGCTACCGTGTCCCCCACCTCTAGAAGGGTGGAGTCGCCAAACTGGGCGGGCATCAGGCCGGCGCAGGCGATCTTCAGCACCGCCAGATCGCTCTGTGCATCCTGTCCCACCAGCAGGGCCTGGAACACCCGCTCATCCTGGAGCACCACATCCACGGCGCCGCATCCCTCAATGACGTGGCTGTTGGTGATGATATACCCGTCCTCCGACATCACCACGCCGGTGCCAAGGCTCATGCCGTCCCCCTAGCTCCCCCGGATGCTGCCGATGGAGGCGATGTTCTCCCGGTAAATCTCCTGGAGGCTGTGGGCCCCGCCGCTGGGCAGGGGGGAGATGGTGAGGGTGGTGCCGTCCCCGGTGGGGGCCCGCTCTACCGTGGTTTCCTCCGGCAGCTCCTCCCGGACGGGAAGGGGCTGCCAGGTGCTGTCGGCCAGGGCCGGCAGCTCCTCCAGGCGGCTGTGGCTCCACAGCCCCGCCGCCGCAGTCAGGCCGCCCAGCAGGGCCATGGTCAGGAGAAAGAGGAGCACCGCCGCTGCGCCGCTCCACCGCCGGCGGCGCCCTGCGAAAATCGGCGCCGGGGTGCTCCGGGGGGCCTCCCCCGTTTGATCGTAATAGTAGCCGCGCATGGGCCCTCCTTCTTGCCCCGTCCGCCGGGGCGTCATGCAAGCGTCAGGGTAAATACGAACTCCGTCACGCCGTCCTGGCTGGTGACGGAAATGTTCTCCTTGTGGTTGTTGAGGATAGTCTTGACGATATACAGCCCCAGGCCCACGCCCTCCCGGTCCACGGAGCGGGATTTGTCGCTCTTGTGGAAGCGGTCGAAGATCATGGCCAGCTCGTCGGGGGGGATGGTGTCGCCGTGGTTGCGCACCACCACGTGGGCCTTGCCCCCCTTGGCGGTGATGGACAGGCCCATGGTGCTCCCCTCGGCCGAGAACTTGATGGCGTTGTCCAGCAGGTTATAGCACACCTGGGTGATGGCGTCCGGATCCCCCCACACCAGCACGGGGCCGTCGGGGAGCTGGGTGTCCACGTCCAGATGGCGGGCATTGATCTTGTTCTCCAGGCTCACCAGCACCCGCAGCATGACCTCGGACACGTCGAACTGCTCCTGGGCGGTGACATTCTCCGCCGACTGAAGGCGGGACAGATCCAGCATCCGCCGCACCAGGCGGGAGAGCCGCCGGGTTTCCGAGGAGATGGTCTGTAGCGCGGCGCGCTCCTTGTCCGGCGGGATGGTGCCATCCAGAATGCCGTCGGAAAAGCCGGCGATGGTGGTCATGGGGGTCTTGAGCTCGTGGGAGATGTTGGCCACAAACTCGCTGCGGCGGGCCTCGCTCTTGGCAATGGAGTCGGCCATGGCGTTGAAGGCCTCGGCCAGCTCGCCCACCTCGTCCTTCCGCTTCTCATAGCCCTGCACCCGCACCTCGTACTCGCCGTGGCCGAATTTGCGGGCGGTCTCGGCGATCTCCTTCAGGGGGTTGGTCAGCCGCAGGGAGGTGATGGAGCTGGTGATGAAAGCCACGCACAGTACCACCACGGCGGTAAAGAAAAAGATGGAGATGAACGCCTGCCACAGCTCGGTGATGTCCGAGGTTTCCGCCGCCACATAGGCCACGCCGATCATGGTCTGCTCGGTCTGCCCGGTGGCCAGGTTCACCGTTTTGACCGTGATGGGGGTGCCCGCCACAAAGCGTTTCTCCGGAAACAGGCCGCCCAGAGTGGTCATACCGCTGTAGCCGCCCTCCTTTTGGAGCTGGCTGACGATGGACTGGGGCAGATAGTTCCCCCCCAGCCCGCTCTGGATCGTCGCTCCATCGGAACAGAGTACCAGCTCCCCATCCGCCTCGGTGACCAGGACAAAGGCGTTGGCGATGTGGGCCACATTGGCAACATAGAGCTGGTAGGCCATGTCCCGCACGTCGATCCCTTCGGCCCGCACCTTGGCGGTGAAGTCGGCCACATAATCGGCGTTGCGCTCCATGGAGTCTCGGGTTTCCCGGATTGTATACTGGTAGGACAGGCCGATAAAGGCGGTCCCCAACAGGGCGAAGGAGATGAGAATCATCCCCGCCGTCAGCAGGAACTGCCGTCCGTACAGGCTCTTCATGCGCCGCTCACAACCTCAAACTTGTAACCGACACCCCACACAGTTTTGAGGCTCCACTGCTCGCTGCCGCCCTCCAGCTTCTCCCGCAGGCGCTTGATATGCACGTCCACGGTACGGGAGTCGCCGAAGTAGTCGAAGCCCCACACCTCGTCCAGCAGTTGGTTGCGGGTGAATACCCGGTTGGGGGAGGCCGCCAGGTGGTAGAGCAGCTCCAGCTCCTTGGGCGGCGTATCCACCCGCTTGCCGTCCACCAGCAGCTCATAGGAGTCCAGGTTGATGACCAGCTTGTCGAAGGAGAGCTTCTTCTCGCCGCTCCCCTCCTCCTCGCCGCCGAAGCGGCGGAGCACCGCGTGGATGCGGGCCAGCACCTCCTTCATCTCAAAGGGCTTGACGATATAGTCGTCGGCGCCCCCCTCCAGCCCGGCCACCTTGTCCTGGGTCTCCCCCTTGGCGGTGAGCATGATCACCGGGGTCTTGTCGTTCTCCCGGATCTTCTTGAGCACCGACCAGCCGTCCATTACAGGCAGCATGATGTCCAGCAGCACCAGCTCCGGGTGGAAGGAGCGGAACAGCTCCACCCCCTTGCCGCCGTCCCCGGCCACCGCTGTCTCAAAGCCCTCCTTCTCCAGATAGAGGTGGAGAAGCTCGGCAATGTTGGAGTCGTCTTCCACAATCAGGACCTTCCTGGCCATAGCGCACCGTCCTTTTCTATGTTGTTCTCTCCGGTATTATACCGGCTTTTTTCCCCACAAGGGTGAATTTTTTGTAAAAGGGGGTTACCGGGTCTCCACATAGGCCCGGTCCACCTGAATGACCGCAAAATACCGCTCGTCCAGGGCACGCACCGCCCCGGACAGGCGTTCGCAGAGCTCCTCGTCCCGCAGGCGGCAGCGGTGGGGCACCACCACGTCAAAAATCAGGTTGGTGTGCTGGGGCCCCTTGGTCACCCGGAAGTCATGGATGGTCATCTCCGGCTCCACGGCCCTTGCCAGGGCCGCCACCTGTTCCCGCAGGCGGTTCACCGACTCGTCGTCGGTGGCGATGGGGTCCATGTGCGCCGTGGTCTCAATGCCGAACTTCTGCTGGATCTCCCGCTCGATGTGGTCGATGGCGTCGTGGGCCTCCAGGATGTCGGCATCCTGGGGTACCTCGGCGTGGAAAGAGCACAGCCGCCGCCCCGGGCCGTAGTCGTGGATGATGAGGTCGTGCATTCCCACCACCTGGGGATGCGACAGCACCACCTCCCGGATCGCGTGGACCAGCTCCGGGTCGGGGCTGGCCCCCAGCAGGGGGTTAATGGTGTCCTTGGCGGCTCCCCAACCCGCCTTCAGAATAAAGACGGCCACCACCGCCCCCGCCCAACCGTCGATGCTCAGGTGGGCGAAGTGTCCGGCCAGGGTGCCCGCCAGCACGGCGGAGGTCGCCACTACGTCGGAGAGGGAGTCGGCGGCGGTGGCCGCCATGGCCGCCGAGCCGAGCTTTTTCCCCAATACCCGGTTGAAATGGCTCATCCACAGCTTCACCAGGATGGAAGCCGCCAAAATGGCCACCGACACCGGGGAGAAGTCCACCGCCTCCGGGTGGAGGATCTTCCCGATGGAGGTCTTGCCCAGCTCCAGCCCCACCAGGAGGATCATCAGGCTCACCAGCAGCCCCGCCAGGTACTCCGCCCGGCCGTGGCCGAAGGGGTGTCCATCGTCGGCCTTCTGTCCCGCCAGCTTAAATCCCACCAGAGTCACCACCGACGAGCCCGCGTCGGACAGGTTGTTGAAGGCATCCGCCGTGATGGCGATGGAGCCGGTCACAACGCCGGCGAAGAACTTGCCCGCAGACAGCAGCAGATTGAGCACAATCCCCACCGCCCCGGACAGGACGCCGTACTTCTCCCGCACCGCTGGGTCCGTCACATTGTCGCAGTCCTGGATGAAAAGCCGCACCAGCCGATTGATCATGCTGTCTCCCCCAAAGATTGGTTTCCTTTTATTATCCCACGCCCGCCCGCCATCGTCAAGGAGAGGTTTTCCCCCCAAACAGACGGTCTTCCTCCCTCTCCTTGTATCCACAGGTACAAAGTGATAGAATAGGGAAAACAAGCTCCCCATACCCAAGCCGCCGTGGCGAGGAGGTATCCTATGAAAATCCGTTTTCTCGAGCCGGGCAACCGCCCCTACAAGCCCACGCCCCTCAACTACTTCGTCTACGACCGCTACATCCGTACCCCCTCCGTGGGACTCAACACCCTGGCTACCATTGTCAAGGAGCTGGTCGATGACACCTATATGTACAGCGAGTCCATCTCCCGTATCGACATGGACGACGTGGAGGACGCGGACATCGTGTTCATCGGTATTTTCACCTTCGCCGCCGTCCGGGGCTACGAGCTGGCCGACCACCTCCGGGCCCACGGGCGGGGCCTGGTGGTGCTGGGCGGTCTCCACGCCTCCATGAACTGCGCCGAGGCGGCGCGCCACTGTGACTATGTGCTGCTGGGCGAGGGGGACGAGACCATCCGCGCCTTCGTGGAGGCGGTGGGCCGCGGGGAGCGGCCGGACTTCCCCGGCTTGGCCTGGATGGAGGGGGAGGAGCTGCGCTCCACCGGCTATCCGCCCCCGCCGGAGCGCTTCGAGACGATTGCAGACCGTAATTTAGTCCACAATTATTCCAAAATGGTGGGGCACAGCACCCTCTGGCCCCAGGTGCACGCCTCCCGGGGCTGCCCCCATAACTGCGACTACTGCGCCCTGGTACGCCACTTCGGCCGCCGCGTCCGCACCCGTTCGCCGGAAAATGTGGTGGCCGACATCCGGGAGTCCATCCGCTTCTTCCACCGGGGCCACGTCCGGCTGGCCAAAGATCTCTGGCTCACCGACGACAACTTCTTCGCCGACCGGGACTGGGCCATGTCCGTCCTCCGGGCCATCGTGGATAGCGGCATCCGCTACCGCTTCAACGTGCAGGCCCGGTACGAGGTGGGCTTCGACGACGAGATGCTCGACCTTCTCAGGCAGGCCGGCTTCTTCGAGCTGGATCTGGGCATCGAGTTTCTGGACGACGCCTCCTTCGCCACCTACCACAAGAAGAGCACCCGGCAGGAGATCATCGACGCCATCCGCAACATCCGCGCCCACGGTCTCAGCGTCCGGGGGCTGTTCATCCTGGGCTCCGACGACCAGGAGGCGGGCGTGGGCGACCAGCTGGCCGACTTCGTCATCCAGAACCACATCCAGGGCACCCTGATCCAGTGTATGTACTTCGTCCCCGGCACGCCGGTATACGAGGCCAACCGGGACCGGCTGCTCCACCAGGACTGGTCGAAATACAACGGCAACGCCGTCCACTTCCCCCGCCGCATGACCCCCTACCAGCTCCAACTGGAGCACATCCGGGCCAGCCGGAAAATCTACTCCTGGCGGCGGCTCTTCTCCGCCCTGGTGCGGGAGGACCCCATCCACAAGCTACTCTTTTTGGGGGAATTTTTCTGGCACATGAGCGTGCGCAGCGATCTGAAAAAGGAGCTGCCCTACCTCAAGCGGATCTCCGAACAGGCCGCGTGCGCGCCTCACTAG
>OKCG01000746.1_pt1 | contig 10938 bp, 10 predicted proteins | sample 1609991 | NCBI WGS metagenome assembly OKCG01 (sample SAMN04436606, study PRJEB24849) | human gut metagenome | biome: human gut; feature: NICU; material: stool | host: Homo sapiens | place: USA: Saint Louis, MO | collected 2010-01-15
CTAGAACCTGAATCTAGCGCGTCTGCCATTCCGCCACTTCCGCTCGACAAATGATTCACAAAAAATATCCCGGTAAACGAAATTTTGCATTTAGGTGAGCACCTAGAGTATAAAGAGGGGCAAGTGATTAGTATTACAATTGCTCAAAATGAGCGACTCAGCATTACACTATTTGCGCTGCCTAAGGGGGAAGAAATCTCTACGCATGTAACAGTAGGCGATGCGATTGTGCAAATCCTCGATGGAGAAGCGCATATCGTTGTTGGTGATACGGAACATAATGTGAAGGCTGGTGAAACCTTGATTATGCCATCGGAAGTGCCTCATAGCCTCGATGCAAGAGAAAGCTTCAAGATGCTGTTGACCGTAGTTAAATAAATATATCATAATAAATGCATCCCTTAGATCAATAAGGGGTGCATTTTATATGTATTCTTTACAAGCCAGAGCTACACCTAAAGCGCATTACGATGAAATTGTGAAATCTTTGGTATCTAATATTAATGAATTAGAACAAAGTGGATTATTTGAAAGTATTCAAGTATATAAACGGAATTTAGTACAAGTGTATAATTCCAAACAATGTACCGAACCAGTTGGCACTATTGTAGAGAACGTGTTATTTGGTATTTGGACACAGGATGAAACTGATTTGTTAAATGTAGGTAAAGCACAAGAATTGGCGTTAAGAGCGAAATTACCTTAGGGAGCAAAAGTGTAATGGACTATTTTGACTATTCATATAAACATAAATATATAGAGTTTAGCAGTAACATATATAGGGTTGGTACATATCATTACAACTGGCATGCAGAAACAGAAATTTTTATCTTGTTAAAAGGTAGTGTTGAGATGAGTTGTAATGGTGAGGTTTTTACATTGAAACCTCTTGATGTCGTGATTATCTCTCCTCAAGTAGGGCATGCAACATTAGCCCTCGAAGAGGATGCTATAGCCTTTGTTATTCATGTAGGTAACGAGTTCTATCAACAGTATGATCCGGATTTTGGATCGTACCAATTTGTTTTGCGTTCAGATGATAGTACGCGTCATAACGAATTCTTTACAACCTTACGCCATCATGCTGCTATGACGATGTTGTTGATGACTAAAGGTGAAAGCCCAGTACATCGAATGTGGATAGAACATCATTACTTAGCTTTGGCCGGTGATGTATTTAGAGAGTTTGATCCGATTAAAAAGGTTCACGAAAATGCTAGACCTGGCGATATAAAACCGGCATCTTTTGATAAAATGATTGCCTATATTGATGAGCATTATGAGCAGAAAATAGAGTTAGAAGATATTGCTAAAATTGGAGGCTATAATATTGCCTATACATCGCAGTTTTTTAAACGGCAAATGGGGATTTCATTTGTTGAGTATGTATTGAGGTTAAGAATCCGTGACGCTACTGTTCGCTTAGCTAGTACGGATGAGGCTGTCGCAAGAATTGCAAGCGATTGTGGATTTGCAGATGTGAAGGCCTTTAATGTGGCTTTTAAAAAACACTTTAATATGACCCCCACAGAATATCGTAAGCAAGTCAAAAGCATTGGGCGTAAAATCATCTTACAAGATTGGAAAGAAATTATTTCTGTAGATAATCAAGATGTTCTTGATGTATTGCATTCATTCTTGTCCTATGAAGATGATTCCCGTGCTAAGAGCGAATTGGAATTTATGAGCAAAAAATTGGAATCTTTGAAAGAAAAGTTAGCCGATGTAGTAAAGGATTTATAATTGGGTTTTATGATAACTATATTTTTATTGTGACTATATTCTTGTGATAAGAGTTTGGTAAGCAAATTATTTTGATGAATTTATGACACATATAGAAAGATTAGAATTGGGTAAATTTCTATATCAAGAAACCCTATAAAGTTATTGGAAAAGCACTACTGTTGATAAGTAGTGCTTTTTTATATGTGCTTTCTAGGTGAATTTATATATTGTTATAGTCCCAAAATACAATAAATCGAGAGAAACCTATCTTTTTTCGTTGATTTTACTATAAAAATTACCTTTTAATTTGGATAGTTATATTCACTAAACTGAGTAGAATATATTTCATCAGGAGTAAAAAAATTAGTAAGTTATAATTTTGGAGGATATATGAATCAAGTAAAATTTATGGAAAACGTAGGTAAAGTTGCAACTGTTACTGCTGTAGCTATGTATGTATCTTATTTCCCACAAATCATGCATAACCTTGCACACCCAGGTACTGGTGATTGGATTCAACCACTTGTAGCTGCAATCAACTGTACATTATGGGTAGCGTATGGTTTGTTTAAAGAACATAGAGATATTCCAGTAGCATTAGCCAATGCACCAGGTATCTTCTTTGGTTTAGCAACGGCTATTACAGCGGTTATGTAATTTTAAGAATAGATATATAATGCTATAGAAGCATAAAACTATAATTTATTAATATATAAAATAAGATTACTGTTGACCGTTATTAATTATATATATCATAATGAATGCATCCCTTTGATTAATAAGGGGTGCATTTTTTATGTAAATAATTGAGAGGTATTTATTTGATTTTATGAGGGGGGTTACGTTGTTATGGACTACTTTCACTATACCTATAAACACAATCATATAGATTTCAATAGTGATATATATAAGGTTAGTACATATCATTACAACTGGCACAGTGGCGTTGAAGTCTTGATCTTGTTAAAGGGCAGAATCGACATGAGTTGTAATAGTGAGGTTTTTACAATGGAACCTCTTGATACCATTATTATTTCCCATCAAGTAGGTCATGCTACGTTGGCCTTAGAGGAGGATACAACAGCTCTTGTTATTCATGTAAGTAAGGAGTTTTTCCAATACTTTGATCCTAACTTCGGCATGTACCAATTTGTATTGCGCTCAGATAAAACTAATAGGGATAATGAATTCTTTACGTCCTTACGTTATCTTGCGGCACAAATGATGTTGTTAATGGTGAATAGTGAAAGTCCTGATCGTCAATTATGGTTGGAGAGTCACTTTTTAGCCATGACGAGTGATATATATCGTGAAATTGATGCGGTTAAGACTATCCCTATACATACAAAGCCTGCTGATATGACTGTAGCTACCTTTGATAAAATGATTGCCTATATTGATGAAAACTATAAGCAGAAGATAGAGTTAGAAGATATTGCTAAAATAGGCGGTTATAATGTGAACTATACATCTCAATTTTTTAAACGCCAATTAGGGGTTTCCTTTTTAGAGTATTTGTTACGGTTGAGATTACGAGAGGCTACAGTTCGTTTAGCTAACTCTGAAGATGGAGTAGCACATATTGCGAGTAGTTGTGGCTTTGCAGATATTAAAGCCTTTAATGTGGCCTTCAAGAAACATTTCCATACAACACCATCTGAATATAGAAAGCAAGCAAAAGAGATGGGGCGTAAGACAAAATTACATGATTGGAAGGAAATTATTTCTACTCAGGAAGAAGATATTATAGACATTTTACAAACTTACTTACCCTATCAAGATGTCTCTATCGATAAGAATAGATTAGATGAGGCTAATCAAAAGTTACAGGATGTTAGAGACCAACTTGAGATGGTTGTAAAAAGATTACAATCATAATTTTCATTCTTATAATAACTTGTAATTAGCTATAATTTCATGATTTTGAAAATTAAATTAGGTGGATATACAATTATTAGGTATAGGTGATTTTGTATATTTGTTAATCCTATTAAAATATATGGTGAAAGAGCACTACGTTCTGATGGTAGTGCTCTTTTTTTTATAATCATATAGGTGAAATTGTATATTTTTAATGGGTTAAAAGAAAATAATTAAGGAAATTTTGTATGTGTTTGACAGACTTTCACCAATAAAAATCAACTTGTAAATTGGATAGTTATATACTGAAAAAAGAGTAGAATAGAATCATCGAAAGGAGCTAAGGTTCCGAAACAGAAATAATCACGTCTTAAATATTGAAGTCTTTTTGGAGGTTTGCGATGAGTACGAAGGAACAACAAGTACAAGAAATGACAAATAAGATAGCTAATTTCATTTCTTATATGGCAAAGGTATTGCCTGATGATGTACAAGAAAAAATTCATGAATTGGCACAGGATGAAAAAAATCCTATGGCCAAATCTATTTATGAAACAATGCAACATAATATGGATTTAGCAGCTCAGCTTAATCGTCCTTCTTGTCAAGATACTGGTGTATTACAATTTTGGGTAAAGGTTGGATCTAATTATCCCTTACTAGGAGAATTAGAAGATATTCTAAGAGAAGCAACTTATAAGGCTACACAAGAGGCTCCATTACGATTGAACTGTGTAGAAACTTTTGATGAGTTTAATACTGGTAAAAATATTGGCCTCACTGCACCTTATATTCACTGGGATATCATTCCTGGTTGCGATGATGTAGAAATCTTCCCTTATATGGCTGGTGGCGGGTGTTCCTTGCCAGGGTCAGGTAAAACATTGATGCCAGGCGAAGGCTATGAAGGTGTTGCTAAGTTTGTTCTTGATTTGATGACAAGTTATGGATTGAATGCGTGTCCTCCACTATTGGTAGGTGTAGGGATTGCTACAACTATTGATACCGCTGCTGGATTATCTAAAAAAGCATTAATGCGCCCTGTATCTTCAAAAGCGCCTAATGAAAAAGCGGCTTATATGGAACAATTGTTAGAAGATGGAATTAATAAGATTGGTATTGGACCTCAAGGTATGGGTGGGGATAAAACTGTATTAGGTGTGAATATTGAACATGGTACACGTCATCCATCTGTTATTTCTTGTGCTGTTAGTGTAGGTTGTTGGAATCATCGCCGCGGCGATCTCGTCTTTGACAAGGATGGTAATTGCACAGTTAAATCTCATAAAGGAGTGACATTATAATGGCTAAGAAAATATTAACTACACCAATTCAAAAATCTGATTTAGAAGGCATTAAGCCAGGTGATGTGATTTATTTGACTGGGCATATTACAACTAGTCGTGATATGGGCCATCGTCGTGTGGTAGAAGAAGGTAAAACGCTACCAGTTGATGTTAAAGATGGGGCTATACTTCATGCAGGACCAATTATTCGCACTATAAGCGATAATGAATTTGAAGTTGTATCTGTAGGTCCTACTACATCTATGCGTATGGAAAAATTCGAATATGAATTTGTTAAAAAGACGGGGGTACGTCTCATTGTAGGTAAAGGCGGTATGGGTCCTGAAACAGCACGTGCCTGCAAAGATTTTGGTGCACTACACTGTGTATTCCCTGCAGGCAATGCCGTACTTGCAGCTACAGAAGTCGAAAAAGTAGAATCTGCTAATTGGCGTGAATTAGGTATGTGTGAGACTTTGTGGACTTTTAAGGTTAAAGAATTTGGTCCGCTCATCGTATCTATTGATGCAGACGGTAATAACTACTTTGAAAATAAAAAAGTAGAATACAATGCGAAGAAAGAAGAAGTGTTAGAAGAGATTTATAAACACGTAAGCTTCATTAAATAATCTCATTGTGAGCTTAACTTAATAGGGGGATTATACGGATTTTGTACAATCCTCCTTTTTTGTACCCTTTTTTAGGTATATTACACGTATTGGGAGGTATATATGGATACGAGTGTAATGATAACTCTTGGCTTCTTGGTATTTGCCATCGTCATGTTTGCGTGGGAGAAAATCCCTTTGTCTATTACCGCTATGGTTGTAGCAGTAGGCCTACACTTAAGTGGGGTATTATCCGCTAAAGAAGCGTTCGCAGGTTTTGTGGATCCAAACGTCTTACTATTTATGGGCATGTTTGTAATTGGTGAAGCTTTCTTTGCAACAGGTGTCGCTGTAGGTGTAGGTAATGTAGTTCATAAGTTTGCTAAAACTGAAACATCCTTGCTCGTTGCAGTTATGATGATTACAGGTGTTTTATCTGGCTTCTTATCTAATACTGGTACAGCTGCTGTACTGATTCCTGTAATTATCGGTATTTGTAAAAAGAGTGGTTTTAAACAAACTAAGTTATTGATGCCTCTCGTATTTGCGGCAGCCATGGGTGGTAATATCTCACTTATCGGTGCTCCTGGTAACATGATTGCTCAAGCAGGATTACAACAAGCAGGCTTAGGTTCTTTTAATTTCTTTGATTATGGTTTAGTAGGCTTACCAATCCTTATCGTAGGTACTATATTCTATGCTACAATTGGTAAACGTTTCTTACCAGATGCTCCAAGCCACCAACCAGATGGTGCTTTTGAAGGTAATGATGATTATAGTCATGTGCCATCTTGGAAGAAATGGACTGCTGCGATTATATTGATTCTGACAGTCGTTGCTATGATTTTTGAAAAACAATTAGGTGTAAAACTTTATGTAAGTGCTTGGATAGGTGCGCTTGTTTTAGTAGCTACTAATGTTATTAGCGAAACGGCAGCTGTTAAATCTATCGACATGAAAACAATTATGCTATTTGCTGGTTCTATGGCTCTCGGTGATGCAATGGTAAAAACTGGTACTGGTAGTGTAATTGCTGACATTATTGTTAATAGTCTTGGAGCAAGCCCATCTCCAATCGTTGTGTTAGTAGTAATCTTTGTGCTTGGTGTGTTTATGACAAACTTTATGTCTAATACAGCTACTTGTGCTTTACTAGTTCCAATCGGTCTTAGCCTAGCTTCTCAACTTGGCTTCGATCCTAAAGCAGTTCTTGCAGCTATCGTAATTGCAAGCTCCTTGGCATATGCAACACCAATTGGTATGCCTGCCAACACTATGGTATACAACATAGCTGGCTATAGCTTCATGGATTATGTGAAAGCTGGTTTACCACTTATCGTTGTATCTAGTATCGTAGCACTTATTTTACTTCCAATCCTATTCCCATTCTAATAAGATAAGTATTTGGTATATATTGAAAGCCCTGATGTATATTTACGTCAGGGCCTTTTCTTGCTTACCTGCATATATTGTGCTTGTTTTGTTATATATTAGATAGATTACTAAATTTGTTAGACATAAGTATTAGACATTAGAGAAACTTTCACATATAATAGAGTAATGTAAGTGTACAAATATACATTCACAGTAGACATATATTACAAAACGTATACGTCTATCTAATAGTTGTTATATAGGTTTATGTGGCCATGGTGCCGAGGAGGCTTTATGTTAAGCGATATTGAGATTGCCCAACAGAATAGAATGGAAAAGATTCAGGTTATTGCCAATAAATGTGGGTTAACACCTGATGACATTGAACAATATGGTCATTATAAAGCTAAAATTTCTTTTGATGCTATTCGTCGTTTAGAATCTAAACCAGATGGCAAATTGGTGCTAGTCACAGCGATTACGCCAACACCAGCAGGGGAAGGTAAGTCTACAACGAGCATTGGTCTCGTACAAGGCTTACAAAAAATCGGTAAAAATGCAATTGCTACATTACGTGAGCCATCCTTAGGACCTGTTTTTGGGATTAAAGGTGGTGCAGCAGGTGGCGGTTATGCTCAAGTTGTACCTATGGATGACATCAATCTTCATTTTACAGGTGATATGCATGCTATTACAGCGGCTAACAATTTATTATCCGCTATGATCGATAACCATATCCATCAAGGAAATGAATTGCAAATCGATTTGCGTCAATTATCATGGACTCGTGTTCTAGATATGAATGACCGTGCTCTTCGCAATGTGACAGTTGCACTCGGTGGTAAAGTATGTGGGTTCCCTAGAGAAGATCACTTCATGATTACTGTAGCTTCTGAAATCATGGCTATTCTTTGCTTAGCTAAGGACTTAGAAGATTTGAAAGCACGGTTTGGTCGCATCGTTATCGGTTGTAACTTAGCAGGTGATCCTATTTATGTTCATCAACTTGGATGCCAAGGTGCGATGGCACTTCTTATGAAAGATGCTATTAAACCAAATCTTGTACAAACATTAGAACATACACCGGCTATCGTTCACGGCGGTCCATTTGCAAATATTGCTCATGGTTGTAACTCCATTGTAGCTACAAAACTAGGACTTAAACTTGGTGATATCGTAGTTACTGAAGCCGGCTTTGGCGCTGACTTGGGTGCTGAAAAGTTCCTTGATATTAAATGCCGATACGGCGATATTTTCCCTGATGCAATCGTCATCGTAGCTACATTACGAGCTCTTAAAATGCATGGTGGTGTACCAAAACAAGAGTTGAATACAGAAAATGTTGAAGCCGTGACTAAAGGTTTCAGCAACTTACAAAAAGCAATTGAAAACATGCGTTATTTCAATGTGCCTGTATTAGTGGCAATCAATAAATTTGCTAGCGATACAGATGCAGAAATTGCTGAGTTGACTCGCCTATGTGATGAGTTTGGCGTGCCTGTAGAGCTTAATGAATGTTGGGAAAAGGGTGGCGAAGGCGGCACTGATATGGCGAAAAAAGTTGTAGAGTTACTTGAAGGCCCTAAGCCAACACCTAAATTCGTATATGAGTTAGAAGATAGTTTAGAGGACAAAGTTAATAAAATCGTTAAAACTATTTATGGTGGCGATGGTGTTATCTTTACGGACAAAGCGAAAAAGCAAATTAAACAATTAGCAGATTGGGGCCTTGATCGTTTGCCTGTATGTATGGCGAAAACGCAATACTCCTTATCCGATAATCCAGCACTCTTAGGAGCTCCAACAGGCTTTACAATTACTGTATCCGATATTCGTGTTGCTAATGGGGCAGGCTTTATCGTGTGTCGTACAGGTGACGTAATGGTCATGCCGGGCCTTCCTAAACGTCCTGCTGCTCTTAATATGGATATCGAAGCAGACGGCACAATTAAAGGCTTGTTCTAATAGAAAGTGTTTTTACATGAGGCTATGTTATGAAATTAGTAGAACAACGAGTAATAGATTTTGTGGCTGCTACTGCCTCTAAAGCGCCAACGCCAGGTGGTGGTGCTATTGCGGCATTGACTGCCGCAACGGGGGCGGCTTTAGCAGAAATGGTAGCAAACCTTACATTTGGTAAAAAAGGTTATGAAGCGGTTCAGACCGAAATGGAGGAGCTTCAAGCTAAAGCAGAAGCGATTCGCAAGCGCATGCTCGAATTATCTCAAGCTGATGCAGATGTATTTAATATCTTTATGAACGCCTTAGGATTGCCAAAGAATACAGATGAAGAAAAGGCTGCGCGTACAGCTGCTATTCAACAAGCATACAAAGATGCTGCTATGGTACCTTTTGAAATTGGAGAATTAGCGAATCAAATATTTGATTTAGCAGAATTAGCCTCTCGTAAGGGGAATCAAAACCTTATTACAGATGGTATTATTGCGGCTATTAATGCGCGTGCTGCAGTGAAATCGGCTTTTTTGAATGTGCGTATTAATTTATCTGGTATTAAAGATGAAAGTTTTGTAGCAGAACTAACATCTAAGATGTATGCCATTGAAAAAGATCTTGATGTTAAAGAGTCGTCTATCATAGGGTTATATGAATAATAAGAGATTATAATATAAATCGAATAATATAACCGAGCAAACTATAAAAGTTCGGGAAATAATATAAAGAGAGCCTATTAATACATATAAAATAATAGACTCTCTTTTTTCTATTGTTATAATCCGAACGATAGTGTAAAATAAATGGGTGATATTTCGAGGCTTTATGTAGGAGACATTATGACAGATCAGAACCAAATAAATACAGTCGATAGTATGTTGCCCATACCACAGCTCTTTGCCTTTGGTTTACAGCATGTACTTGCCATGTATGCTGGAGCTGTTGCGGTACCGATTATCGTGGCACAGGCGATGAATTTACCTGTGGAGGACTTGATTCGTCTTATTACAGCAGACTTGTTTACTTGTGGCATTGCGACCTTAATTCAAACATTAGGCTTCGGTAATATAGGTGGGCGTATCCCTATGATCCAAGGTGTTACTTTTGCATCTGTCGGACCTATGACTATGATTGGGGCACAGCATGGTATGACTGCCATTTACGGTGCCATTATTGTAGCAGGTCTATTTACTTTTATAGTAGCTCCATTCTTTAGCCGTCTAATTCGACTGTTCCCCCCTGTTGTAACGGGAACAATAATTACTCTTATTGGGATTAATTTGATGCCAGTTGCCATTAATTGGATGGGGGGCGGTGTAGGAAATCCAGAATTTGGAAGTTATACGAACATAGGACTTGGATTTCTTACGTTTTTAATTGTTGTATTTGTATACAAGTTTGCTAAAGGTTTCTTAAGTAATCTTTCTGTATTAATCGGTTTGATCGCAGGCACAGCAATTGCCTTTGCAATGGGCGTTGCTAATTTTGACGAAGTTGGTCGTTCTCAATGGGTTGCTTTCATTGAACCATTCTATTTTGGTTTGCCAACATTTGACTGGGCTTCTGTACTATCTATGATTATCGTCATGTTCGTTGTCATGGTAGAGACTACAGGTGATAGTATTGCTATTGGTGAAATTGTGGATAAGCCAATAGGTCGAAAAGAATTGGCTTCTGTTATTCGTGCTGATGGTATTTCCACTTTAATAGGGGGAATTCTTAATAGTTTCCCATATACAGCTTTTGCTCAAAACGTAGGACTTATTGCGGTTACAGGTGTTAAAAGTCGCTTTGTAGTAGCTGCATCTGGAGTAATCTTAATTTTGTTAGGATTATTCCCTAAATTAGCTGCTATAGTTGCTAGCATTCCAAATGCAGTACTCGGTGGTGCTGGCATTGCTATGTTTGGCATGATTGTTGCCAGTGGTATTCGCTCTCTTGGTAAGGTTAGCTTTGATGGTAATCATAACTTGATGCTTGTGGCGATTAGTATTGGAGTGGCTATGATCCCTATTGCGGCGCCGAACTTTTATGCTAATTTCCCTGATTGGGCACAAATTATATTAAAATCTGGCATTACCTTTGGTAGTATTATGGCAATCTTGCTTAATTTATTACTAAATGGTGTTAAT
>OKCG01000751.1_pt1 | contig 10850 bp, 9 predicted proteins | sample 1609991 | NCBI WGS metagenome assembly OKCG01 (sample SAMN04436606, study PRJEB24849) | human gut metagenome | biome: human gut; feature: NICU; material: stool | host: Homo sapiens | place: USA: Saint Louis, MO | collected 2010-01-15
AGGTAGCGGCGGCTCGACCAATCGTTGGCGGTGACGTAGCGGATCCTGGCGCAGACGAGCATGAGCGCGCTCCTGCCGTCGGGGAAGCTGCCGACGACCCTGGTGCGCCGGCGGATCTCCCTGTTGAGGCGTTCGATCATGTTGTTCGTGCGGATCCGCCGACGGTGCTCGACGGGGTAGTCGTCGAGCAGGTAGGTGGTCGACTCGCCTATGCCCTCCCTGAGGCAGGATGCGGCGGCCTTCAATCCGCGGGATTCCATCTGCGCGGCCACATCCTCCGCCTTCCTCAACGCGGCGTCGCGGGATTCCATGGCGAACACGGCCTTGAGCGCGCCGGCCGCCCATGCCGCGTGTTTGCGGCTGACCCTGGAGAGCACGTTGCGCATGAAGTGGACCGTGCACCGCTGGTATCTCGCGTCCGGCAGCATCGAGTTCACCGTGGCCACCAGCCCGGCGCACCGGTCGCCCACCACGAGCCGCACGCCCCTGAGACCGCGTTCGATCAGGCTCCTGACGAACTGCTCCCAGCTGGCCCTGTCCTCCTTCATGCCCTCCGCGACCCCGACGACCTCCCGATGGCCCGTGTCGTCCACGCCGATCGCGACCAGCACGCTCACGTTCTCGACCGACCCGCCCCACGTGCGCTTGTGCCACACGCCGTCCACGAACAGGTACGGGTACGAACGCTCCAACGGCCTGTTGCGCCATTCGTCGATCTGCGCGTACACCCCCTTGAGCTTGTCCGAGAGCGTCTGCGAGGGCATCCGCTCGCCCCACAGCAGGCGGCTGATGTCGTCGACCTGACGGGTCGAAACGCCGGCCAGGTACATGTCGATCAGCGCCTCCTCGACGCTCTGCTCACGACGCCTGTATCGTTCGATCACCGCCGACTCGAACAGCGCGCCCTTGAGCTTCGGGACCTTGAGGGTCACGGTCCCGGCCTTCACGGTCAGGTCACGCTCGTAATGACCCACTCTGTAGGCCTTCCTGTCCCCGGTGCGCTCGTAGCGGGCGGCGCCCGTGATCTCGTCCGCCTCCGCGTTCAGCAATTGCTCGACCTTCTCCGACACCAACCGGTCGAGTCTCGTCTCGAGCATGTTCTCATCGACCTGTAGAATCTGATCCTGCATGGTTCCGTCGCCTCTTTCCATAGCGGTTTTGTTTGGCGACTGAAATCGTACCCAGACGACGGGCCATGCCTCTTCATTCAGGCTTCAACCAAAGTGCGCAACAAACCGGGCGTTATCGACGGAGAATCACGATGTGTGATTTGTCATCCTCCAGCCTGAGGGGTTTTCTATTGCGACAGGGGCTACAACGCAGGCATACGCCCCTGCCAGGAATCACGCAGAGGCTATAACGTCTTGCGCGTACAACGCACTGCACAGCAATAATGCCGGCGACAGTGACAAGCCGATACAATGCCAAGTGACAACGCTAAGCATCGGTGTTGTCACTGACGATGCCGGCGACAACACGAATGTTCTTATCGTGTTACACCCATTTGGAATCGGCATCGCCTTGGCTCGGCACCAGCAGCTGCAGGATGCGATCCATATCCTCTGGTGACGAAAAGACGATTTCGATGCGACCATGCTTGGTGCTGCCCTTAATCGACACCTTGGTATCGAAATGATTTTCCAAACTCTGCTGGATGGCGGAACCAACCCAAGGATTGGTCTTAGACGTCTTAGGCTTCTTCGGCTGCTCCCCCGACGCAATCTTCATGGCGACGATTTCTTCGGTGCTGCGTACAGAAAGACCTTCCGCAATAATACGAGAAGCCAGCTTGTCCATTTCCTCCGGATCGCTCAGGCCCAATAGCGCACGCGCATGACCGGACGATAGCACACCGGCAGCCACTCTCTTTTGCACAGAAGCCGGCAGGTTCAGCAGTCGCAAGGTATTGGCGATTTGCGGGCGAGACTTGGACACCGACTTGGACAGTTGTACTTGTGTCAACCCGAACTCTTCAATCATCTGCTGGTAGGCAGCCGCCTCTTCCAGCGGATTCAAGGCCACACGGTGCAAGTTTTCCAGCAATGCATCGCGGAGCATATCATCATCCGCAGTGGTTTTGACGATGGCGGGAATCGTCTCCAACCCAGCCAACTGAGAAGCACGCCAACGGCGTTCACCCATAATGAGCTCATACGGGCTGTCCAAATGACCGGCAAACGGATTCGTGCTGGATTCCGTCTCGTCGTGCTTGGCGGCTTTGGCCGCAGCAATCTGGCTTGCCGGACGCTTGCGCACGACTATCGGTTGCAGCACACCAACTTCCTTAATGGAAGCAGACAGCTCATTCAACTCATCCTCGTCGAAGATGGTACGAGGCTGATGTGCATTGGGCCCGATATCAGACAGTTTGAGTTCAGCCAGATAACCACCGGCTACCGGCTTGAGCTCGTCCTTCTTATCTGTGTCAGCGGTCTTTGCCGCCGATGCAGTCAAAGATGTTTCACGTGAAACATCTTTGACAGTGACGGATGTACGATGTGCCGTCTGAGACGCAGACGACTTGCCGCCCTGCTGAGGTGCGGCGACCTTACCGGTTTGAGGTTTCTCCGTACCGAAAAACAGGTCGCTAGGATGAGTAATGGTGTCCAATGCGGGCATGGATGCGCGTTTACCGGCGGCTTTCTTGACTGCCTTGCTGGACGATATCGTCTGAGGCACGGCAGGTTTTGATTCCTGCTGGGCAGTAGCCTTCTTGGCGGGGGTTATGTCAGCAGTGGCCTCCGGAGTAGACGAATCCTCCGCAATCATTGCGGGCTGCTCCGCCACCGGCTCCTCCCCTGGCAATGTGGGGAACAAAGCGCCAAGGCCCTTACCAAGTCGTGATTTTGATGCCATTACTTGTTCCTCCTCGCATCAATGGTGTCAAGGACTTGTTGCGAACGCTGTGCGATTTCCAAAGCTGCTTCACCATACGATATGGCACCTATGCCACGAGGATCATAGGCAATCACCGATTGGGAGAAACTCGGCGCTTCGGAGATCTTGACTGAACGCGGGATGGTGGTATTCAGCACAATGCTGGGATAGTGTCCCTTAACCTCGTTATATACTTCACGGCTCAATAACGTTCGACGATCGAACATCGTGACGAGCATGGTGGACACCAGCAGTACGGGATTGAAATGCTCTTGCACCAAACCAATCGTGTTAATCAGCTGGCCAAGACCCTCCAATGCGTAATACTCAGCCTGGATAGGAATCAGCATCTCGGTCACTGCACACATGGCGTTGATGACCAAGAGGCCCAAGCTGGGCGGGCAATCAATGAACACGTAATCATAGTGTTTATCTGATTGACGTAGGTAGAGGTCTAGGGCCTCCTTCAGCAACGTGTTTCGGTTGGGCAGATCAGCCACTTCCAACTCAGCACCGCTGAGATCGATTGATGCAGGCACAACATCAAGTGTGGGAAAATCAGGACAGACCGTGATAACATCACCCAGATCGGAACGCCCCTCGATAACGTCATAGACCGAGGGCTCTCCCGATGCATGAGATACACCCAACGCCGTAGAGGCATTGCCCTGCGGGTCCATATCGATGACCAACACCTGCGCGCCCTTGTTCGCCAGCGCCGCAGCGGTGTTTACCGTGGATGTGGTTTTACCCACTCCCCCCTTCTGGTTGGCCACGGCGATACGACGAGTCCGTTGAGGCTTTGGGAAATCGGTTTTCTTGAGTACATCGTAGCGTGAGCTTTCATCAGCCATTTGGCTACCAAGCACTGAACCGTGACCATCGAATATTCGCTGAAGCGTTTCGGAAGCCGATTCTATAGGTTCCGACTGATGATCCTTGGTGGCCATCGCTCCTCCTTGCACAGACGTAAGTTCCAGTGTTCTCATTCGTATGGACATGATGCTCGTTATCCACAATTGTGATATGCAATGTGGATAAGTGTGGATAAGTGTGAATGACGTTGAGTGTTAGATTGTGTATTCACAGACGAAAAACATTGAAAAATCAATGTTTTCATCATTATGCACATCGTCCCGTAAAAATGTGGATAACTTTTACGCACATATGGAAATGTGGATAACTCAATCAGTACTCCACTCATCGCTTATCCACAATCACCACGTGGGTAGGCTCAAGATCCGGCACGACAGCCGCCTCAACGACACGTGGACGACGACCACCGAATTTTGCAATCTCCTTGCCAGCCTTGTCGATTTCAGCCTGAGCAGACCGTCCCTTCAGTGCGATCAACTGTCCTGACGGTTTCAGCAACGGCAACGTCCAGCCAGAGAGTTTGGTCATAGGAGCAACCGCACGACACGTGACAACAGCGAACGGATGAATTTCCCGCTTCCGTACCTGCTGGATGACGGCATCGGAGCGTCCACGAATAATCTCAACGTTCTGCAGTTGCATCAGGCCAACACATTCATGCAACCATTCGATTCGCCGCTCCATCGGTTCAATCAGCGTGAAGTCATGATCCGGCAAACACGCGGCAGCCACCAATCCAGGAAAACCACCACCACTGCCGACGTCGGCAACTGTTTTGAAGCGAATACCATTCGTCGCATTCCGAACGTACGGCACAATCGCAGCGGAATTCAGAATATGCCGTTCCCAAATGATATCGACGTCACGGGGGCCGATCAATCCACGAGGTTCACCCTCTTCGGCAATCTTGGCATGGAAACGCTCCAACTTCGGCAACGCATCACCCAAGACCTCAGCAAGTACAGGTGACCCCTGCAGCTGATCCGTCATAGCCATCTCCCTCACCATGTTTCACGTGAAACAATCAACATGGAGAATGGCGCCGCTCATTACGACGCCATTCTCCATGCGGTCACTTTAGTTTGTTCAAAGACGACATCCGTCGAACGTCCCTGTCATCTCAAAAAAACTCGCCGAGCAATTACTCCTGATCAAGCTCGTCGTCTTCGGCGGTATCCTCGACTCTATTCTTGAGATACACCGTCACGTAACGATGAGGCTCCTCACCGTGCGAGCGAGACTTCAGCCCCTCTTCCCGAACCACATCGTGAACGACTTTACGTTCGAAGGAATTCATCGGCTTCAAGTCATACGGCTCGCCGGAATCCTTCACTGCGTCAATGGCATCCAAGGCGATATCACGGAGGTGCTGACGCTTGCGCTTCAGGAAACCGTCGACATCCACAATCAGATGAGAACGCTCGCCGGTCTTCTGCTGTACAGCCAGACGAGTCAATTGCTGCAGAGCATCAACGACTTCACCATTACGGCCAATAAGATGTTTGATGTCAGTATCGTCATCAGCAACGATTTGCACGGTGGGGCGGTCATTACGCACGCCCATCTCAATGTCGCCCTCATAGTCGGCGATATCCAGTAGGCCTTCAAGGTAATCCGCGGCGATGTCAGCCTCTTCGTTGAGCTGGTCGATCGACTTCACGTCATCCTGTGCCATACGCTACTCCTTCATGTCGTGTTTGAATTCCAAGTCTAAGCCCTGCTCCCCCGAACAGAGAAAGTAATGTCGGTGCGTGTTGAATGTTTCACGTGAAACATCGAACTCGCACCGACATAGTCGTCACTTCTTTTTGCGCTTACGCACGGGCTGTTGACGCTGATAGCCCTGAGTGGCCTTACGCTCGGCCTCTTCCTTGGCCTTGGCCAATGCTTCTTCTTCCAGAGAGGGCAGGCCGGCCTTTGCGCGGCGAGCATTCTCATTACGATGATCGCGCTTCTCCTTGTCCGCCGCAGCCGGAGAGCCAGGGGTCGGGAATGCGTACACCTGCCACAATGTGCGGCAGAGGTTGCACACGTTGTTGGTCAGCCAGTAGACCAGCACGGCGAACGGCATGGCGACACCGGAGAAGATGTACATCACCGGGAAGAGCCACAGCATAGCCTTCTGCATGGTCTCGGTCTGCTTGTTCATCGAAGCAGCTGCCATGTTGCGCTTCATGCTGAAGTACTGCATAAACCACAGGCAGAAACACATCAGGAACACGAAGATACCGATGACCGCCTTGCCACTAGCGGCAGCACTGGTGAAGTTATCGGTCACGCTGACAATGCCGAACACATCGGTTTGGGTGAATTGCTTGGCGGTTGCTACGTCGAACGCGCCCAACGCATCGCGTTTACCGTTGGCAATGTATGGAATGGCCGACAGCGTATAGAACATGGACATGAACACCGGGCCCTGAATGAGCATAGGCAAGCAGGAGCCAGCCGGATTGACGTCATTGTCTTGATACAGTTTCATGGTTTCACGGCTCATGGCCTCCCTGGAAGCCTGATCCGTCTTGCCTTTGTACTTGTTCTGAATACGCTGCATCTTCGGCGCCAATGCCTGCATCTTGCGCATCGACTTCATCTGCTTGTAGAACAGCGGGAAGATACAAGCCTGCACCACCAGCACCAGGATGATAATGGCAAGCACCCATGAGACACCAATCGGGCTCACGCCCAGCATCACGAAGAAGTCATGCACGATCTTCATGATCCAGGTCTGCAACCACTCAACGGGAGTCAGGATTTTATATAGAAATCCCCAAAACCCGCTATCAAGCAGAAATTCATTTGAGTTCATCGTTGGGCCTCTCTTTGGGTTGTGGCCAATGGTGTCAGTCGAGGCTCTTCATGAGCCTTCGACCACGAAAACCTGTAAAAAACGGAATACCGTTGTGGAACATCGTCGATTCCCCCACGACTCCACGGCCGGCAACGCAGTAATCTCAGCACGGCGAGCACTCCCCCTTTGAACGCGCCATACCGTTCCAATGCCTCAATGGCATAATTCGAGCACGTTGGATAATACTTGCAACAAGGCGGTGTGTTTGCCGAGATGTGCTGTTGATACCAGCGCACCCCACCAATCATCACCGCCTTGAAAGAAGCTGTCATGCCTCAGCCACCTTATGCGCCACCGTGGCAAAAGCCTTCGCGATCTGCTGATCTAGCGAAGCGAACGATGCGGTCGCTGCACTGGGCTTGGCGCGCAAAACGATATCGCAATGCGCGGGCAGCAGATCCTCATGGGCTCTGGCCAATACACGAAACCTACGCTTCACCGTATTACGGGTGACCGCATGTCCTACCGATTTGGAGACAGCTAATCCCAAACGGCGATGCACCGTCCGGTCGTCATCATCATGATGGTCGTCGGGCACCAAATAGTGTACGACGATATCCTTGCCACCTGCTTTGCGCCGGCGTTTCAGCACGGTGACGAAATCACGATGGCTTTGAAGCCTCTCCACCTCGACTATGCCTGTGGCACTGATCGGAATGATCAGGCGGAGAGGGACTTGCGGCCCTTGGCACGGCGACGGTTAATCACCGCACGGCCAGAACGGGTGCGCATGCGCAGGCGGAAGCCGTGCTTCATGTGGCGACGACGGTTGTTCGGCTGGAACGTCCTCTTCATAATCCATTGCTCCTAGGTCTATTCGGCAACGCTTCGCGCTGCCCTCACGTGAGTCAAGCTATACCAAAGTACTCTCACCCCTACCCTCAAGTCAAAACGGACGGAGTATTTTCACATTTCGACACGTTGCGAGACACGCCCCAAATCTCTTATAATCGGCGGAATACCAACCATTCACGGCCAAAAGTTATCCACAAATTACATGTTTGTTATTCACAATCCAGTTATTTCAACACGCGACACGGTGGATAACTTGTCTAAACCAGAGTAAATATTATCTGTTGTACGTATTTCGCCACAGCGACAGAAGGGGCCACCATGGTTAACGCTTCCGGCGACCCCGTAATCGAGGCCGCCCACATCTGGTCAGACACGCTGACGGTGCTCAAACACAGCGCTTCGCTCAGCCCACGAGAAAAAGGCTGGTTGGAAGGCGTTGTTCCTGAAGGCGTCTTCGGTTCGACCATCGTGCTGTGTGTGGACAACAACGACACGCTTCAAGCCATTCAGGGTGATTTGAACGATTCCCTGCTTCAGGCATTGCGTACGGTAACCGGCGAAAATATGTTTCCCGCGTTCAAGGTCGTGCCGAAAACCGAGCCCGAACCGCTTTCGGAGGCAAAGCCGGCGCAGCCATATCCTTCGGAAATTTCTCCGACTGTCGCCGAATTCGGTAAAGAATCCTATGGTGCAAAGCCGGCAGCCGCACCGCGGGAACCGATGCCCGCCACCGAGCCGCAGTTCCCGGTCGGTCAGCAGAAGATGAATCGCGATCCCGAGACTCATCTCAATAAGAACTTCACGTTTGATTCCTTCGTGCCCGGCGATTCCAACCGTTTTGCCCGTACGGTCGCACTGGCCGTGGCCGAAGGTTCCGGGCAGGATTTCAACCCGTTGTGTATCTATGGCGGATCGGGCCTGGGCAAAACCCACTTGCTGAACGCCATCGGCAACTATGCACTGGTCAAGGATCCCGGGCTGAAGGTTCGATACGTCACGTCTGAGGAATTCACGAACGAATTCATTGACGCGCTGCAAAACCCGAACCAAAGCCAGGGGCAGATTGCTGAATTCAACCGTCGATACCGACAGGTTGATGTGTTGCTTATTGACGATATCCAGTTCCTCGGCGGCAAGGAAGCCACCTTGGATCAGTTCTTCCATACGTTCAATGCACTGCATCAGGCAAATAAGCGTATTGTCATTGCTTCCGATGTAGCGCCCAAGAATTTGAAGGGTTTCGAGGCTCGACTCATCTCGCGCTTCGAATCCGGCCTGACCGTAGACGTCAAGCCGCCGGATCTGGAGACCCGAATCGCCATTCTTCGCATGATCGCCTCGATGAACGGCTCGAAAATCCCCAGCGATGTGTTGGACCTCATCGCCGAACGCTTCACCGAGAACATTCGTGAACTCGAAGGCGCGCTAACCCGTGTTACGGCCGTGGCCTCGCTGAGTAATCAGCCGGTGACCCGCGCCTTGGCCGAGCAGACGTTGCAGGACTTCTTCACCACCGATGTGGAAATCAAGCCCACGGACATCATCAGTCAGGTGGCGAAGTACTTCCACCTGACGTTTGAGGATCTTGTCGGTAAATCACGAACCAAAAACGTGGCTGTTCCTCGTCAGATCGCCATGTATCTGGCTCGCGAAATGACCAGTATGAGCCTGATGGATATTGGTCAGGTCTTTGGCGGACGCGATCACACCACAGTAATGCATGCCTGCACTCGAATCAGTGACCGAATGCAGCAAAAACAGGAGATCTATAACTACGTTATGGAGCTCACGGTTCGCCTCAAGCAAAGCAACACCAACTGACACAACGCTTCTGAGAGACGAAAAACGGCACTTTTTGGACTGACTTTCCGAAAAGTGCCGTTTTTGGTTGCTCAGGCGGATTCTGGTGGATACGTCGAGGCAACGGATTCGAGACATTAGATTCCTCATGGCTCCCCTTTGTGAGGGGATCTGTCGGCGCAGACGACTGAGGGGAGTTTCGAAGGGGAACACGCAAAAAAACCATGAAACGAGAGAATCGATTCTGAGGACCGATTTTGCGGGTTTGGGCGAGCGAGACGGAAAAAGTGCCGAAAACGGTCTCCAGAATCGATTCTCCTCGACGAAAAACAGTCTTCAACACGCCGTGCGAAAGTGCGAAAACCAAAAAAGTTATCCACATAGTTGTGCACAGATGTGGGTAAACTCGGCGGATAACTCGTGGATTACCCACTGTTTTGTTGTGGAAAACTCGTGCATAACCGCGACCTCGATGTGGAAAACTCAAATTCGACGAACTGGCTGTGGAAAACTCGCCCACTTATCCACAAGCCATGCAGAATTTGTCCACAATTTTCAGGGACTTATGAACCGTTGCAGTTGTAGGGCTCAGCCCTACTTATCCACACTATCCACCGGCCTTATTATGTCGATTACTTACTCAGTTACGTGAAAAGCATCATCGCCATAGTAACAGCCGGTCATCCAGCGTACGTAAGTTCGCCACCTAACGGCTAGAATATTCCTCAGCCAATCCGACGAAGGGAACAATCACACATGAAAGTCGAAATCGATACCGCAGCCCTAGCCGACGCCGTAGCCTGGACCTCCCGAGTCATCGACGCACGTCCCTCCAACCCGATTCTCGCTGGCGTCAAGCTGGAAGCCATTGACGGAACGCTGCAATTCTCCGCCTTCAACTACGAGATTTCCGCTCGCCACCACATCGAAGCCGGCGTTGACGAAGCCGGTTCCGTACTGGTTCAGGGCAAGCTGCTGGCCGATATCACCAAATCGCTGCGTTCGGAGAAAACGTACCTGGTCACCGACGGCTCCACGCTGACCATCACGTCCGGCAAGTCGAAGTTCACCTTGCAGCTCATGCCCGACACCGAGTACCCGGATCTGCCCGTGGTACCGGCCATGCTCGGCCAAGTCGATGCCCCGACTTTCGTTCAGGCCGTGAACCAGGCGTGCGTTGCCGTCTCCCGCGAAGAAAACCGCCCGGTACTGACCGGCGTTCGCATGCAATTCCAAGGCGACAAGGTCGTCATGACCTCCACCGATCGCTTCCGTTTGGCCCGCGCCACCTTCACTTGGACTCCGCAGAACCCGGACGTCGACACCACCACGCTGGTTCGCGGCTCCCTGCTCAAGGATGTGGCCCGTGCTCTTGACGAGCACCAGAACATCCGCCTTGATTTCGATGCCGATAGCCCGACGCTGCTCGGCTTCGAAAACGCCGGCCGCGTCTCCACCTCCCAGCTCATCGACGGTGAATTCCCGGCGGTCGACCGCCTGTTCGCCGACGAATATCCGATTCAGGCCGTAGTCAACAAGCAGGATTTGCTCGACGCCATCAGCCGTGTGGCTTTGGTCGCCGAACGCAATGCTCCGATTCGCATGACCTTCACCGGTCAGGAAGTGGCGCTGTCCGCCGGATCGGTCGACGAGG
>OKCG01000763.1_pt1 | contig 10696 bp, 23 predicted proteins | sample 1609991 | NCBI WGS metagenome assembly OKCG01 (sample SAMN04436606, study PRJEB24849) | human gut metagenome | biome: human gut; feature: NICU; material: stool | host: Homo sapiens | place: USA: Saint Louis, MO | collected 2010-01-15
ATGGGGTACAGGCTCTGCTAAGACGCGAAATCATTGCCGAGTACAACCACTACTCGGAACATCGCTATATCCCGATCTACGGTATGGAGAACGTGCTGGACATGTACAACGCCTACAAGGCATTGGGCGGGAATGGGATGGCGGCAAAACTGGTGGAGGCCCTGAAACAACTGCCCACAGAGCCGCCGGAAGAATGAGGTGCAGGACGTGTCAAAAGCGCTGATTCGATTTCCTGGAAGATTAGAGGAGTTGACTACCTCAGAAATGAAGCGCTCCATCCACGAGGCCAATCTGGGGAGAGACGACACGCAGATTGCGGAGCTCTATCTGCTGGAACGGAAAGCGCAGGTTGACACGGCCGATTGCTGCGGGATAGACCGGAAAACGCTCCACCGGCACCTGCCCTTCATCTTTGAAAAGGTGGAGTTCACGGCAAACAAGCTGGGATTCCTCCAAAAAGGTACATAACGCCCCCAAACTTCCGCTGGAATGTCCCCCGGCGGAAGTTTTTTTATGCGACAATATCAATAGGAGGACGTGAGGATACAGGGTTGGTACACGTCGCCGCCCTCCTCACGGACTCCTTATTTTTATGGATAAGGACGTGTTGGATATGACTCTAATCGAGAGGATGGTGGCCGCTGGCATGTCCCGCGATTGCGCCGCCGAAACAGCGATGTGGTACATGGCACAGGGAGATGACGAGGGCCTAGAGGATTACGTAACCGCATTGGAGGCGGGGAAGGAGGCGCGTCAGTATGGCGTTTCCTAATTACACCTACCCGGCTTATGGGGCCTACAATCCTGTTACCCCGTTTGCTCCGGCTCCACAAGTATATCAGCCCCAGCAGCCTGCTCAGCAACCGTCACAGGCCATTCAGGCACAGGGGAATGTAAACACACAGCCTGCCTTTTTTTGCCGTCCTGTGGCCTCTAGAGAAGAAGCGCTGGGGGTCCCGGTTGACTTCATGGGTGCTCCAATGTTTTTCCCCGACCTCGCTCATAATGTGGTCTATATGAAACGCTTCAATACCAATACCGGAGCTGCTGATGTGTTTGAGTTTCACGGCCAACAGGAGGCAAGAGACCAGCAGATAGAGAATCCGGCCCCGGCTTTCGCACCGCTGGATGAATTTATGGACATGAAGGACACCATCAACAATTTGAAGGACGAGATAGAACGGCTGAAAAAGCCCGCTTCTGGTGGAAAGGCAGGGAAAAAGAATGATGCCTCCGATGAATAATCCGCAGGGCATCTGTGACAGCACCTATGCCCTGAACAACAGCATCACCAGCGGCTTCAACAACACCAATGTGGCGCTGCTTCAGGGCTTCAACGGTGTCCAGTCTCAGATGTGCAACATGGCCGCTCAGGCACAGGACTGCTGCTGCCAGACACAGCGCGCCATCGACGGCGTGAATTACAACATGGCTACCAACACCTGCGCCATCCAGAATACCATCCAGGGCAGCACCCGCGATATTCTGGAGAACAACAATTCCAACACCCGCGCCATTCTGGATTTCCTGACTCAGAGCAAGATTGATTCCCTTCAGGCGGAAAACCAGTCCCTGAAGCTGGCTGCCTCTCAGGCCAACCAGAACAGCTATCTGACCGCCACTCTGGACGCTCAGACCTCTGAACTGATTCGGCGCATCAATCCAATGCCCGTGCCCGCTTACCAGGTGCCCGCCCCCTATCCCTATTGCGGGACCTACAACAACGGCTGCGGTTGTGGCTGCTAAACTTACGAGGAATCCTCGTAAGTTGGTCTTCCGGCTTTGCCGTGACTATTTCGGGGCGGCGGGCTAAGTGTCTGCCGCCCCTGATTCTTGGAGGTATTTTATGTCTTGTAAGCCTGTTTGCCGCCTGTGCGACAACCTGGTGCTAAGCCAGGCGGTCACCTTTACCGGCGGCAACCTTGAAATCAATCTGCCTGCCGGTGCCTACAACAACGGCGGGAAGTATTGTATTGTGGTAGCCCAGTCCATCCCGGCCACAACTACCATCAATGCACCTGTGTACATTACTATTGGTACGGGGACAGAGCTATATCCCCTTACCAAGCGTAACTGCGCGCAGGTGACTGCCTGCGGCATCCGTACTCGCACCCGCTACTCCGTCTGTGTGGTGACTACCCCCACCGGCGGCTCGTTCCGCATGTTGGGGCAGCCCTGCTGCTCTCCCAGTAACAATCTTGCCAGTATTGACGGCGGTGCTGCACCCGCCCCTACGGCGTAAGGAGGGGTCAAAATGAAACGATCTACTCGGATGATGCTCATGTCCAGTGGCAACAATCGCCGCTACAACGACGGACGGAGCTACGACAACTACGATGTCGATGATAAGTTTCGTGACCGCCGTGGCCGGGAGCATTACGACAATGGCCGTTATGCACCGCGCTCTGAGATGATGGAGCCGGAGGATCGGGGCTATCGCCGTTACTCTGATGGGCGTTTTGCCCCACGGAACGATGGCGGTATGTGGGTAGAGAGCCGATACTGGGATGATCGGATGTACGGTCCCCGGTCTCACTACGGCTACCCCTACGTCCCCCCGGTCTATCGGGAGGATGGGAGCGCATACACAGAGCGACGGGAGATGAATCGTCCCATGAACAAAATCGGATTCGCTATCTCTGGCGAAGGTGAAATGAGGACTCCGAGAGAGTTTGACCATGACTACCGCATGGACGAGATGGCATACAGAAAAGGTGGAGAACATATGACAGGTTATGGGGCATCTTCCAGCTATATTCCTTTCACCAAGGAGATGGCCGATGAATGGTCTAAGCATATGGACAACGAGGATGGCACCCGTGGCGCTCACTGGACGCTGGAGCAGGCCAAACAGGTCATGGCCCAGCGTGGGATTGAGTGCGACCCCATCCAGTTCTGGGCGGCCCTCAACATGGTCTATAGTGACTACGTTAAAGTAGCCAAGAAGCACGGTGTCGGCGATAAGATTGATTTTTACGCCGACATGGCAAAATCGTTCCTCTGTGACAAGGACGCGCCGGAGGACAAGCTGGCCCGCTATTACGAGTACATCGTGAGGGGCTAAACAAGGGGCGGGGGCAATAGCCTCCGCCCTCTATTTTTGAACTTTTTCATCTGTTTGCTATTTGCACATATTTACACCGAAAGTTACGCACTAGCTACATACTAGCTACAAAAAATCCTGTAAGCATTGCAATCACTAGCTTTATTTTCACTACGAATTACAAAGCGTTTAAGATTCCATGTTATCAAAGAACCAAAAGCAATCAAATTGTTAATGAAGTGTGCAATCAATAATAACTTTTCAGAACTTTTGATGTATTGTTCTATTTGCACATATTTAAGAAGAAAGTTACAAATACTTAGGAAACCTTCTGTAGCTCTTTAGCCAAAAACGAAACATCTACGTGCGTATAATGCTCGGTAACATCTCCATCAGAATGTCCTAAGATACGCTTTATAGCGACTTCGTCCACCCCAGCCATCCTCATTCGAGATGCGGCGGTATGCCTGCACCAATGAGGGGTAGCACCAAGTGCCCCTAATTCTTCCATGACTCCAGAGAAGAGGGCCCGGTATTTGCGTGCCGGTATTGCATTACCGTCGTCATCACAGATAATAGTTTTACCGTCCCTGGACAGCCACTTGGTCAGATATGGCATGATTTTAGGGTGTACCGGGACAATCCGATTTTTCCCGGCCTGTGTTTTTAGTCCGCCCTGCAAATAGTTCCCATCTGGATGATAGGAAAATCTGGTGAGCCCCAAAAACTCAGATACTCGGAATCCAGTATAACATAGCATTAGTACGGTATCGGCCCAAGGGAATCCAGAGGACGCTAATTTCTCAATCTTCCTCATAGTGATATCATCAAAGGCGCCTTTCTCCACTTTTGCTCCAACGATGGGCACCTCGACAAACTGTGAATAATCTTTTGCAACAAGATCACGTTCCATTGCGTGCTTAAAAAGAGCTTTCATCAACAGTTTGTCGTTATTTATACTGGACTGTGACAGTCCAGCAGTTTCATCTTTGTCGATGACTGCCTGTAAATCATCTACCGTTATCTTTGATATCTCCTTCCCCTCCAGGGAACACAGACGGCCCCAAGAGGCTTTATAGCTGGCGATAGAGGCGGATCCTGCCTTTGTATACTTTTTGGCCGACCACTGAGCGTATACGTCCCCCCAAGTAACGGCGAGTGACTTTGCCGGGATATTAGATGCCAAATATTTATCGAGGGCCTCCTGTGCTTCTTTGGCAGTTCTGTGGTAGGATAAATACTTTTGCTTCCACAGCCCGGGCCGCTCCAAATATGACACTCTAACGGCGTATCGGTTTCTGCGGTTTGGGCCAAGATTTACAATACTTCCGGTTCCGTTCGCTCTTCTCATTGACTTTTCTCCCTATTCTGGTAAAATAAAGGGGTGATAATGGCGGCCAAACCTTATCACCCCTATGTGAGCCGCTCCTGGTGTTCCAGCACCGGGGGCGGTATTTTTATTGCGCTTTTTTCAGTTCGGCGATTTCCTGATTCATGGTGCGGATCGCCAGCTTAAGCACGGATACTTCGTTTCGCAGTTCCTCGATTTCACTTTTTGGCGTGATGGCGTCCATAATGGCCTGCTGTCCCTCGGCCAAAAGGTTAAATCGGGTTGTGACCTCCGTGTCCAATAAAACCTTTACATCGTGCATGATGTCCTGTTTCTGCTGTTCCAACAAGCCCTTCGTTTCAGACATGATGTCCTGTTTTTGCTTCTCCATCAACTGTGCGATTGCCTGCAAATCTTTTTCGTCAAGCATATGTAAATCCTCCTATTACAATTCTGTCGCTAGATTCTCGTTCTGTTTGGCAATCATGGGTTGGTGTACCATATCATAAGTATAGTCCAATAATCCGTTCTTTTCTAACGAAGCAATCTCTTAGCATATAGAAAATAAGCTGCCACAATTTGGTGATAACACATATTGCTTAAATAGAACTAACGTTCTATAATGATGAACAAGGGGAACAAAATTCCAGACCAAAATATTGGTAAGGTACAAATTGGGAGGAGGGCGCGAAATGACGCCAAATGGAGAAAAAGTTGAAATGCTTAAAAAAGAAATTGAACTTGTCATGGAGCGGAACAAAAATGAAACTTATTTGAAATCGCTCCTTACGCGCGCCCTCGTCCTCGAAAAACTACATAATAAGTGATAAAAAGGCTCCGGGAAACCGGGGCCTTATTTTTTTGTAAAGCCGTCTATCAGTTTTCTGATGGCGGCTTTTTCGTCGTCCTCCATAAACCAATATGCCTTAATAATCCGCTTAATCAGATCATCATCAGACATGTGGATCTGCTCCATGACTTCGAGGAACTCCTCGTCCTCGTCCCTCTGGATATGGGGCTCTCCTTCTCCGGTACGCAGCCAGAGCTCGGAGATGTTAAATTCACGGCAGATTGAGTGGATTACTGCATCGGAGGGAACCCTTGCTCCGGTCTCATAAGTTGTTACCGTATTACCTTTGACACCTATTTTTTCTCCGAACTCTGATTGGGTCAACCCAGTATCTTTTCGGATCTGTTTAATCCTGCTTTTCAATATACACACCTCCCTGCAAGCAATTAGATTATATATTCTAAAACTCACTCTGTCAATATTATTTGCAAAAAAGATATTGACAATACTCACTAAGTGATGTAGTATATGGACAGAGTGAGGGAGGTGAGACGATGCCTGTATATGACACCAGCAAACTCGCAGATGCACGGACTGTTGCCGAAAATCTAGCAGGGCTCCCCAAAGAGGCGTTACTTTATATCGCAGGTTACGCCGAGGGGTACCGAGATAGACCCGCACGGAAACGCAAGAAGAAAGATAGCACCAATGGAGAAAAAGAAGCCCGCCCCTGACGGGGCGGAAATAAGGAAGTGGATGAGAAGAATGAATGATTTCGTCGAGAGAGCCAATGAAGCAATCTCAAATATGGCGGCGCAACCGCACAAGTGCGGAGATCTGGTGAGCATATATATCCCGGTTCCGCATGGGTTGGAAATCGGGAACAGCTACGAGGGAATCGACTTGGACAATGTCCGAGTTACTCCAGTAAGCGACGGAGTAGCCAGAGGTGCAGATGGGAAATTACTTTTTGATGCAAGCAAAATTGGCGCTGATTTGTACCTTGTGGAAGGGAATATGAAAAGGTAAAACCGCCCTGCGCGGAAACGCAGAACGGCTTTACAAAGTCACTTGCTCCCTAGTTTTTGGCTCCAATCGGAACCACGTTCCATCGTGTAAAATGGCTTTCCGTTTTCGGGGAAGTAACCAACGGACACTACCACATATCCTTCTTCCTCAAAGCGGACACGCTCCTCGTCTGAGGTGCATGTAATTTTCTCAACCAAGCGTTTCACCTCCCTTCGCCACATTCTACCACGGCAAAGAGAGAAGCACAACAAAAAGCCCGCCCCTGACGGGGCGGGGAAGGATGTAAGTGGGGTGAAGATCATCATTGAGGCTGATTCTAAAGAAATTGCTGACCTCGTACTTACACTACAAAGCCAGCGGAATCAAGATGAAATTGCTAAGAACTATACGATAGATATCTTTGGAAACAAATACCTCGATTACGAAAGTGGGGGCCGGGGATGTTCCAATGGATAGCTTTAGCTTTTGCGGCGCTTGAAGCAGGGTACATATTTATTTGTTGGTTCTTTGATGAGGAAATAAATGCGACAACGGTTTCTGTGCTTTCCGCAATAACGATTTTTTGGATAGCAATGCATTTCCTTGTTTCATAAATTTAATGGAGCACAACAAAAAGCGCCCCGGCCAGTGCATCACCACCGACCAGGGCATGACACCACGTAACGCAGCTACGAGGTATCGGAGACAGTATATCACATCCTCCGGCCTCTGGCAAGATTGGAGGATTTTTTATGGCCAAAGATGGGCAGCTCAACGAGACTAGCACGAAGCGGGAGATTGAGAACCGCTTCACCAATGCACGCCGCGTCATGGACGACCTATGCCGGGCTTACTATGGGATGACTTGGGATGAGCATGAGCGGCTCCACGGGGAGAAGGGAGGCGAAAACGATGAGGCCAAGAACGAGAGAGCGGCCACCGGTTCCAACGGACAACGAGATACTAGCATATGACAATGTTCCCTTGGACGTTGCGGCCCGATATCTGGACTGGCCCGAACAAACGGTAAGGCTGGCGCTCAGAGAAGGCCGGGCAACCTTCGGGATTGCGGTCAAGGACAAGGCGCTTACATACAAGATCAGCCCCGGAGGGCTGGTCAAGTACAAACGGGAGGGCGTACCGTGCTTTGACTACGAAACCATCGTACACATGATACGGACTGCGGTGGCGAGCACCATTCAAAGCGAAATGAGCGATTTCAAGACAGAACTTTTCAACTAATGAAAGAGAGTGAAAAAATTATGGGAGCACAAACCGAGCGCGACAGGCGCGCAAAGGCGTACAGCTACCGGGTCTACCGCCGCCGGGTACAGCAGGCGCAGGCGGTGGCACAGCGGGTGCAACTGGCGGTGGTTGCCGGAGCGGCGCTGGTTCTGGCTATTCTGGTGGCAGCGAGCCTATGAAAAAGCAACTGATCGTGACTACCGTATACCTGTTCTTTTTGTTGGCGCTGGTTGCACTGATCGAAATCATCTGGGGCCAGGAACCGGAGAGCCAGGCCATTGAAACCCCGGCGGCAACCACCCCGTCCCCCACGCCCACCGGCCCGCTCACCATCCAGATCACCGGACTGGAGGGCGCGGAGAGCATCGACGATGTGTGGGCGGTCATCGAAATACCTGGAGGGAACGAAAATGAATGAAACCCTAGATTTTATCGAAATTGGCTCTGACGAAGAGATAATCCAAAAGATGGGGACAGAGCAATATGTGAAGCTGGTAAACCCGAACACCGCCCTATATGTAAGCTCTGCTGCCGCAAAGTGTATCCCCAATGTTTCCACCCGTGTACTTATTGGCAAGGCCGGGAATTATTTGCTGTTCCACTTCACAAGCAGTAAAAAAGGCTTTGCTGTGTCGAGATATTCCGGCGGATTCTCCATACCAATGGCAGGCATAATTAGCAAACTTGGGATAAGGCCGGAGCAGGTAAATGGCAAGCGCCCAAAGCTCATCAAAGATGGCTTTGCAATCGAGCTATATTAAAAGCGCCGCTCCCCGGTGTGCGAGACCGGAGGGCGGCAAGAGAAAGAACATCTGCCCTTATTATCAGGGAAAGGAGCTGATTTGTCAATGGGGATTACACAGGAAACGCGCCGCGAGGCGTATCAGGATATCCAGATGGCGGCCAGCAACCGCCGCAGACTGATCTACACCACCCTGCGGAAGCGGGGGCCAATGACGGCGGAGGAGCTGGCGGACACCCTCGGATTTTCGGATAAGAACTCTGTCCGGCCCCGCCTCACGGAGCTGAAGGCCCTGCGGCTGGTCGGCGTCATTGATAAGCGCAAGGCCAGAAGCGGAAAGAAAACCGCGGTCTGGGCCGCGCTGGAGGAGGGGAAGAAGGCATGATTTGCACAAACCCGTTATGTGACACGCAGGAGAAGGCTCCAACAGGCTATTGCGCCCGCTGTGGGGCTGACCTGTACTCTTATGATACTGGCTCTATCTGCACTAAGTGCCAGGAGGAAATCAAGGCCCCGGAAACGGTTGTGGAGTATGCGGAGGCATGGCCCAGGAAGTGGTTCAAGTTCATGTGGGATATCATCAATGAGGACTACATGAAGCCGGTGCTCCAGCAGTTTAAGGAATACTGCGAGGGCGGCGACGCGGATGGCCCCGACTTTGAAAGCTGGGCGGAAAGCTGATGGCAACACTGCTGTTTTTTGACCAGGGACACAAGTATACCCTGGACGGGGAGGAGCTGCCCAGCGTCACCACGATTACTCGATTTCTTTCCTACGATTACAAGTCCGCTTCCCCCTGGCTGGCGCAGGCGGCCGCCCGCCGCGGCTCCGATGTTCACACCGCCTGCGCCATGCTGGATTATGGAGAGGAGCCAGAGACGGATCCGGAGATTTCCGGGTATCTCAAGGCATATCTCCGATTCCTTATGGATTATCAGCCGGACTGGGAGGGAATTGAGACGCCCCTGTATGACCCAGGCATGCTCTTCGCAGGGACGCCAGATCGCTGGGGGCACATCAACGGCCGCCGCGTCCTGGTGGATATCAAGACCGGCGTCGTTCACCGCCACGCTGTATCCGCGCAGTTGGCCGGATATGAGCTTCTTATTGGCGGATTTGCCCCGGAAGAGACCTACGCCTTGAGACTGGACAAGTCTGGGGTGTACGAACTCATCCCTATCCGGGCGGACGCAGACCTGTTCCTGTGGTGCTTCAACATCCACCGCGCACTGAAGAGGAGGATATGATGAACGAACTTACGTTATATTCCTACGATGCCGTCCCTATGGCGGTCGAGCGAAAGCCCCGCACAGGGGATTATACCATCTCCGTCTTTGGCGGCCCCCCGTCCACACTCCGCCGAGGCGTGGATTTTGGCATGATCCGCCGGAAGGATGGCAGCGCACAGACCAAGCACCCAACTCTATTCAAGTCTGGCGCTGAAAAGGTGGCTGTGGCATACGGCCTGTGCCAAAGGTACCACCTGGAGAGCAAGGTTGAGGATCACAGCGAAGGCTTCTTCTTTTACTGCGTCCGATGCGATCTGGTAAAGATCGTAGACGGCCAGGAGTACACGATTACCTCCAGCTACGGCTCCGCCAATACAAGAGAGGGAAGGAATGGCCGCCAGTCCCCTTACGACGGAGCCAACAGCGCCCTTAAGATGGCTCAGAAGCGCGCTCTGGTGTCCGCAGCCCTGTCTCTTGGATGCATGTCGGACAGCTTCACACAGGACATTGAGAGTGACACGGAGGAGGCCGGCGTCTACTTCAACAGCCAGAACCCGGATGCGCCCATTACGGCGGCCCAGGTGAAGTTCTTTTACGCCGCCGCCGGCCGACATGGCCTGACCAAAGCTGATGCCAAGGCTCTCCTGAGGCGGCACGGCTGCGCCAGCGCAAAGGACATCCGAGGCAAGGATTTTGACGCAATCCTTGCCGACTTGGATGGAGGCGGGAACGGTGAGGTGGAGGGAAACAATGCTCAATAGAATCATTCTCATGGGCCGCCTGACCCGCGATCCCGAGCTGCGCCACACCCAGGCGGGAACCCCTGTGGCTTCCTTCTCCCTGGCGGTGGACCGGGACTTCAAGGACAAGGCCACCGGCGAGAAGGGCACCGATTTCATCGACATCGTGGCTTGGCGTCAGACCGCCGAATTTGTCTCCCGCTTCTTCACCAAGGGCCGCATGGCCGTGGTGGAGGGCCGTTTGCAGCTCCGGGACTGGACGGATAAGGACGGCAACAAGCGCCGCACCGCCGAAGTACTGGCCGAGCATGTCTACTTCGGCGACTCCAAGCGGGACGCGGAAGGCGGTGCGGAATCCGGCGGAGCCTATACACCGCCCCCGGCGGAACCGGGGTCTGGTGGGGCGGAGTTCGAAGAGCTGACGGATGATGACGGAGAGCTGCCATTTTAATCTACAACGCTTCCAGGCGTATCGGCCATAAGAGCCAGGGCGAACAGGGATAGACGGCGGGGTGTGCCCCGTGCAGTATTCCGACGACCGCCCCCCTTCTGCCCCCCTTCCTCTTTCC
>OKCG01000769.1_pt1 | contig 10545 bp, 5 predicted proteins | sample 1609991 | NCBI WGS metagenome assembly OKCG01 (sample SAMN04436606, study PRJEB24849) | human gut metagenome | biome: human gut; feature: NICU; material: stool | host: Homo sapiens | place: USA: Saint Louis, MO | collected 2010-01-15
AGCGATTCGGATTCCGACAGCGATTCCGACTCTGACAGCGATTCCGACTCTGACAGCGACTCGGACTCTGACAGCGATTCGGATTCCGACAGCGATTCCGACTCTGACAGCGACTCGGACTCTGACAGCGATATTGAGGCCAACCCCGATAGCAACAGCCCGGACGTTGTCGCGCTGGAAGGTAACCTGAACAACGTCAGCGGTACCAGCGGTCAACTGGTTGGCCTGACCTTGCTCAGCACCGTCGATGTCTCGCTGCTGGCGGGCAATAATCTGCGCTTTAGCGTGGGATCCGGCACCGTGGAGGATATGACGGTATCGGTGAACGGCAACTCGCTGCTGACGGCGAGCGGATTGCTGACCACTATCGTCAATCTGCTGGGGGCAGGAAATACCCTGAAGGCCGATCTGTCGGTGGTGAATACGGTCACCGGTGAAGTTGTGGCGATAGCGGAAAACAGCGTCTCTATCTCGGCGAGCCTGCTTGGCGGGCTCTCCTATAACGGCACGGTCTCCTTCGCCAATCTGCCGGCCGGCGACTACACCATGGTTATCTCTGCGCCGGAAAGTAACGGCACCCTGGTATCGTTAATCAACGCGCTGGCAGCGGCCCAGGTGGCAAGCTTCGTCAACGTGGATGTAACGGATTCGGTTGGCTACAGCGTCGGCGCCATTGAAGGTAACGTGCTGGATACAACCGCCAGCGGCGATATGCAGGATAGCGGTCAGGGCATCTCGGTCACCAGTGCGGTATCGGATTCCGTCGACGGATCGACCCCGGTCAATGTGACCAGCGCTGGCGTCGATATCACCGGAGCTTATGGGGTGCTGACGATTCACTCTGATGGCAGCTATAGCTACCAGTTGACCAAAGGCGGGGCCGCTATCGGTAAATCGGATGTCTTTAGCTATACCATTACCGATGAAGCGGGTAATACATCGACGACGAACCTGACGATTAATATCGGCGGCAATATCGAACCGGCGCAGGCCAATCCGGATGCTCAGGAAACGGATCTGACCGCGACGTTCGATACCCTCAACGGAGAAAGCGGTACCGTCGGGCAGCTCGTCGGCGTCTCGTTACTCGGTAACGTCAATGTTGGGTTACTTAACGGTAATAGCTTTGACTTTGATGTGGCCGCCGGCGCGAACGAAAAAGTGCTGCTGACGGTCTCAGGGAGCACCGGTCTGAGTCTGGGCGCGGCACTGACGACGCTGCTGAGCCTGTTGGGCGGCGCATCGTCCTTCACGGCGGATCTCTCTATCATCGATAAGGCTACCGGAGAAGTCGTGCAGGTCCTGACAAACGCCGTCAACATTAACGTTAACGGCATCGGGCTCAGCCTCGGCTATAGCGGAGGCGGCTGGTCCTCGATGTTACCTTCAGGATCGTATACGGCGGTGGTCTCCTCACCGAATACCGGAGGCCTGCTGGGGGCCCTGCTGGACCTGAACCTGGGGACCTTTGTCAACGTCTCGGTCACCGATTCTGAGGGCTATCACACCGACAGCCTGACGGGCAACGTGCTGCAAAGCGATGGTGCAGGCGACGTGGCGGATACAGGGGTCAATATTAAGGTGACCAGCGTCACCGCCACCTCGGTTAACGGCGCTGAACCTAAGGAGGTCAGCGGCAGCGGAACGACGATAGAGGGCGCATGGGGATCGTTGACCATCCACAGCGACGGTAGCTATACCTATCAGCCTTATGGCGGAGTGAATAGCGTCGGTCAATCGGAAGTCTTTACGTACACCATTACTGACAGCCTCGGCCACACGGCGAGCACCACGCTGACGATCGATATCGATAGCCCGGCTTCGCTGGCGGTCAATGACCAGGTCACGCTGAACGTAGCAACGGCGCTGGCAACGGTGAATGTTCCGGCGATTGACACTGCGGGGCTGAATACAAGCGGTAAATCAACCACGGGAGGCGTATCAGCAACCAGGACCATCAACTTCAGCGTTGGGGCCGATCGCGAAATGGATACGCTCTCGGTGAAAGTGAACTACACCGCGAGTGGCTCGGTGGTCAATACCGTCAAAATAGACAGCACGGTCAGCATTTATCACGTGCTCAGCGATGGCAGTAAGGTTCTGGTATGGCAGGGCACGCCGACAGAGAGCTTGACCACCGTTATCGGCACCACAACAAACGCTGCGGATACGTTAACGCTGACGAATGTGGCATTGAGCGAAGGTAATTACGAGATGGTTCTGGTGTCTAAGGCAACCGCCACTCTTGATACTTTCTTAACGCCGGCACCGAATTATACCGTCGGGGCTTCGATAACCGGTACGACCATTGACACCGCGACGCACTACACGGTAGCGGGAACCAACGTCAGTGGAAATATACAGAACGGAAATAACTCAGGCGGTACGGAAGATTTCCATGGCGTACTGTACTCGTCTTACAGCGTCTCCGGACACACTTCCAGCGGCGCTGCGGAAACCTGGACTTTCCACAGCAATGGCAGTATCACGACCAGCAACGGGAGTAACGTAAGCGCAACCAGCGTCACAATTTACGGTGACTATGGCACCCTGACGATGGCGAATAATGGTTCTTACACCTACAGTCTGAAGGCAGGAATGGATGTGTCGACCATCACGCATAAGGAAGTCTTTGCCTACTCGGTGAACGACAGCAATGGCGCTTCTTCCGCGGCGACGCTGACTATCGATCTGCATCCGCAGATTACCGGCAGCGTGAACGGCGACGACATCCACAGTACCGCTTACGACGATACCTTCACCCTGGGCATCGGGGCCGACACGGTAATCTACAACCTGCTGGCCGATGATAATACCGGCGGCAACGGAAGCGATACCTGGAAGGACTTCTCGGTTGCGCAAGGGGAGCATATCGACGTATCGGCGCTGCTGGTCGGCTGGGATGGTAACAGCAGTAGCCTGGGCAATTATGTCACCTTGAGCTACGTGGGCAGTAATACGGTGGTATCTATCGACCGCGACGGTGGCGCAGGCGGCCATCAATCGACAACCTTAATCACGCTGGAAGGGGTGCATATCAATTCGCTCAACGAGCTGCTTGATACTAATAACTCCAACTAACTAGCTTAAATCGATGACGGCACAGGGAAGCGCCGTCCAGATTATTTTATCGCGGAGGAATCATTCAGGTCAGTGAAGCGGGAGATCGCCGACTATCATTTAATAAAAATAATGATGCGGAAATTATTATATCCGTTTTTTCAGTGCGTGTTTTCTGAAGGGTAAATTTGATGCGTCTATTTATACAAAAAAGGAATGTCATAACCTGTGGCTATACAGCTCTATTAATCACGTTAAATCCGTCGCTTTCAGCTCATGCGGAAAATTCATATTTGCTGCCGAATGATATTAGCAGCCAGCGTTTAACCGATAATCAGCAGGTCGCGGGGTATAACGACGAGATTATTAACAGTCAGACCCGAATATCCGGTCCGCTGGATATTAAAAAGGCGGTAAAAAACGCGGTGAACTGGCATCCCTCTATTACGCAGGAGGTCAGTAAGCTTCAGGAGATGGCGCAAAAAGTTGATGTGGCGAAAGCAAAATATTACCCGCAAATAAGTGCGGGTATGAATAATGGTTATACAAACACTTATTCTGATGCCGGATATACGCCATCGCTGGTCGTCTCAGTGTCGCAAATGCTTTACGACTTCGGCAAAGTGTCCAGTTCGGTGAGAGCAGCAGACTCCGGCGTGGCTCAGCAGCAGGCCACCGTGATGCTGAATATCGATCAGGTCGCTCACGATACCGCCGCGGCGGTAGTCCAGGTGCAGGGCTATCAAAAGCTGGTTGAAATCGCCAAAGCGCAGGTTAACTCGCTACAGCAGATCGGCGATCTTATTCGCCAGCGCAACGATGCGGGGGCATCTTCATTATCGGACGTTGTGCAGACCGATACCCGCGTGGAAGGCGCGCAATCCACGCTCCTGCAATATCAGGCGGCCCTTGAACGCTGGAAAGCCACGCTCGCGACCTATATCGGCATCGGCGGAATCGCGACGGTAACGGATGATGTCCCGCAGGGAATGGATGCCGCCTGCGCGGTATCCAAAATCGATTACCGTTCCGTTCCAGCGGTACTGGCGGCGCTGGCCCAGGCCGGTCAGGCGCAGGCGCAGCTGGATAACGCCAACGCGCAAATGCTGCCGACGATTTCCCTGGAACCGGAGGTGACCCATTACCTTAACGATAATTACGCCAATAGCGCGGTGCTGAATAAAACGCAATATTCCGCTTGGGTAAAAGTGCAAATGCCTATCTACCAGGGCGGGGCGATGACCGCCTCCCGCGACGCCGCCCAACAAAGTCTGGCGGCGGCGAATGCGGCGATCAAAACCGCCCAGTTGGACGCCAGCCAGAAGCTGAACGCCTCTCGCGATGAAGCGGTCAATCTTGCCCAGTCGCTGGGGATTCAGAAACGACAGCAGCAGCTGGGCGAGCAAACCCGGGCGCTGTACCAGGATCAGTATCTCCAGCTCGGTTCACGGCCGCTGCTGGATCTGCTCAACGTCGATCAGGAAATTTACCAGGCCAGATTTAGCCAGGTCCTGACGGAATCACAACTGCGCTCGCTGGAGCTGGACTGCCTGTTCAGCACCGGCAAGATGCGCACGGTGTTCGCGCTGGAAAATCAAAATATCCAGGGCGTGGAGATCCGCCCATGACCCCACAAGATGAACGTGCCGGAATACCGCACTTGTCCGATTGGTCGAATGCGATTGCCTTTATTGCCAACCACTATCGACAAAGTTTTTCTCCCGGAACGCTACATGCGGCTGCCGAATGGGCGACGCAGAAAACGCTGCCCGAAGCGCTCCGGCACCTGGCGCGCCACGCCGGATTACACTGCCAGTTTTTATCCGCCACCGATCAGAAAATGTCGGCCTGGCGGCTACCGCTCGTTATCCAGCTGCGCGATGGCCAGGTGGCGATAGTTGAAAGCTTTGACGTCAATAATGCCGTCGGGGTGCGGTTCGTGAAGGAGCTGTCGCTGCTCAGCTACTGCCCGCTGGAAACTCTGCTGCCGGAAATTGACAAGACCGTTGCTTTTCGCCCGTCGGCTCCGGAAAGGGATATTCGTACAGAAAGCTATCTGACCCGCTTTCAGCCGGACTGGCTGCGTAAAATTGTGCTGAAAGATCTTCGCCCCTATATGCACGTCATGCTGGCTTCGTTCGCCATTAACGTTCTGGCGCTGAGCGGGATTCTGTTTTCGATGCAGGTATACGATCGGGTGATCCCGGCCCAGTCTTATCCCACTCTTTATGTCCTGTTCAGCGGCGTATTGCTGGCGGCGGTATTTGCTTTTGCGCTGAAAATTATGCGCGGACACGTCACGGATCTGCTCGGCAAACGTGGGGATATTCGGGTCTCGGACCGGGTTTTCGGCCACGCGTTGCGCCTGAAAAACAGCGCAGTGCCGCGCTCAACGGGGAGCTTTATTTCGCAAATCCGCGAGCTGGAGCAGGTGCGCGAAATGATGACCTCAACGATGATGACCATCGTGGCGGATTTACCGTTCTTTTTGCTGTTCCAGGTGGTGCTGTTTATCGTCTCGCCGTGGCTAAGCTGGATAGCGCCGGTGGCGACGGTTCTGATGATCCTGCCCGGCCTGCTATTGCAGCGCAAGCTCGCGGCGCTGGCCAACAAAAATCAGCACGAAAATACCTTACGAAACGCCATTCTGGTGGAGAGTATTCAGGGTTTGCAGGACATCAAAATGATGCAGGCGGAAAGCCGCTTTTTGCATCAGTGGAATAGCTATATTGCGATTACCGCCGAGTCGGGGGTCAGAACGCGCAGGCTCACTCACGGCCTGGTCAGCTGGGGAATGTCGGTACAAAACCTGCTATACGCCACGGTAGTGGTGGTCGGCGCGCCGCTGGTGATTAATGGCGACATCACCACCGGGGCCATGGTGGCGGCATCGATGCTTTCAACCCGCATGGTCGCGCCGATGACCGCGCTGTGCGGCGTGCTTGCTCGCTGGCAGCAGGTGAAAACGGCGAAGGCCAGCCTCGATAATCTGATGGCGCTACCGGTCGAAGGCGGCCAGGACGAACCCCGGGTTCACCGCGCCGTGCTGCACGGTAACTATGAGTTCCGCCAGGCGGAATTCCGCTACGGCCTTAACGACGCCGCGATTCCGCTGCGAATTAACCAGCTATCGATTAAAGCCGGTGAGAGAATCGCCATCCTTGGGCGAATCGGCGCCGGTAAATCGACCCTATTGCAGGCGATGATGGGCAACGTCGAGCTGGTCGCCGGCGAACTGCGGCTGGATGATTTAAGCCTGCCGCAGATCGACCTTGCGGATATTCGCCGCAACGCCACTTTGCTCACCCAGGAGGCGCGGCTGTTTCACGGCACCCTGCGCGAGAATTTAATCCTTGGGCGGCCAGCGGCGACGGATGATGAAATCTTCTCGGTGCTTACCCTGTGCGGCGCTCTGGAGTTTGTACGCAAACTGCCCCTCGGCCTCGAACATATTGTCATGGAAGGCGGGGTGGGGCTTTCAGGCGGCCAGCGCCAGTCGCTGCTGCTGGCCAGAACCCTGCTGCGCGATCCGAACATCGTCCTGCTTGATGAACCGACCTCTTATTTCGACGAGCGAACGGAAAAGGCCTTTGTGGAACAGCTGGCGCTGTGGGCCGGCGAGCGAACGATGATTATCGCCACGCATAAAGCGGCGGTGCTCAATATCGTTGACCGGATTCTGGTCATCCAGGATGGACAGCTGGCGCTGGATAAACCTAAAGCCACCGTCTTTGAACAAGAGAAAGCCCGCGGCCAGGTGGTGAATATATGAATAAGCTTCCCATGATGGCGGATCATGACCCGGTGGCGCTGCTGCCGGATAACGAACAAGACGAAGCGAAGATCGTAAAATCGCGGCGGCTGATACTGCTGCTGGCCGGTATGCTGCTGGTGGGCGCTGTCTGGGCCTGGTTCGCCGTGCTGGATGAAGTCTCTACGGGCACCGGAAAAGTGATCCCCAGCTCCCGGGAGCAGGTGATTCAGACCCTCGATGGCGGCATCTTAACCGAGCTGAACGTGCAGGAGGGCAGCAAAGTGCAAGCCGGACAGGTCGTGGCGCGCCTCGACCCCACCCGCAGCGAATCTAACGTGGGGGAAAGCCAGGCGAAGTATCGCGCCTCTCTGGCGGCGAGCATTCGCTTAACTGCTGAGGTCAACAATCAGCCGCTGGTGTTTCCCGACACCCTGAAAGCCTGGCCCGCGCTGTTGGCGGAGGAGACCCGCCTTTACCATAGCCGCAAGGAGCAACTGAGCAAATCGACGCGTCAGCTGGATGAGTCGTTAAAGCTGGTCAATAGCGAACTGGCCATTACTGAAAAACTGGCGAAAACCGGGGCGGCGAGCAACGTCGAAGTGCTGCGTCTTCGTCAGCAGGTCGCGGATATTAGTTTTAAAAAAATCGATCTCAATACGCGTTATTTTGTTGACGCGCGTGAACAGCTGTCAAAAGCCAATGCCGATGTAGCCAGCCTGGCGGAAGTGATTAAAGGGCGCGCCGATTCGGTGACGCGTTTAACCGTCCGCTCGCCGGTACAGGGAATTGTTAAAAATATTAAGGTCAATACTATTGGTGGGGTTATTGCGCCCAATGGCGAATTGATGGAAATCGTGCCTGTAGACGGCCGTTTATTAATCGAAGCGCGGATCTCCCCTCGCGATATTGCTTTTATCCATCCCGACCAGCAGGCGCTGGTCAAAATTACCGCCTATGATTATGCCATCTATGGCGCACTTAACGGCGTGGTGGAAACCATATCGCCGGATACCACTCAGGATGAAGCTAAACCCGATATTTACTACTACCGGGTATTTATCCGTACTGATAATGATTACCTGGAGAATAAGAGCGGCAAGCGCTTTTTAATTGGCCCGGGGATGATCGCTACCGTTGATATTAAGACCGGTGAAAAAACGGTTATGGATTATCTGGTAAAACCATTTAATCGGGCCAAAGAAGCATTACGGGAGCGCTAATCAAAGTGCGAACATCTTGTCGGCTACGGGTTCTCCGCCGTTTGCGGTCCGGGAGATGTGTCGGGGCTGATACCCCGGCGCGGCATACGGGAATGACAGGTCGGATAAGGCGTCATACGCCACCCGACAATAATGTGGCGCAATCCCTAAAACGAGTTTGTTTGCAGTCTCTGATAATAATTTTTAAACATCCAACGCATTCTTGAATAAATGGAGAGGGAAAGATGGCGCTAAGTGACTTACTGCAACAAGCTTGCTTTCAGGCCAAAAAATTGAAATCCACCGTGTTGCCCTCTGACTATCCGGCATGGGTGATTTTCTTTAGCGTCAGCGATGGCAAAGAGCGGGCGCATATGCATATCGCCAGCGGAACCAGCTTCGATCTCGCCTGGCTGGCGGGGGCCAGAGCGCTGCAGGAGTGGCGTAAAAAGCAGGCCAATGAACCGCAGTGGCTGCGTATCGACGTTGTGGACAGCGTGGAAAAGCTCAGCTGGCACTCCCTCAATGAGAAATTCAGAGTCACCAAGCGCAACTATTTTCGCTTTGGACTCGCGTTTGACCCGCAGTTTAGCTGTGCGATGCTAGAGCAGGAAATCGCCGGCAACGCGCTGCTCTACGACGGCGACAATGGCGTCGTCGCGCCGAATAGCGTCAATTTGCAAAACTACGGCCAGCGGCGGTTTAAGCAGACGCTTAGCTGGCCGGAGGATCCGCAGCAGCCTCTGTGGCGTTTTAAAACCCAGGCGGTCTTTTGCGATCGCTTTGGCGTAAAAGTCATTGAACATGCCGGGAGGGGCTCCGGCTATCGCGCCATTGGGGAAAACTGGCAGCAAGCGTGCCTGGCTGAGGTGATTAAAAAAGGCAGCGATTATCTGTGTTCTTCATTACCATATCGGCAAATTTTTCTACGGACACCGGCTGCATCACTTAACCATCCCTCCCGGCACGGTAATGTATTTCTGATTTTTGCTTTTCGGCTTATCGGGGATCGTCATTTTCAGCTGACCGGATTCCAGTAAAGGTTTCAAATAAGATTTGCTGAAATGAGACCGGTTTGAAATTTCAAGGAATGCCTGCATCTCGTCCCGGCTTCTGGCCTTGGTGCAAAATTCCAACAGCCGATTCTGTTTCATCAAAACAGAATCATCATGTACGGCATCATGTATGGTATCATGTATGGCCGCACCATCCATGAAGTGATTTACATTTTTCAAAACGACCCGGAAATCAGATGTAGTGGAGAAAAATTCTGGGCGAAGCTGTTCGGTATAACCGGGCAACTTTTCTGTTTCATTCACAATTTTCCGAAGCCCGCTGCCTCGCCGTTCCATATACTTCATGCGGTGGAATAAATCTGCGATAATCGGGTTTCGCCGCGCAGAACGAATTGTCTTTATATCACACTCTTGGACAGGTGTACCTTCAAACATTCCTCCGGGGGAGACAATTTCCACACGGTCATCGTACATATCAATATGGATTTCGCTGCCTAAAATGATATAGTCCCGATGGATCAGTGCATTGACCAGTGCTTCTGTTACAGCACGCTCTGCATAGTCCGGCTTATCCACTCGATACCTGGCTTCTTTTGCAAAACGAACTTTGGAATTGTTACGGATAAATTCGCTTCCACTTTGCAGCAGATAAATCAGATTGCCCTCATATTCTTTATCGTCCAAAGCGTCATCAAAAATAGAGCCTTTTTCCAACTCATTCCATCGGGTACAAAAGATTCTGGAGTTGAAAACGGTATGCTGGTCTGTCAGTAATTTCCCGGCATTGGTGAGGTGTCCATCCTTATCCGCAAGGCCAAAGGAAACATAATCCGATGACTCTAACCGTAGACCTGTTCTTTCCAGATAAGTAGCTTCCAGCAGTGTAAAGCTATAATCCTTTTTAGAGGAATCTGTCACAAGTCCATCGAAAGATCGGTGTGTCCCTTTCAGAATCAGTTCATTTACAACATAATCAGGGGCAATTACACTTTCATTTCCAATACGGATGTAGGCTTCCATTACCCCATCTGCTTTGTAATAGTACGGCGTTGTGCGGCCTGATGCCACTTGTAGAGCCAAAATATTTTTATCGTCCTCACGAATGGGAGACAATATAAAGTTGGGAATCGGCGTAATACGCTCTTTTATCAGGCGGCTGATTGCCTCCGCGTCTTTTTGGACATCCTGCAAACCAACGGCTGTTCTGTCATCCGCTATGCCAAAAAACAGCGTACCGCCAATCCCATTTGAAAATGCGCTGACACTTTTCAGCCAGCTTTTTGGTTTTTTTATTTCCAATGCGACCTTGAAATCGCATTCTGTCGCTTCTGCGATCAGTTGTTCTATCATGGACTGTCCTCCTTTGATGGGAGAAGATTATTTTGTGTATTTTTTATTATTATATCCGCTCTGAAAAATTATTGCAATAAAAGTAAAAGTTCTTACAAATTCTGTTTTGAGAGTCCAGCTAAGAAATGTCAATAGGTAAAATGAAAAATGTTTAAAAAGTTTTTTT
>OKCG01000772.1_pt1 | contig 10527 bp, 9 predicted proteins | sample 1609991 | NCBI WGS metagenome assembly OKCG01 (sample SAMN04436606, study PRJEB24849) | human gut metagenome | biome: human gut; feature: NICU; material: stool | host: Homo sapiens | place: USA: Saint Louis, MO | collected 2010-01-15
AATCACCAATCTTCACTTTTTTATAACCCTGAGAATAGCCCGTAATCATATCCAGCTAATCATAAAAGTGTATCCACACATCCGGCAGCGGCTGTAAAACATATCTGTACGGCTCTGCTGTCTGGTTTGCGTATTCTCTGGCAGCATCTTCACTTGCTTTTGCTGCCGTCTGGCTTGCTGCCGATGCTTTCGCCGAGTTCGCCGCCGCTGTTTCGCTCACCTTTGCGTTGGCTTCACTGTCTTTGGCATTCGTCTCACTGGTTGTCGCTGCCGTCTGGCTGGATTTTGCGTTTTTTTCGCTGGCCTTTGTGGCTGTCTCGCTGTTTTTCGCGTTGGTTTCTGATTTTTTGGCTGCTGTCGCGGAGTTTGCCGATGCAGTCTTTGAGGTCGCTGCCGCCTGTGCACTATTAGCTGCATTCGTTTCTGAGGTTTTCGCCGCGTTCTTCGATGATGCCGCTGCAGTTTCGGATTTCTTTGCCGCCGCTGCGCTCTGAGAGGCGGCTTCGGCGTTGCGTGCCGCTTCTTCCACCATTTCCTCAAAACGACGCAATGCTTCCGGCATGACATCATCTTCCGTCATGGCACCGAGAAAATCATTCAGCGTACCTGGTCTGGAACCTTCATAGACGGTAATGGTTCCGGCATGTGAAGGCGGAAAACCTTCAACAAGCAGGATAACGCTGTACTGGCCATACTCAACATCCATGCTGTAACGCCCGGCTTCATCCGGATTTTCAGAGGCCACCGTGTTCACCAGTACCGTGGTGCTGTTACGCTTTGCCTTCAGTTGAATAGTGCAGTTCTGTATTGGTTTTCCCGCACCATCTTTCAGCACACCTGAAATCTGTACTGCCATACTCACTCCACAAATAAAAAAGGCGCCATTTCTGGCGCCCGTATTGGGGTTATAAATATTTCAACGGATACTGATACCGGAAGCAGCTTTTTTGGTCACAATCACCGTACAGTCTGTGATGTTACCTGCGCCCTGATTGCCTTTCTGGAAAATCTTAAACTCCAGAGTGACGCTTCCCCTGCCACTCGGCATATCAATAACCGCACTGTAGCTACCGGGAATGGCCCCTTTAGTTTCTCTGGATGCGATTAATACACCGTTTTTGCGAACTTCAAAACCATAACCCGTGTATCTTGTACCTCCCGGGTTATTACCACTTCCCGGATCGCTATACGCTATTCCGTTAAAGATAATGGGCGGAATAATGATTTGACGGTCAAAGTTATGATCATCGCTGATGGTGACTGTAACCGTCCCGTTTGGTGTTTCCGTATTACCCCACGTACCAGCCTGTTTCGGGAATGATTTGGATACAGCTTTAACGAAGTCACCTCTGCCCTGAGTCGCCTCCAGCATGCCCTTAATCGTACAGTTTTCATTTACCGTGACATTGTTGAGCGTCCCGGCGTTCGCATTCACACTGCCACTGATATCCGCATTTTTAGCGGTCAGCTTTCCGTCCGGTGTCAGGGAAAATGCCGGTGGATTTCCACCGCTGGTAATGGTGGGGGCTGTCAGGCGCTTCAGGAACACGTCGTTCATGAATATCTGGTTGCCCTGCGCCACAAACATCGGCGTTTCATTCCCGTTTGCCGGGTCAATAAACGCGATACGGTTAGCGGCAACCAGAAACTGGCTCAGCTTGCCTTCCTCCGTGTCCTCCATGCTGAGACCAATACCCGCGACATAATGTTTGCCGTCTTTGGTCTGCTCAATTTTGACGCCCCACATGGCATTCCATTTATCGTTAGCGTCCTTCCACTCTTTCGAAAACTCATCCAGTCTGCTGGCGTTATCCTCCGTCAGATCAACTTTTTCCAGCAGCTCTTTACCGAGATGGGATTCGGTTATCTTGCCTTTGAAAAAATCCAGGTAACCTTCCGCATCATCGCTCGCCCGACCGACGGCCTCCACGAATGCCGATTTGCCAACGGTGTTCACACTGCGGATATAAAAGTAATAATCATGGCCCGGTTTGATATTGATACTGGCGGCTATCCAGTACAGCGCCGTGCCAAGATAGCGTGCTGTGGTTTCAACCTGCCTGATATCCGCAATCCGCTTTTCCGAGAACCAGAACTCAAACTGTACCGTCGGATCATAAACCGCAAGATGCGGCGTGGCGGTTATCTGAAAATAGCCCGGCGTCAGCTCAATCCGCGACGGCGCTGCCGGTGCGGCAATCCGGAACGATACCGACGCCGGATCGCCCTGCTGCCCCCACGCATTTACTGCCCGGACTGTCAGCCTGTAGTTCCCCAGCGCCAGTTGCCTGAAGCGGTATGTGGTTTCCGTCGTCCGGGCCATGCTGACCAGCCGCTCACTGCCGTCGTCCGCTGCCACGGTAAGGCGAAGCAGGAAGCTCACGCCCTTCACCACCTTCGGCGTGTCCCAGCGCGCCAGCACCTGATATTCCCCGCTGTCTGCGGTGACTTCGGCAGTCAGGTGCTGCACCGCTGGCGGCGTGACACCATTCACCGTGCCGCTCTGGTCGCCGTCAAAGTGCGCCCCGTTATCCACGATGGCTTCTTTTTCCGGTACATGCTGCACGGCGGTGATGGCATACGTGCCGTCGTCGTTCTCACGGATACTCACGCAGCGGAACAGGCGCTGGCGCAGCGTCGGCAGCTTCAGCCCCCACACGCTGTATTCAGCAACGCCGTCAGGAACACGGCTCACTTTCACCTTCACGCCGTCGGTGACGGACTGAACCTCCACGCTGACCGGATTGCCACTTCCGTCAACCAGGCTTATCAGCGTGGTACCGGAGGATGGCAGCGTGATTTCACGGTCGAGCGTCAGCGTCCGGGTCTGGCTGTTTACCGCCAGCACGCGCCCGCCGATGCTGATACCGGCATAGTCATCATCACAGATTTCAATGACATCGCCCGGCACATGGCGAAGCCCTTCTGCGCCCACGCTGAAGTCCACGGTCTGCGTTTCCAGCAGTTCTGTTTTAATCAGCCACAGCCCGGCGCGATGTGCCTGCCCCCGGCTGGTACAGCCAAAGGCATCCATCTTCGTGACGTTACGACCGTAACGGGCAATGGCCTGCGTGTCCTCCACAAGCTCTGTCGCCGTCTCCCAGCCGTTATTCGGGTCAATCCAGTTCACCTCAACGGCATTATGGCGGTCCTTCAGGGCGCTGAAGCTGTAGCGGAACGGCGCGCCATCATCCGGCATCACCACATTACTGCGGTTATAGGTCCACACCTTATCTGATGGTCGGTCCTGCACGAACGTCAGCGTCTGCCCGTTCCATACCGGCATACAGCGCATCGCCGAGCAGAAATCACTGAGCACATCCCACGCCTTGCGCTGTGTGGTCAGGTACGCATTACAGGTGATGCGCGGCTCCGTGCCGCCAAAGCCGTCCGGCACTGACTGGTCGCAGTACTGGCCGATGACATACAGCGCCCATTTATCCACATCCGCCGCACCAAGACGTTTCCCCATGCCGTAGCGCGGATGGGTCAGCATATCCCACAGACACCAGGCCATGTTGTTGCTGTATGCCGGTTTTAACGTTCCGTCCCAGATACCGCTGTATTGCCGCGTCTGCGGGTTATAGTTCGACGGCACCTGCAGAATGCGCCCGCGAAGATGATAATTACGGCTCACCTGCTGGCTGCCGAACTGCTCCGAATCCACCTGCACGCCGACCAGTGCCGTGTTCGGGTAGCCCTGTTTCACATCGATGATTTCGGTGTATGACGACCAGAGCGTTTTGTTCTGCAGCTGGTCTGTGGTGCTGTCCGGCGTCATTCTGCGCATCCGGATATTAAACGGGCGCGGCGGCAGGTTATCCACCACCACCGAGGCCAGATACTGCGAGGTGGTTTTGCCCTTAATGGTGATGTCTTTTTCCGTCACCCAGCCACCATTACGCTGGATCTGAACCAGCAGGCGGACTTCCGACGGATTCCTGTCCCCCTTTGAGGTGGTTTCCACCAGTGCCTGCACGCCGAAGGTAAAACGCAGTCGGTCAATGTTTGCCGACGTGATGGTCCGGGTGATCGGCGTGTCGTATTTCACTTCCGTACCCAGCACCGTCTCGGAGCCGGAGGATTCAAATCCCTCCGGCGGTGTCTGCTCCTGCTCACCGGCCCGGAACACCACCGTGACGCCGGAGATATTGGTATTCCCCTCACTGTCCAGCACTGGCGTACTGTTCAGCAGCACGCTTTTTAATCCATCCACCGGACCTTCAACCGGCCCTTCGCTGATGGCATCGATCACACTCAGCAACTGCGTGGACTTCAGGTTGTCCTTCGCTTCGCGCGGAGTATGCCCCTTACTGCTGCCTTTACCCATTCCTCACGCTCCATAAACGACAAAACCGCCCGGAGGCGGTTTCACATAAACGTTTTTCATCAGCGACCAATCACCACAACCTGACCACCATCCCCTTCGTCTGCCGTGCTGATCTCCTGAGAGACCACCCGCGACCCCACGCGCATTTCACCGTACAGAACCGGCAGAACATTGCCCTGGGCAACCATGTTATCCAGTGAGGAGAAATAGGTGTTCTGTTTGCCGTTATCTGTACTGGCTGCCGTGGGCGTCCTGGCTTTCGGTGCCAGCATCTGCGCCACTCCGCCCAGGATCATACTGGCCCCTGCCGCATACATGCCCGATACAGCCGCGGCCCCCAGCCAGCCCACAGGGTTCCACCATGCCACCGCAATCAGCGCCGCCCCAAGCACCACCTGAAACACACCGCCACTTTTAGCTCCCGCCAGACGCGGCACGATGTGGATCACGGCACCATTTGCCAGCGGCTCATTAAGACGGGCAGATAATTCATTTTCGCCTGCATCACGCCCGGCAATGCGCACCTGATACCAGCCCTCATTCAGTTTCTGACGAAACACCGGGAGCTGTGTGGCCAGTGCCCGGATGGCTTCAGCCCCCGTTTTCACACGAAGGTCGATGCGGCAACCAAATCGTTGTAAATCCCCGTAAAGGCAGATGCGTGCCATGCCCGGTGACGCCAGAGGGAGTGTGTGCGTCGCTGCCATTTGTCGGTATACCTCTCTCGTTTGCTCAGTTGTTCAGGAATATGGTGCAGCAGCTCGCCGTCGCCACAGTAAATGGCGGCATGATTCGGCACCGATGAACCAAAACAGCACAGCAGCACATCGCCCGGCTGTGCCGCTGACAACGGCACCTGATACAGCCCCGTCGCCTCCAGATTATCCAGATAGAGATTCTGGCCGTGACGCCACCAGTCATCCTCACGATAAAAGTCCGGCATCTCAATCCCCGCCAGATGATAAGCATCCCGGAACAGTGTGTAACAGTCCGTCACACCGTGCTCAAAGCGCCGCCCGGTGAGATGCGGCACACAGCGGAACTTATGAATCGTCCCCCGGCAGACCAGCCACCACGGCAAATCACTCTGCACCTGCAGCCGCCGGTCGGCCTCACTCAGCCAGGGCAGACCACCGGGGTGGCTGTGGACCAGCGCCACAATCTCACCCTGCATTTCTGCCTGCAGCCAGTCTTCCGGCGACATACGGAAATACGCCTCCGGCTCACCGGAGATATTCACGCAGGGAAAATATCTTTCCCCCTCCGGCGTGCTTACCACGAAGCCGCACGACTCCGCTGGCGCACATCGCCGGGCGTGCGCCAGAATCGCTGATTCTGTCTGTGTCATGGGATTTACTGCGAAAGTTTGTTAATGGAAAGGAAGCCGCCAAAGTTGCCGACGTTATTGCGAAACTTACAGCCGCTCAGGCATTTGCTGCATTTATCCTTCGTGATATCGGACGTCGGCTGGTCATATTCATCCGCGACAGCCGGACCGTTATAACCGCACTCATCACCGCGATAGGTCCAGGTGCAGGTGTTGGCCAGCATGATGCGCCCCGGAAAAACAGCACCATCCGTTTCCGTTGGTGTGGACAACACAAAGGAGGCACTGACCGCGCTCAGTTCGCTGCACTGCTCGATGCGCCAGCGGCTGATCACCTCCTGCTCCGGATCGGCGTCACTGTTTCCGTTGACGAAGTTCACCGCATCCAGAAAACGGGCGTAAACCTTACGCCTGACCACCGTTCCGCCGACCAGACTCTGCAGGTCTTCCGCCATCCCGGTGACCATGCCGTACAGGTTAGAGACTGCCAGCGTGGGGCGCGTACTGGTGCCTTTGCCATTCAGTTCAAAACCACTCCCCTGAATGGGATACGCCAGATACTGCCGCCCCTGCCAGGTAACCGGCTCACCTTTTTCGTTCTGCTCATTACAGAAAAAATAACGTTCACCACCGACCTCTGTCAGATCGATTTCCCAGAGCACCACGCTGGCCGACTGCTCCGCACGGGTGCATTCATTCAGTGTTTCCTGCCGGATATCCTGCATCAGTTCACCACCTGTTTAAACTCTGCGCTGAACTCAACACGCAGCATACTGACCCGCGACGTCCATTTTGCGCAGGTCACCTTTATCTGCCGCCAGTCATAAGGCGGCGTCCACAGAAAGGCTTTCCAGCCTCCGTGCTCTGCCAGAAACGATTCCAGCGCCGTGGCCTCCCAACGGGGGACAGAAATCGTCACGCTGTACGTTTTCAGGTTGGCATTCAGCCCGGCAGGCGCTCGCTGGGAATAGCCATCACCAAAGCGCACCTCCCTGACGGAAGGAGTCGAAGCCACATCCATACCCGGTTTCACTTTCCAGCGGAAGGTTTTCATCGTCCACCTCCGGAGAACAGACCACCATCACGCATCTGCCCGGTCACAACATCCATTGCCGCCTTACGGGCTACGTCATAAACCGCCTTCAGCGCCTGTGGCCCTATCTGACCGTTCGTGCCGTCGTTGTTAATCACCACATGGTTATTCTGCTCAAACTTCCCGGACGCCTGCGACCGACTGTCCGCCATGCTGCCCGGTGTACCGACATAACCGCCGGTGGCATAGCCGCGCATCAGCCGGTAAAGATTCCCCACGCCAATCCGGCTGGTTGCCTCCTTCGTGAAGACAAATTCACCACGGTGAACAATCCCTGCTGGCTCATATTTGCCGCCGGTTCCCGTAAATCCTCCGGTCGCAAAATGGAATTTCGCCGCAGCGGCCTGAATGGCTGTACCGCCTGACGCGGACGCGCCGCCACCAACAGCCCCGCCAATGGCGCTGCCGATACTCCCGACAATCCCCACCATTGCCTGCTTAAGCAGAATTTCTGTCATCATGGACAGCACGGAACGGGTGAAGCTGCGCCAGTTCTGCTCACTGCCGGTCAGCATCGCCGCCATATTCTGTGCAATACCATCAAAGGTCTGCGTGGCAGCACTTTTAACCTGCGACATACTGTCCGTGGCGCTCTCTTCCCACTCACTCCAGCCGGACTTCAGGCCTGCCATCCAGCTCCCGCGAAGCTGGTCTTCAGCCGCCCAGGTCTTTTTCTGCTCTGACATGACGCTATTCAGCGCCAGCGGATTATCGCCATACTGTTCCTTCAGGCGCTGTTCCGTGGCTTCCCGCGCTGCCTGCCGGTCAGTCAGCCCCCGTTTTTTCGCATCAATGGCGGCCCGTTTTGCCCGTTGCTGCTGTGCGAATTTATCCGCCTGCTGCGCCAGCGCGTTCAGGCGCTCCTGATACGTAACCTTGTCGCCAAGTGCAGCCAGCTGGCGTTTGTACTCCAGCGTCTCATCTTTATGCGCCAGCAGGGATTTCTCCTGTGCGGACAGCTGGCGACGTTGCGCCGCCTCCTCCAGTACCGCGAACTGACTTTCCGCCTTCCACAAATCCCGGCGCTGCTGGCTGATTTTCTCATTCGCTCCGGCATGCTTCTCCAGTGTCCGGAGTTCTGCCTGAAGCGTCAGCAGGGCAGCATGAGCACTGTCTTCCTGACGATCGCCCGCAGACACTTTCACGCCGGACTGCTTCGGCTTTTTCAGCGTCGCTTCATAGTCCTTTTTCGCCGCCGCCATCAGCGTGTTGTAATCTGCCTGCAGGATTTTTCCGTCTTTCAGTGCCTTATTCAGTTCCTCCTGGCGGGCGGTATATTTCTCCAGCGGTGTCTGCAGGCGTTCGTAAGCCTTCTGCGCCTCTTCGGTATATTTCAGCCGTGACGCTTCGGTATCGCTCTGCTGCTGCGCATTTTTGTCCTGTTGAGTCTGCTGCTCAGCCTTCTTTCGGGCGGCTTCAAGCGCAAGACGGGCCTTTTCACGATCATCCCAGTAACGCGCCCGCGCTTCATCGTTAACAAAATAATCATCCTTGCGCAGATTCCAGATGTCGTCTGCTTTCTTAAACGCAGCCTCTGCCTTAATCAGCATCTCCTGCGCGGTATCAGGACGACCAATATCCAGCACCGCATCCCACATGGATTTGAATGCCCGCGCTGTCCTGTCTGCCCAGGTCTCCAGCGTGCCCATGTTCTCTTTCAGGCGTCGGGTCTGGTCATCAAACCCTTTCGTTGCGGCCTCGTTCGCCGCCTGCAATGCCCCGGTTTCATCGCCGGAACGCTGCAACTGAGCAACATACGCAATCTGCTCCGCCGTCACGTTATGGAACTGCTTCGCCATCGCAATCAGCCCCGACGTCGGGTCAGTGGTCAGTTTTCCGAAAGCCTCTGCAACCTTGTCCACCTCCACACCGGATGCAGAAGCAAAACGCGCGACACTCTGGTTGATGGCATCAAACTGTTCACCACCACGCACACCGGCATTCACCATGGCTGCCAGTGACTCACTCGCCTGGTTAAACGTCAGCCCTGCGGCCTGTCCGGCTCTGGAGAGCGTCAGCATGCGATCGGCAGTCAGTCCGGACTGATTACCGGAAAGAACCAGAGTTTTATTAAACGCTGAAAGCGTGGAATCTCCCTGGTACCAGGCGTACACCAGCGCACCTGTCGCCACCGCCAGCGAGGTGACCCCGACCATCGGCAGGGTGATCGCACCGGCAAGCCCCCTGAACATGGGGATCATCCCGCCGAAGGAGTCCTTCACCTGACCGCCCTGTTGCAGCAGGATGAGCCAGGGATTCTGACCACCGGCAAGCTGCGTGGCGATATCCGTAAACTGTGCGGGCAGGGTTCGCATGGCCGCTTTATACTGCCCGACGGAAATCCCGGCTTTTTGTGCAGCCAGCGCCTGGCGGCTCAGGCCCTGTTCAACAGCACTGGCGGTTTTTCTGGCGTCGGTATCCAGACCTGAAAAATGACGCCTTACCCGGCTCATCTGCTCATCGAAACGGACCGCATCCAGACTCAGGTCAATAACAAGATCACCAACCGGCTGGGACATATCTCACACCTCCCGGAATCCCCGCTGAAGCCATCATTAATGCGGCATCATCCACCATGACATCCGCCACATCCGCAGACGATAAAATATCGCGCCCTCCGTCCCCACCGAACCGGACGCCTCCGGCAAGTCCTGCCGCTTTCTGCATCAGCATTTTGTCCTCATCCGGCCTCTCCACCTGCTCTTCCTCATGCCGGGGGACAAGCAGACTGAAATCAGAGGGATGCATATCCGGATCGCAAAAAAACAGGCTGAGTACAGCGTACGTCAGCCCGGAAAAATGCATATCCAGCTGGGTATCCTGAAAATAATGCGTGCGGTAAAAACGGTGCCAGTCGGCATATTCGGTGGATGTCATCCCGGCAAGCATGGCGCGCCAGTCGGGTCTCCCCATCTCACGCGCCAGTCTGAGGGCAAAGTTCAGCTCACCGTCGAAGACTTTCCCGCAGAAAAATCATCATCAGTCAGCGTGTTATTTTTCGCCACTTCAGTAATATCAGTATCCGGACGAACAGCTTCGATCATCCCGGACAGACGCAACACCACGTCTTCCGCCCGGGCAATGGCATCAGCAGGCCAGGTGGTGAGCACTTCCTGCTCTATCTTCATCACGGCCTCATTCATTGACGGTGACTGCGTTTTCTGTGGATGGTTATGCCACAGGGACATCGCCACCAGAAACGCGCCGGTTCTGACAAGATCTTCCACACTCACCTGCAGGTTGCCGCTGGCTTCAGCCTCTTCTGCCCGCCGTTTCAGGAGGGCAAGATGCTCAATACGCTGCAGCGCAGACAGCTCAGAAAGCGTGACGGATACACCGTTATATTCAAATTGTTCTGTTTTCAGGAACATCGCTTATCTCTCAGCTCTTTAGCCACCCGGCACATTATTAACGGTAATTTCAGCCACCGCAGCAAACTGACCATTACCGGAAATCACAGGGATGCTGACTTTTCCATCCTTAACCCCCGTCACAGTAATCGTCATATCTTTCACGCTAATGGTGGCTTTTGATGGATCGGCGGAAATCGCCCTGAATGTCTTATCCGTTGCATTTTCCGGTTCCACAGTAACGGTCAGGGTGGTTGTTTTCCCTTTTTCAACCGTACCTGTCGGCGTTACCTTAATCGCAGTGACCGGCGTAATTTTGCTGCGTTCTTCCGCTACAGAAGGTTTACCCACGTTAGTGACTTTCACCGTGCGGGTGATCACTTCTTTCGCCGTCACGGCCTTACCGCTACTGCTGACCCAGCCACGA
>OKCG01000783.1_pt1 | contig 10374 bp, 9 predicted proteins | sample 1609991 | NCBI WGS metagenome assembly OKCG01 (sample SAMN04436606, study PRJEB24849) | human gut metagenome | biome: human gut; feature: NICU; material: stool | host: Homo sapiens | place: USA: Saint Louis, MO | collected 2010-01-15
GCGGGCGTTTGCGTCCAGGTTTTTCACGGAAATGAACCGGGTCATAAGCGACCATGGGACAGGATATCCTGCTGGATCATTGGGATCATGGCATAGCCGCCGCCAATTGTAAACAAGCCGATTTTAAAGAAGGTTAAAAACAGATAGAGGACGATCATGCTTCATCCTCCTTTCCGCCGTACCTGTGCGCAAGAACCATCTGGCGGATAATCCCGGAAATGGCGGCGCAGATCAACAGGATGATTACATCGACGCCGAAGAAAGCTGATCCGAGAAACGCCAACAGGATAATAACAGCCGCAAAGTTTGTGCGCGGACATTGCTTGCCAAGTTTGAGCACGGCGTTTACAATCAGCACAACAACACCGGCGCGGATACCGTCGAAGATCCAGGCGAGCCACTTGATCTTTTTATACTGCATAATGAACAGCGACAGGATGGAGATAACGAGGAAGGACGGCAGCGTGACGCCGAGCGTCGCGCACAGCGCGCCCCCAAAGCCGGCCACACGATGGCCGATAAAGGTTGCGGAATTGATCGCGACCGGGCCGGGCGTTGATTCGGCGATGGCGAGCATATTCAGCATGGTTTCATCGTCAATCCACTGGTTGCCCTCCACCGTTTCACGGTGGATCAACGGGATCATGGCATAACCGCCGCCAAAGGTGAATAGTCCAATCTTAAAAAATACAAGAAACAGCTTCAGATGAATTGGCATGTGCTTCATAAACAAGTGATGTCCTTCCCGGGGCAATTCATTCAGTGCACTATATTGAGCCCTGCGGTTATTATACCCCCAAAGGGCGCGCTGCGTCAAATTTTCCGTATATTTTTAGAAAGAATGCCATAAGCTCTTATTGTGGAAAAAATTAGGGCTTGCATGAAAACAGATGCAGAAGGGTATTTCTGATTTTCTAAGAGCCTTTGATAAGGGGAACTGTTATGTCGGGATCTTTCAGACTCAAACCGCTGTTGATCGCGCTTGTCATACCACAGGCGGCGGGGCTGGCCGGCTCGCTTCTGGCGGGTGATATGTCCGCTGTGTACGCGGCGCTCGATAAACCGTCGTTTGCGCCGCCCGGATGGCTGTTTGGAGCAGTATGGCCTGTGTTGTATCTGCTTTTGGGAATTGCGTCGTGGCTGGTCTGGCGCACGCCGGAGAACGTTGCCCGCACGCGGGCGCTGACCTTCTATGCTGTGCAGCTTGTCTTGAATCTGCTGTGGCCGCCGCTGTTTTTCCGCTTGGGGCTTCTGCGCCTTGCATTTTGGGAACTGTGCGCGCTGTTGGTTCTGACAATTGTCATGACCGCGTGCTTTTTGTCTTTGCACCGCATAGCGGGGCTTTTGGTTGTCCCTTATTGCGTCTGGCTGGTCTATGCCGCCGCCATTAACCGCGCGGTTGCGGCGCTGAACACAGGCTTTTAACAGAATATGGGATATAAAGCAAAGAAGGCCCCGGGCCGGGAACGGCCCGGCAGGCCAATTTTTTGCAGTCGGGAAAATGGGCCGGATTGCCTTTGAAAAGCCCGGCGCATAACCAGATTTCAAACAAGTCTTATAAAAAGGGATTCCTGCTATCCTTTTGGAGCTGGCTGTGGTATGATAGATACAGACAACCGCCGCGTTTGGCGGCGGCGCATGGACGTTGGAAGGGAATAAAAAGATCGATGAAACTGAACTTTAACAGACAGCACACAACCATAGCCGTTTATGCGTTTCTTGTGTTGGCAGCGGCAATCCTGTTTAACAGCTTGTTGGACAACTTTCCAAGCGTGCGCGGGCTTGTATCAACAGTCGCGGGCTTATTGATGCCGTTTGTGTATGCTTTTGGGATCGCTTACATCCTCAATCCGGTGCTCAAGGTGGTCGAACGTGTGTTTTTGCGCCGCCTGTTTGGCACGCGCATTGGCGACAAGCCGATGCGTGCGCTGGCTATCCTGTTGACATATCTGTTTTCAGCGGGAATGATCGCTATCTTTGCGAAGATCGTCCTTCCGCAGCTCGTCTTGAGTATTTCGGGGTTGATCGCAAAGATGACGGCGTATCTCAATTCCACGGAGACATGGCTGCCAGGTCTGCTGGCCCTGCTGGGGGATTTTGATATCAGCGCGACGATCGAAACGGCGCTTCGTCAGTATGCCGATACGATCATGAGTTCGGCGATGACGATGCTCAAGCAATTGTTCCCGTGGATGCTGTCGGTTTCGACGGGGATCGCGTCGGGTCTATTGACAATTGTCGTTGGCATTATCATCTCCATCTATATGCTGATGGATAAGGAGCGGTTCTGCGCCGGCATCAAAAAGATCTGGTACGCGGTCCTGCCAAAAAAGAATGCCGATTGGATTCTTGACCTCGCGGCGGAGGCAAACCACGTGTTTGGCGGCTTTATCGGTGGAAAAATTCTGGATTCTCTGATCATCGGAATCCTGTGCTTCATCGGGATGTCGCTGCTTGGCATGCCGAGCGCGATGCTTGTCTCTGTGATCGTCGGCGTGACAAACGTCATTCCGTATTTCGGGCCGTTTATCGGCGCCATCCCATCGTTTTTTATCATCCTGATCGACGCGCCGATCAAGGCGCTGTGGTTTCTGGTGTTCATCCTGATTCTGCAGCAGTTTGACGGTAATATTCTCGGCCCAAAAATTCTTGGCGATTCAACGGGGCTTTCCGCGTTTTGGGTTATTTTTGCAATCATGCTGTTCGGCGGGCTGTATGGATTCATCGGGATGTTTTTGGGCGTGCCGGTATTTTCGGTCATTTATATGCTGATCCAGCGGTTTATTGACAGCCGCCTGTCAGCGCGTGAGATGCCGGTCGATATCGAGAGCTATTGTGCGCCGGACGCGCCTCTTTTGCGAACGTCCGCGCAAAAGCAGGATACGCAGGATAAGCCGCGCCGCCGTGGGGCGCATGTGCCGTATATCGGCCGAAAAAAGACGGATTCGGACACGCACAAGGATCATAATCAGGACCAGAGTTGAAAGGAGTATTCCAATACATGAAGCAAAAGAGGTATAAGGTCATCGTATTCGGCGTCATCACGCTGCTGATTGCAGCATACATTTTTGTTGAGGCGCCAAATCTCAACCCGTTTTTCTTTTCGGACGGCGCGCTATTCTGGGCGGCCGTTATCACAATTTATATCGGCGCCTGGGCGCTGATGCGCTTTGGAGAGCTGACATTCCAGTTTACAGACCGCAGCGCGCGGGCGTTCAATTATGTGCCCAACCGCAAGTTTCCACGCTGGACAAAAATATTGCTGGCCGCTCCGTGGGTATTTTATGTGGCGCTTCTGATCGGCTCGTCGTTCATTTTTCATTCGAACGCGTTCCGCGATCAGCTTGGAGAATCGGAATACCGTGAATTTTCCAGCGATATGCAGGCGGTTGATCTCAAGCAGGTGCCGATCGTCGATGAGGAGCTTGCGGTTGTGCTTGCGGACAAGAAGCTTGGCGAACGCGCGGGACTTGGCAGCCAGGTGCGTTTGGGAACAGACGCCGTGACTATCCAGCGTGTCAACGGCAAGCTGGTATGGGCGGTGCCGCTCTACCATTCAGGTCTTTTCAAATGGCTGACAAACCTCTCCGGAACGCCCGGATATATTCTGGTGTCCGCTACAGATGTCAACGATGTGCAGTATGTGGAAGATTACAGGGTAAAGTACCAGCCCGGCAATTATCTGATGCAGGATTTGACGCGTCACACGCGCTTTTTCGGCGGGTGGTTCGACGGCTTGACCGATCCATCCTTTGAAATTGACGATAGCGGCCAGCCCTATTGGGTCTATACGACCTACCGCAACCTGCGCGGTTTTTCGCTGCCGGAGGCCACCGGCGCGTGGATCGTTAATGCGACGACCGGAGAAATGCATAAATATACAATTGATACCATCCCGGAGTGGGTCGACCGTATTCAGCCCGAATCGTTTATCCTGACACAGATCAATAATAAAGGTGAGTTTGTGCATGGATGGCTCAACTTTGCGGATCGTGACAAGTTCCGCGCTTCGCAGGGGCATATGATTATTTATAACAATGACCGCTGTTACCTGTTCACAGGAATCACAAGCATTGGCGGCGATGACAGCGCCATCGGATTTATCATGGTTGATATGGTGACAAAGGATTCGATCGTTTACCAGATGCCGGGCGCGACAGAGGAGGCTGCGCAGGGTTCGGCGCAGGGCAAGGTGCAGCATCTCGGCTATCAGGCGACCTTCCCGCTGATCCTTAATATCGACGGGCAGCCAACCTATTTTATGGCGCTCAAAGACCGCAGCCTGCTTATCAAGCAGTATGCGTTCGTATCGGTCGAAAACTATTCGATCGTCGGCACAGGCGAGACGATTGATCTGGCCCTGCGCGACTATCAGCTTGGATTAAAAAATTCCGGTATCTCCACAGGGGGCAGCACGACCGCCCAGCTTCAAACAGCAACCGGCGTGGTGCTCCGCGTGGCGTCCGAGGTTGACGGCGGAGAGACATCGTATAAGCTGCTGTTGGAAGATCGGCCGGGGCAGATTTTCATCATTCCTGCGATGGTGTCGGATGAGCTTGCATTGACACGCGAGGGGGATCGTGTCAGGATCGAATATTCCGCTCAGGAGGGACTTTCTAATCAGTCGACTGCGTTTGATAACCTGTCGCTTCCTGATGCATGAGAACCAAATTGTTTGCGCCGGGGGATATATCCCCCGGCGCCATTTGCTGCGGATAGAAGCTGTGCCGATTTGTCATTGTGGATCAAATATCAAAAAATGGAAATATGCATAAAATTTATTAGAGTGTCGCGGCAAAATCAAACGGAAATTGAGAAAGTGCTCTTTTTGAAACAGCCTACAAAAAACGCATTGACGCGGATAGATCATCGGATTATAATAGGGTCAGAAATGAATAATTCTCATTTTGAGGATGATGCAGTCTGTGTGAATATGAAGCTGCACCAATTGGGGGAAGTACCTGGATTGCGTAAAAATTTTTTGGCTGGCAAGGAAGGAAAGCGTAGGAACTCTGGCGGATTTCAAGCTTTTTTGATGCAGTTCAGACGTAGATTTTTCCGATAAGGCGTGTGCGTCTCCCTTGGTACAGCTTTTTCTAAGCGGCAAACAGCGGATGCCCATCTGTTGAGCCTGGGGCTGAATTTTGAAACCGCAAGAGGAAGCAGACCGCCGGTTATTTTCTGGGGGAATGGAGCGCGTCATTTGTGCAAACGGACAAAACGGATAGTTCAGAAGGCTAGGGGTGAGACATATGACGATATTATCCGGGATCGGTTCGTCCCACGGCATTGTGGCCGGCCAGATCCATTTTTTTGACAATGCCGCGAAACCTGAAAAAGCGCGCAAGGCACTGGATCGCACAGCTGAAAACGAGCGGTTTGAACATGCACGGGCTGCCGCCGTTGGGATGCTCGGCGAATTGCGTGAGCGGGCCGCCAGGGAGGTCGGCGGCGATGAGGCGATGATTTTTGACACGCAGCGGATGATTCTTGAGGATCCGGATTTTATCGATGCGGTTGCAAAATTGATTCTGGAGGATGGCTATACCGCCGAATATGCCGTTCAGGAGGCGGGACATCGCTTTGCCCGTGTTTTTTGGAGGATGGATGATGCTTACCTCAGAGAGCGCGGCGCCGACATTGTTGATCTCTGCAACGGCCTGATCCGCCAGTTGCGCGGCCTTAAGGAACAGGAGCTTTGCGAAGCGCGCGGCCAATGGGTGATCGCCGCGCACCGTTTTCTGCCAAGCGAGGTGATCCGCCTCGAGCGCGGGCGCGTGCTGGCGATTGTCACCAGTGGCGGGACGCGAGATTCCCATGCGTCGATCCTTGCGCGGACTATGGGAGTACCGGCGGTAGTCGGCGTCGGCAAAGGGCTGTTTGCCCTGCGTGAAGGGGAAATTTCCGTTGTGGACGGCTATTCCGGTCGCGTATTTATCCATCCGGATGAACGGACGCTGAAAGCTGTGAGGGAACAGTGTCATGGACCGCGTGTTTTGATACCTGCGATTGAATGATAAAAACCGTTCGGGCTTTGCCCGGACGGTTTTTCTTTTTCAGGTCTTGACATAAGTCTGATTTCGGACTATACTATCCAATACATTAAGTACGAAATCGGACCAGGGGAAGTGTTTGTGTGGAAGATAAAACTAATGAACTTCTGAGAGCATTTAACCGGATTGATAAGGAATTGGATGACGTATATCATGAAGTTGCTTTAAGGATGAATATTTCGGACAGTGCCTTTACTATTTTTTATATTATCCATGAGCTTGGGGATGGATGTCTGCAAAAGGACATTTGTCGAGAAGCGTTTGCAAATAAACAGCCTGTCCATTCCTCCATCCAAAAGTTAGAACGGGAAGGTTATCTTTACCTGCAACAGGGGCGGGGACGGGATAAGCATATTTGTTTGACCAAAAAAGGAAAAGAATTCGTAGAAACGAATATTGTTCCAGTCGTCCAAAAGGAAAACGAGGCTTTTATGTCATTATTGCCGCAGGAACAAGAGGAGCTGCTGCGGTTGACACAAAAGTATATAAAAAGCCTGAAGGAGAAGCTGAAACAAAGCCAGCTTTGATTTTTAACGGCAAAATCATATAAGGCTTGTTTGAAAATAGAGATATTGCCGGATTTTTCGCAGGCAGCATTCGCCGCTGTTTGCAGAAAAAGGCGGGAATTTTGAATTTTCAAACAGCCCCTGGGAGGATTATTTACAATGAAAACCATCTTGCGGTTTATAAAACCGTACAAATGCTTATGCTTTTTTACCTTGCTTGTGATGGTGCTGGATGTCGCGGGCGGCCTGTTGATTCCGACCATCACAGCCGACATGATCAATGTGGGGGTTGGCGGAGGAGATATGCAGTATTTAATCCGCAGAGGGATACACATGCTGGCGATCACTCTGATCACCAGCCTTGGCGCTCTGGCCGGCAGTTATCTGAGCGCAGATCTTTCCGCAAAAATCGGAAGGGATATGCGAAATGCGCTTTATGACAAATCGCTTGCATTTTCCGCGGACGATTTTGAGCAATTTGGAACCGGATCAATGATCACCCGCACGCTTAATGATGTGAATATTATCCAACAGGGTGTTGTTTGGTTCATCCAAATGGTGTTGCCGGTACCCGCGGTCTGCCTTATGGGCATCATCATGGCTTTTTCCATCGACACCATGATGGGCTTCCTGCTTATAGGCGCTACAGTTTTTGTTATTCTGCTGGCTGTTCTTGTTACAAGAAAGGCGTCCCTTATTTTTGACCGCTTGCAGGGCTTTCTGGATCGAATGAATATTGTACTCCGTGAAAATGTAACGGGCGTTCGTGTCATCCGCGCTTTTAATAAGGAGAAATTTGAAGAAAAACGCATGAAAAAATCCTTTGAGGACTATGCGGAATCGGCGATCCAGGCCAACCGCTTATTCGCCGGTCTTGAGAGCGCCGCACTGTTTGCGATCAATCTGTGCATTGTATTCATCCTTTGGCTGGGTGGAAATCGGATTGGCGCAGGCTTTATGAAAATTGGGGATATTACCGCCCTGACACAGTATGCGGTTATGATCCTGTTTTATATCATAATGGCACAGATGGTATTTATCCTCATTCCACGGGCGATGATCTGTGTCCGCCGAATTTCCGCCGTACTGTACCATACGCCTGAGATTGAGGACGGCCCAACCGCCGCCTGCGCCCTGAAAACAGGATTAAATGAGGTGATCCGCTTTGATCATGTAAGCTTTCGGTTTGCGGATGCGGATGAAGATACCCTAGGGGATTTAAATTTTGCCTGCAAACGCGGAGAGACAACGGCGATCATCGGCAGTACGGGAAGCGGCAAATCGACGATTGCGAAGTTGATTTTGCGTTTTCACGATGTCACCTCCGGATCCATTCTTTTCAATGGTTGTGACATCCATGGAATGCCCCAGGCGGAGCTTCGGGAGCGTATCGCCTATGTACCGCAAAAGGCATGGCTGTTTTCAGGAACAATTGCAGATAATCTGCGGTATGGCGATCGAAACGCGGACAAAAAGCAGATGGAGCACGCCCTGCGGACGGCGCAGGCCGGCTTTGTAAGCAGCCTGCCCGATGGCCTGTATGCCCGCGTGGCGCAGGGCGGCACAAATTTTTCCGGCGGCCAGAAGCAAAGGCTGTCCATTGCGCGGGCCTTGATGAAAAGGGCCGACCTGTATATTTTTGACGACAGCTTTTCCGCTTTGGATTTTAAGACTGACGCCGCCCTGAGAAAGGCCCTGAAAAATAAGACGGCGGGCGCTGCGGTATTGATTATTGCCCAGCGGATCAGTACGATTATGAATGCGGAGCAAATCATTGTTTTGGAGGATGGAAGGATTGCCGGCGCCGGCAGCCACGCGGCTTTGATGGAGAGCTGCCCGGTTTATCGCGATATTGCAAAATCTCAGATGAAAGGAGAGGCTTGTGATGAGTGAATATAACAACAGCATGGACATCATGGACGATGGAATGACTTTTGAAACGCCGGCGCATGCAGGAAGAACGCTGAAAAGATTGTGGCGTTTTGTAAACGACCAACATAAACGGTTGACGATTGTCCTTGTATCCGTTGTTTTTTATACATTTTTATCGATCATTGCGCCAGCCTATAGCGCGCATATCGTCGATCTGCTTTGGAACGGCATCAAGGCCGCTATCACGGATGGTACCGCGTTTCGCGTGACATGGGCGGATGGCGGCAGAGATATTTTTTACCTGCTGCTGATCTATCTGGCGACAGCACTCTTTTATACGCTGCAAGCATATCTGATGTCCAGCTTTGCTGAGAAGCTGAGTCTGCGCTTGAGGACTGAAATCAGCGCAAAGCTCAGCCGGCTGCCGCTCTCTTTTTTCGACCGGACAAAGACAGGCGCGGTCCTTAGCTGGACGGTCAATGACCTGGATAAAATGTCGGAAGCATTGCAGACCGGCCTGCTCAAGCTTTTTACAGCTGCCGGAATGGTTGTAGGCTCGTTGATTATGATGTTCAGGTTCAGCGTTTCCCTGACCCTGATCTTCATGTTATTTACAGGGATCGCCTTGATCTCCATGAACCTGTTTTCTGCAAAGACCCTGAAATATGCGATTGAAAGACAGCGATGCGGCAGCAATGTGACGGCTCATGTGGAGGAGGCGTACAGCGGACGCGTGATCATTAAAGCCTTTAATCAGGAGGAAAACAGCTCCGAAAAGATGCACAGGGCGACACAGGAGCTGGCCGAATCCACACGGAAAGCGGAGTTTATGATCAACGCCATCAATCCTGCCATTCGTTTGATCAACCGCTTTGGCCAGGTATTGATAGCTGTCCTTGCAGGGAAAATGCTTTTGGATGGCATCCTGACTGTCGGCGTGTTCCAGGCGTTTTTTCAGTATGTCAACCAGTCCTCAGAGCCGCTGACAGAAGTCGCTTATATGGTCAACAGCATGCAGTCCGCGCTGGCGTCGCTTGAACGGATTTACGACTTGCTGGACGAGGAGGAGCTTTCATCAGAGCCGGCAGCGCCTCTGACGGTTCATGACGCAGAGGGAAAAGTGGAGTTTCAAAATGTCCGCTTCGGATATACTGCGGACCGGATGCTGATGCGCAATATCAGTTTTTCCGTAAGGCCCGGACAGAAAGTGGCCATTGTAGGCAGTACAGGCGCGGGCAAGACGACGCTGATCAATCTGTTGATGCGTTTTTATGAGGTAAACGGAGGGAAAATACTTCTGGATGGAATCGATATAAAGGACCTCACCCGTTCCAATTTAAGAAGCAATTTCGGGATGGTTTTGCAGGATACCTGGCTGTTCGGCGGAACGATCGCAGAGAACATTGCTTACAGCAAGCCGGACGCCACGCGAGCGGAGATCACAGCGGCAGCCAGGGCAGCCAGAGTGGATTTTTTTGTCCGCACGATGTCGCACGGTTACGATACAGTTTTAACCAACGACGCCGAAAATATTTCCATCGGCCAACGGCAGCTTTTGACGATCGCCCGCGTATTTCTCTGCAATCCCGCTGTCATCATCCTCGATGAAGCAACCTCCAGCGTGGATACCCGCACAGAGGTGGAGATTGGAAAAGCCATGAAGGCGCTGATGAAGGGCCGGACCAGCTTTGTAATCGCCCACCGACTGTCGACAATTGTGGATGCTGATTTAATTCTGTTTATGCAGGACGGCGACATCATTGAGCAGGGAAACCATGCGTCTCTGCTCAAGGCGAAGGGCGCTTATGCCGACCTGTATTACAGCCAATTTGCATAGAATACACAAAACCGTTTGTGTTTGCCGGATCTGATTTTATAAACAAAAGCCCCAAAGAGCAGGGGATGGAAGGGGCTCGCGATCTGGCGCTGGCGATGGCCCAGCG
>OKCG01000793.1_pt1 | contig 10209 bp, 9 predicted proteins | sample 1609991 | NCBI WGS metagenome assembly OKCG01 (sample SAMN04436606, study PRJEB24849) | human gut metagenome | biome: human gut; feature: NICU; material: stool | host: Homo sapiens | place: USA: Saint Louis, MO | collected 2010-01-15
TCCAGCAGGGCGGCCAGCTCCCCCAGCACCTCCCCCGTCAGGGGGCCGCCCCGCCAGTGGAACACCAGGGGCTTCCCCTTGCGGACGGCCTGGGCGGCCCGCCCGGCCACCTCCTCCGGCCGGGTGAAGGAGAGCTTGGCCTCCCGGTAGTAGAACCGCCCCCCGTCGGCGCAGGCGGGCACCGGATAGACCAGGGCCTCGTGATCCCGGAACAGCCGCCGGTCGTCCAGATTGAAGTAGTCGTAGCGCACCAGCTCCGCCGATCCCAGGGAGTTGTCAAAGGTGGCGTCCAGGTGGTAATACGCATCCCCCAGGCGCACCACGTTCCAGGCATGGCGGTACTTGATCCCCTTGTCCGGGTTGTTCTCCGCCAGGGCCACAATGCACCACACCCCCAGCCGGTCACACAGGCACTTGACCGCCTTGGCGATGCCCTCGCACACCCCCACCCCCTGGCCCAGCGGGCCGAGAATCTCGTGGGAGTAAGGCTTTTTCAGCTTGTCGTAGCGGACATTCCGGCAGATAAAATCGTGGACATACCGCTCCTTCTCCCCCTCGTTCAGCCCCATGGCCGGGCGGCACAGGCGATCCAGCCGGGCGGCCAGCGCCTTCTGGTGGGTCTGGATCTTCCCCTTGTCGAAGAGGTACTGGGGCAGCAGCTCCACCGTGGCGGCGGCCGGGTACACCCGGTAGGAGAAGCCGGTGACGTAGAACAGCTCCGGGCAGTCCAGCCGCAGGCGGGCCAGCACGTCTCCCAGCTCCCGCCCCTCCAGCCGGGGTACCGGGAAGGCGGGGCGGAGGGCGGCCAGCCCGGTCTTCATGGCGTGGTAGGCCGCCTGGCCGGCCTTGTCCAGCTGCCGGAAATAGTACGCCTCGGTCATGCCCCCTCCTCCAGCAGCCGGAGCAGCGTCCGGGCCACGCCGTCCTCCTGGTTGGTGTCCGTCACCAGCCGCGCCGCCGCCTTGGCCTCCGGCGCCGCGTTCCCCATGGCCACCCCCAGCCCCGCCGCCGCCAGCATGGAGCAGTCGTTGCGCTCGTCCCCGAAGGCCGCCGCCCGCTCCAGGGGGATACCCAGATGCGCGCACAGGGCGGTCATGGCCGCCCCCTTGGTGGCGTCCCGGTGGGTGAGCTCCACGTTGCCGGGCAGGGAGCAGGCCACCGAGAGCTCGGGAAACTCCTCCGCCAGGGCGGCGAGCACCGCCCGCTGGGTGGCCTCGTCCCGAAAGTAGCTCTGGATCTTCTGCACCGGCCGCCCCCGGCGGCCCACATAGCCCCGCAGATCCTCCATGGGGCGGCGCATCTCCCGGATGATCCGCTGGGAGACCGGGTCCAGGATCCAGTCGTCCAGCGCGGCGTAGTACCGGGCCTCCATCCAGCCGCAGTTGTCCTCCATATAGCAGTCCAGGGTGCCGGGAAAGTCCTCCAGCCGGGCCATCACCCGGACGGCCAGCTCCGGGGACAGCTCCGCCCGGCGGATGGCCCTCCCCTCCGCCCGGTCCCACACCACCGCCCCGTTCATCACAATGGCGTACCGCCAGAAGGGCAGCTCCTGCACCGCCCGGGGGATGGCGTTGAAAAAACGCCCGGTGGCGGGCACGAAGGAAATCCCCCGCTCCGCCGCCCGGGCCAGGGCCTCCGCCGTCCCGGTGGACAGTCCCTTGTCTCCCAGCAGCAGGGTGCCGTCCAAATCGCTGAAGATGATATCAATGCGCACCGCAAATGCCTCCTGACCGCCCCGTGGCTCCTTCCGGGGCTTCGCTGTCTGTTTTGTCTATTATACCGTGTCCCGCCCCGGAATTCCACCCCGGTCTGTCCGATTTGACAAAACGCCAAATATAGTATTGCGCTTTTCCAGTTAGCCCTATATAATGTAGCGGACGAATGAATTGCAAGGAGTGGCAGCACCAGTGAAAATCATGAAGCGCAACGGCAGCGAGGCCGCCTTTGACCGGGAGAAGATCGCCGCCGCCGTCACCAAAGCCAATCTGGCCACCGACCAGCCGCCGGAGCTGTCCGGCGGGCAGGTGGCCCAGCTCGCCCTCAGCGTGGAGCAGGCCGCCGCCCGGATGGGCCGCACCCTGTCCGTGGAGGAGATTCAGGAGCTGGTGGAGACCGAGATCATGCGCCTGGGCGCCTTTGAGACCGCCAAGCGCTACATCCGCTACCGCTATGTCCGCTCCCTGGCCCGGGCGGCCAACACCACCGACAGCCAGATCCTCACCCTCATCGAGTGCAACAACGAGGAGGCCAAGCAGGAGAACGCCAACAAGAACCCGGTGGTCAACTCGGTTCAGCGGGACTACATGGCCGGCGAGGTGTCCAAGGACATCACCCAGCGGCTGCTGCTCCCCCCCGACATCGTGGAGGCCCACAAGGCGGGCATCATCCACTTCCACGACATGGACTACTACGCCCAGCACATGCACAACTGCGATCTGGTCAACCTGGAGGACATGCTGCAAAACGGCACCGTCATCTCGGGCACCCTCATCGAAAAGCCCCACAGCTTTTCCACCGCCTGCAACATCGCCACCCAGATCATCGCCCAGGTGGCCTCCAACCAGTACGGCGGCCAGTCCATCTCCCTGGCCCACCTGGCCCCCTTTGTCCAGGTCTCCCGGGAGAAGATCCGCGGACAGGTGCTGGCGGAGATCGCCGCCGTGGGCGGCACCCCCTCGGAGGAGGTGCTCTCCGGCATCGTGGAGAAGCGCCTGCGGGAGGAGATCCGCCGGGGGGTGCAGACCATTCAGTACCAGGTGGTCACCCTCATGACCACCAACGGACAGGCCCCCTTCGTCACCGTGTTCATGTACCTGGGCGAGGTGGACGATCCCCAGACCAAGCGGGATCTGGCCCTCATCATCGAGGAGACCCTGGTACAGCGCTATGAGGGCGTAAAGAACGAGGAGGGGGTTTGGATCACCCCGGCCTTCCCCAAGCTCATCTACGTGCTGGAGGAGGACAACGTGCGCCCCGGCACCCCCTACTACTATCTGACCAGGCTGGCCGCCAAGTGCACCGCCCGCCGCCTGGTGCCCGACTACATCTCCGAGAAGATCATGAAGCAGAACAAGGTGGATCAGAACGGGGAGGGCCAGTGCTACACCTGCATGGGCTGCCGCTCCTTCCTCACCCCCTACGTGGATCCGGAGACCGGAAAGCCCAAGTACTACGGCCGGTTCAACCAGGGCGTGGTGACCATCAATCTGGTGGACGTGGCCCTCTCCTCCGGTGGCGACCGCGAGAAGTTCTGGAAGGTGTTCGACGAGCGGCTGGAGCTGTGCTACCGGGCGCTGATGTGCCGCCACGAGCGGCTGAAGGGCACCCTGTCCGACGCGGCCCCCATCCTGTGGCAGTACGGCGCTCTGGCCCGGCTGAAGAAGGGGGAGCCCATCGACCGGCTGCTCTACAACGGCTACTCCACCATCTCCCTGGGCTACGCGGGGCTGTACGAGTGCGTCAAGTACATGACCGGCCGCTCCCACACCGATCCGGAGGCCACCCCCTTCGCCCTGGAGGTCATGGAACACATGAACCGGGCCACCGCCGCCTGGAAGGCCAAAGAGCACATCGACTTCTCCCTCTACGGCACGCCGCTGGAGTCCACCACCTACAAGTTCGCCAAGTGCCTGCAAAAGCGCTTCGGCGTCATCCCCGGCATCACCGACAAGTCCTACATCACCAACAGCTACCACGTCCACGTCACCGAGGAGATCGACGCCTTCTCCAAGCTGTCCTTCGAGGCCCAGTTCCAGGCCCTCTCCCCCGGCGGCGCCATCAGCTATGTGGAGGTGCCCGACATGCAGCAGAACCTGGAGGCCGTGCTCCAGGTCATGGGCTTCATCTACGACCACATCATGTACGCCGAGCTGAACACCAAGAGCGACTACTGCCAGGTGTGCGGCTTTGACGGGGAGATCCGGATCGTGGAGGACGACGGCAAGCTGGTGTGGGAGTGTCCCAAGTGCGGCAACCGGGAGCAGAGCAAGCTCAACGTGGCCCGGCGCACCTGCGGCTACATCGGCACCCAGTTCTGGAACCAGGGCCGCACCCAGGAGATCAAGGAGCGGGTGCTCCACCTGTAAGGAGGGCGGTTCCAGTGTACTACGGCAGCATCAAGCCCTGCGACATCGCCAACGGCACCGGGGTGCGGGTGACCCTCTTTGTCTCGGGCTGCACCCACCGCTGCAAGGGCTGCTTCCAGCCCCAGACCTGGGACTTCCGCTACGGCCAGCCCTTTACCGCCGAGACCGAGGAGGCGCTTCTGGAGGCCCTGGACCGGCCCTACATCAGCGGGCTTACCCTGCTGGGGGGCGAGCCCTTCGAGCCGGACAACCAGCGCGCCCTGCTCCCCTTCCTCCGCCGCCTGCGACAGCAGCTCCCGGACAAGACCGTGTGGGCCTTTTCCGGCTACACCTGGGAGGAGCTGACCGGGCAGAGCCGCGCCCGCTGCGAGGCCACCGGCGCGCTGCTCTCCCTGGTGGACGTGCTGGTGGATGGGGAATTTGTGGAGGCTCTCAGGGACATCTCCCTGCGCTTCCGCGGCTCCTCCAACCAGCGGCTGCTGGACGTCCCCGCCTCCCTGGCCGCCGGGCGGCCCATCCCTTGGGAAGGCTAAACAACAAAAAACAGGCCGGCCGGAGCGGGACCCCTCGCTCCGGCCGGCCTGTTTTTTCTCCGCAGCGTCCTACATCCCGCCTCCGTAGTAACGCCGGGCCAGCTCCACAATGGCATTTAAGCACTTGTCATCCCGCTGCCGCCAGAGCAGATGCTCCTCGCTGGGCGGGATATCTCTCAGGGGGACGAAGACCACGTGCTCTCCGGCACTGAAGCGATAGAGCTCAGACAAAACAGCAATCCCGCATCCGCAGGCCACCATGGTGAAGATTTGGGGAATGGAGTCCGCCTCCTGGACCACGTGGGGTGAGAAGCCATTCCGGCCGGCATAAGTTACCACCGTGTCAAACTCCACACCGGAGATTTTGTAGTCTGGGACCAAAAACGCCTCATGCCGCAGTTGAGAGAAGCTCAGCTCTCCCGCCCCAGCCAGGGGATGGCCGCCGGGCAGCACGGCGCAGATCTGGCTGACGGACAGGCTCTGCCGCCCCACGTTGTCCGCCCGGGGCCGGCCGAAAGCCAGGACGAAGTCTGCCATGTGGTCGTCCAGGGCGCGGAGAAGGCCGTTTTCGCTGTAAAAGCGCAGCTCCAGCCGGAGGTTGGGGTATTCCTCCTCGATATGCCGCCGCAGGCCGGCAAAGGTATCGCAGACCCGGTCCCGGGGCAGGCCGAAGCGGACCAGGCCCGAGATGTCGCCCGCCGCCGTCCGGGCATTGTTCACCCCCTTACGATATACCTCCAGCATCTCCTCACACGCCCGCGCGAACTCCTCCCCCGCCGCTGTCAGTGCCACTGTCCGTGTGCTGCGCTCCACCAGCCTGAGGTTCAGCTCGCTCTCCAGCGCCGCGATGCTTTTGCTCAGGGCTGGCTGGGTGATGTATAGCTGCTTCGCCGCCTGAGTGTAGCTTCCGGACTGGCAGAGCGCATAGAAATGGGACATCTGCGCGATAGTCATACGGCCACCTCCTCGTGGTATGGCCATTATATAACATTTCCTTATAAATAAAAAGGAAAAACATGAATTTAACAAATAAGCCGACCCGTGTTATAGTTGCCATGGAGAGAAGTGTGCGGTGAAACCGCACCAAAGACAGAAGGAGGAAAAACGATGAAACAGACAAACGCCTCCCCCAAGCACAGCTCGCGGATCTACTACCTGGGGACGCTGGCCATGCTGGCGAGCATGCTCCTGCTCCCCCATCTGATCCCGTCCTGGGCTGACGGGATCACCCCCGCCGGCGTGTCCATCGCCTGCGTGTTTGTGGGTGCCATTATCGGCATCCTGACCACCAACGACCTGATCCTGTGCGCCCTGTTCGCCATGGGCGGCCTGGTAATCAACGGCATTCAGACCCCTGCCCAGGTGATCAGCTCCTTTATGGGCGCCTCCTATGTGTGGCAGATCATGGTGCTCTATGCCCTGTGCTACGCCATCACCCGGGACAACACCGGCGAGGTCATCGCCCGGTTCCTCCTGACCCGCAGATTCACTCAAAAATACCCGATGGTCATGGTGATGATGCTCCTCTTCGCCTTTGGCCTGGCCGCCGCCTTCATGGGGGTGTTCGGCGCCCTCATCGTGGGTTTCACCCTGCTGGATGGAATCTACGCCGAGGCCGGTATCGAGCCCAAAAGCAAGCTGGCCCGCCTGCTATGCCTGGGCGCCTTTATCACCATGTGTATCGGCCCTATGACCATCGGCAGCATGGCGGCCCTTAATCTGGCGGCAGGGCAGTTCTTTCTGGCCGCTGCTGGGGTGCAGGTAGTCACCTTCCGCTTCGTGGCGGAGGCCTTTGCCATTCTCATTGCCTTCTGCGCCGTCTTCGCTCTGGCCCTGCGCTTCCTCTTCCGGTGCGACATCCGAGCCCTGGGCCGGGTAGATCTGGCCCAGGCCCTGGCGGACAAGCCCCTGCGCCTGACCCGGAGGCAGTGGATCCCCCTGGCCGCCTTTCTGATCATCGCCCTCCACTCCTTCACCAGCCCCTACTGGCCTGAGATGCCGGTGCTGAGCGCCCTAAAGGAAATGGACACTGTTCTTTTTACCTCAGTGGCCCTGGCGGTGCTGGCCCTTATCCGGGTGGACGGGGAACAGATCTTCTGCCCTGTGGAGGCCTTCACCAAGGGCGTGAGCTGGCCCATTGTCATGGCCGTGGCCTCCATGGCAGCTATCGGCGGCCTGCTGGTGGCCGACGAGTACGGCATCAAAGCCTGGCTGACGCAGGCCCTGGGTGGCCTCTTCTCCAATCACAGCCCCCTGCTCTTTGTGGCCATGACGGTACTTATTACCTTGGTGCTCACCAACTTCTTCTCTAACACAGCCACCCTGCTGGTGGTCTCCTCCCTGGTATCCACCCTGAGCGGTCCCCTGGTGGAGGCAGGGTATGACATCACCATCCTGGCCGTGGCCATCTCGCTGAGCTCCATGGTGGCCTACCTCACCTACGCGTCCAGCGGTCAGGCCGCCATCCTGCTCAGTCGGAAAAACATGGACAACAAATTCATCTGGACCTACGGTATCGCGGCCATGCTGCTCTATGCGGCGGTGGTTATTCTGGTGTCCGCGGTGTGCCTCTTCTTTTGAAAGGAGCGTTTCGCCATGAATTATCCCTCTTTGGTTTCCCTGAGGGAGGTTGCCCCCAGGGACGGCTGGCAGAAATTCAAGACCGTCCTTCCAACCGAGGTTAAGCGGGAGCTTATCTGTAGTATGATCGACTACGGCGCCCGTGAGCTGGAGATCGGCGTCTTCAGCTCAGATCCCGTACGTGGCCGACAGTACCTGGATCTGGAGCCGCTCTGTCAGGCGGTGCTCCCCTATGCCGCAGAGAGGGGAGTCAAGGTGACTGCCCTGGTGGAGAGCGTAGAGGCCGCCCAACGGGCCAGGGCGCTGGGTATCCGCCACGTGGACTTCTTTCTCTCCGTCAGCGACGCCTTCGGCCAGGGCTTCGGCTCCACGCCGGACAGGGCCTTCGCCACCCTGGAGGCCATCGCCAACCTCCCGGACCTCCAGGTACAGGCGGCCCTGGGCGCGGTCTTCGGCTGCCCCTTCGGTGACGCCACTCCCCTGGAGAAAACCCTGGCTTACGCCCAGCGAGCCATGGAGCTGGGGGCCTCCTCCCTGGGACTGGGAGACTCCGCCGGAAAGGCCGATCCAATCCACACCGAGCGCATCCTGCGGGGAATTCTGGAGCGCTTCCGGCCAGAGCAGATCTCACTGCACATCCACAACACTGAGGGATTTGGTCTTGCCAACTGTGTGAAAGCCATGGAGTTGGGCTTTACCCGGTTTGACGTATCCCTGGCGGGCATGGGCGGCTGCCCCGTGATTCCCAATGCCAAGGGGAACATTCCCACCGAAGATTTCGTCAATCTGCTCCACAAAATGGACATCGGCTGCGGCATTGATCTGGATCGCTGCACCGTGGCCTCTTTGGACATGAGCCGCCGGATCGGCGCACCGGTCATCAGCAGTATGGCGGGCAACACCCTTCTGAAACAGGATGCCTCCCCGCTACCTGTTAAATGAACGGCTACCTATGTCTAAAAAAGCGCCCGCCTGCGCATAGCAGTTGGGCGCTTTTTCCATGTGCATCTCGGAATGTATAGGCTGGAACCTTCGTTTACTGTCCTTCCTTCTTCTCCCGTTCCGCCATCTCGCCAGCAATCTTCTGGAAACTGTCGGCAATAAATCCATAGTTCTCCCGGCGGTGGGGTACCAGGCACTTGCTGCAGTCCTTGACGCCGCTTTCCAAATAGGTGAAGTTTCCCCCGCACTTCCGCCCCAGCATATAAAGCGGGCAGTAGCAGAACAGGCAGTTGAACTCCGTCCCCTCCGGCACCGGGTGGCAGGGGTAATATTCGCACTCCTTGTTGGTATAGAAAGCGAAGTGCTTGCCCTCCCAGTATTTTTTTTGTTCGCCCATAACCGTATCTCCTTCCCGTTGCGTCAATTCTCTTTTGTCTCCTCCCAAGGGGTAAACAGACAGTAGGCGGGGCATAGCTCCCCCATATAGATCCACACGTTCTCCCCCATCTCCACCGGCTCCGGGAAGGTCAGGTTGGGGATGAACAGCTTCAAAGTGGTACGTTTCTTCCCTTTCAGATTTACCCCCTCCGCCGTGGGGTGGGTCCGGAATTCCTCTACCTGCTGTGCCAGGTCGGCGATGCCCAGCTCCCGCGCCAACCGGGGCAGCACCTCGTTCTCCTTACAGTAGGATACGTGGTCGGGGTTCTTGATCCAGGTGAGATTCAGCATAGCGGTCTCCTTCCTTTCTGCTCGTCGTCACTGTCTCCTGCATAAAGCTGCGGCCGCGGCAGATCCCATGATCCGCCGCGGCCGCTTTTCCGCGCGCTTTCCCGGCGCACACCGACGTGCGCCCCACTCTCAAACACCATAGGTCTTCCGGCTCGTGCCTTTCCAGAGCGATCTCGCCCCTGCGTCTGCCGTTCCGCCTTCTCAGGGCCCTGCCCCAATGACCGGCTCACGCCTCGAACGGCAACCTCAAGCACATACGGCTACGGGTATAGCTCCGGACTCCCACCGGCTTCCCTCATCCCTGCGCCTGCCCGAAGGGCAGCACTCGCGCAGAGTCATGATGCTCCATATAAACTTGGCTGTGCACCCTTATTATACTCCATGCATGCCAAAAGTCAAGAGACGGGTGGCGGTCCTGCTGCCTCGGCATTCAGAAATTGTGTTTTGATGATATTCAGACCCAACCGGCCGCCGGCCGCCTTGCCGAACCCGTCGATAATCTGATTGATTGTATCCGCACTCTAAAAGATTTTTAACTTTTCCTTTGCACGGGTGATGGCTGTATAGAAAATGCCGTGGGAGATCTGCTCGGAATTGCTGCTGGGGATGACCTCCTTGGCGGAATTGTACTCGAGGCCCTGCGCCTTGTGAATGGAGACTGTATAGGCCAACTGAAAGGGGACGACCGAAAGCCCAAGGAGTGGTCGTTGGAGATCCCGTCCAGCTACAGACGAAGTCATCCCCAGACTCTTCCGTGTTTTTGATCTCGTCCCCGCCGGTAAAGCGGATCACCGCAGAGTCCTTGCTAAAATCGAGCGACGCGAGAAACCTGGGGGAAATGTACTTCCAGAATACGCGCTCCTGCCCTCGCTTCCCCGTATTTAACACCAGGAACAAGATACCGGGGTCCAGCGTAACCTCCAAAGCCACATATGCAGGGAAGGCAAGATCCCGTAGCCGATAGTGGACAGCGCCGTCCAGCGATATCTGCGGGGTCGAGGTTCCCTTACTCTGGACCACAAAGCTCCGCTTTGGCCGCCTAGACACCTCTGGAGACGGGACTAATTCAAACGTCCCATCCGTATTAGGCCATGTGTCTTCAGTCGAGAACCTCTCACTGATTTTCCGCCCGAGCCCAAAAATGCCTGGAGCATTGTAACAGCGTCCCGGTCATCACCAGACCATGCGGTGTGGGTGTTACTATATCGCTGAAGCTGTTCAGATATAATTTTCATGCCCCCTTCATGTTGACAGAAAATCCTTCCAAAATTGCTTATATGCTAATTGTAATCAATTTTCGCTCTTTATTACAAGCTACATGCCATATCCTCTGATTCCAA
>OKCG01000794.1_pt1 | contig 10134 bp, 10 predicted proteins | sample 1609991 | NCBI WGS metagenome assembly OKCG01 (sample SAMN04436606, study PRJEB24849) | human gut metagenome | biome: human gut; feature: NICU; material: stool | host: Homo sapiens | place: USA: Saint Louis, MO | collected 2010-01-15
CTGCATGACGGATTTTGGGCCGCTGATCGCCAATCCCAAGAGCTTTTTGATGGGCGCCGCGGCGCAGCTTGGTATTTTTATCGCTTTCTTCGGAGCGTTGCTGCTTGGCTTTACAGGCCCGGAGGCCGGATCAATTGGTATCATCGGCGGCGCCGACGGCCCGACGGCGATCTTTACAACAACACAGCTCGCGCCGCACCTGCTCGGCTCAGTTGCGATCGCGGCATATTCCTACATGGCGCTTGTTCCGATTATTCAGCCGCCGATTATGAAGCTGCTGACTACCAAGAAAATGCGTGCGATCAGAATGGAGCAGCTGCGTCCGGTTTCCAAGCTGGAGCGTATTGTGTTCCCAATTCTTGTCGCGGTTGTTGTTTCCTTCCTCGTTCCTGATACGGCTCCTCTGATCGGTATGCTGATGCTCGGCAATCTGTTCCGTGAGTCCGGCGTGGCTGACCGCCTGAGCAAAACGGCGCAGAACGAGCTGATGAATATCGTTACGATTTTCCTTGGAACCACAGTCGGCGCGACCGCCAGTGCGGAACGTTTCCTGACGCCGCAGACATTGAAGATCATTGCCCTTGGCCTGTGCGCGTTCGCCATTGGCACTGCCGGCGGCGTGCTGCTCGGCGATCTGATGTGCTTTATCACCGGTGGTAAAATCAATCCGTTGATCGGCTCTGCCGGCGTTTCCGCTGTCCCGATGGCGGCGCGCGTTTCGCAGAAGGTGGGGCAGAAGGAGAACCCCACGAATTTCCTGCTGATGCACGCCATGGGACCGAACGTTTCCGGCGTTATCGGTTCGGCTGTGGCCGCCGGCGTTCTGCTGGCGATCCTCAAACCGCTTGTTTAAAATAGCAATTCGATCAAAGTAAACAAAAGGACGGTCTACAGGACCGTCCTTTTCTCGTTCACAGGCAGCGCAAAGTGTGGTACAATGGGTGTTGAAACAAACTGATTACTAGGAAAAAACTTGAGGAGAGCGATATGGAACAATCATTGTCAGAACGTTTTTTATCCGTCAGGCGGCGCATCATCGACGATTTTTTTATCCAAATGAATCCAATGCAGCGCCAGGCGGTTTATGCGGTTGACGGACCGGTGTTGATTCTTGCCGGCGCGGGCAGCGGAAAGACGACCGTAATCATCAACCGCATTGCAAATATGATTCAATTTGGCGACGCATATACAAGTGCACATGTTCCGGAGCATTTGACCGAGGATGACGTTGTGTTTTTGGAGGAATATGCTGCCGGTGAAAGCTGGGATATGGACCGTGCTTTTTCATTGATTCGAAACCGGACGGTTATGCCCTGGAATATTCTTGCCATTACTTTTACAAACAAAGCGGCCGGGGAGCTGCGCGACCGTCTTGCTGCGATGTTGGGATCCGTGGCCTCGGATGTCAATGCATCGACCTTTCATTCGGCGTGTGTGCGTATTCTACGCCGTGAGATTGAGCGGATCGGATATGGCCGGAGCTTTGCAATCTATGATACAGACGATTCGATACGCTTGATTAAAGCGGCTCTCAAAGAGCTGAATGTGGACGAGAAACGTTTTTCTCCAAGGTCTATCCTGTCAGAAATTGGACGCGCAAAAGATGAACTGCGCACACCGGCCGATTTTGCAGCGACTGTGGGGGAGGACTATCGTCTCCAGGTCGTCTCCAAAGTTTATGAGCGGTATCAGCGTCAGCTTGAAAACGCCAATGCCGTCGATTTTGACGATATCATTATGCTGACGGTGCGGGTGTTCCAGCAATATCCGGATGCGCTGGAGACGTATCGCCGCCGTTACCGCTATGTGATGGTCGACGAGTATCAGGATACGAATCATGCCCAATTTGAGCTGGTGCGCCTGCTCGCTTCTGAAAGCGGGAATCTGTGTGTCGTTGGTGATGACGATCAAAGTATTTACAAATTCCGCGGCGCGACAATTGAGAATATTTTGCAGTTCGAGGATACGTTTCCGGGCGCGCGCGTGTTCCGTCTCGAGCAGAACTACCGCAGTACAGGTACGATCCTTGACGCGGCTAACGCGGTGATTGAGCACAATACAGCCCGAAAGGGAAAGACGCTCTGGACACAAAATGATACAGGCGGCAAGGTGCGCGTCTATCGCGCGGCGGATGAAGGCGAGGAGGCGCGCTTTCTCTGCGATACCATTCAGGAGAATGTTAAAAATGGCGCGCGCTATGCCGATCATGTGGTGCTTTACCGCATGAACGCCCAATCACAGGCGATTGAGCGCGGTCTGACCAAAGCTGCGATTCCCTATAGAATCATTGGGGGACTGCGATTTTATGAGCGCAAGGAAATTAAGGATGTCGTCGCTTATTTAAGCGTCATTAACAACCAGGCCGATACGCTGCGCCTTCGCCGCATTATCAACGAGCCAAAACGAAAAATCGGCGAAAGCACCATTGCGGCTGTTGCAGAGCTTGCGGCGGGCGAGGGACGAACCGTATTTGATGTGTTGGCCCATGCCGATGAATATGCATCGCTTGGACGCAAGGCACAGGATTTGATGTCCTTTGCCTCCATGATTCAAAAGCTGGTCGATTTGGCAGACAAGGTTTTGCTTGATGAGCTTCTGGATACTCTGCTTGAGGAAACAGGGTATCTGCGTATGCTTCAGGCACAAGGGCCTGAAGGACAGGCGCGTATTGAAAATATTGAGGAATTAAAGTCCACGATGCATCGTTATGAGGAGGAAGCAGACGAGCCGTCCTTATCTGGCTTTCTGGAGGAGATATCGCTTTACACGGATTTGGACAACTACGATTCTGCCGCTGATATGGTGGTATTGATGACCATGCACTCCGCTAAAGGGCTTGAATTTGATTATGTATTTGTAGTCGGCGCTGAGGAGGGGATTTTTCCGGGGATGCAGGCGATGAACAATCCCGAACAGATTGAGGAGGAGCGCAGGCTTGCATATGTCTCGATCACGCGTGCAAAAAAGCAGCTTTATATCTCGACAGCGGCGCAGAGGATGCTGTTTGGCCAGACAATGCGAAACCGTCCGTCACGCTTTTTGGGCGAGGTGCCGCAGCAGTTGTGTGAGGTGACGGACCAGACGGTTCTGCGGCGGCAGATGGTGGAAAATCTGCCGCCGCGCCGCCCGCGCATGACGCAGGCGGACAGAATGCTCGGCGTGGGCTATGCACCGGCTGCACAGGCGGGCGAATGCGATTGGAAGCCTGGCGATCCGGTTGTGCATAAGGTGTTTGGACCTGGCATGGTTTTGTCTGTTACGCCGATGGGTAACGATCAGCTTGTCGAAGTAGCGTTCGAATCTGTCGGAACAAAGAAGGTTATGGCGAAATTCGCGCGATTGCGCAGGAATTAACGAATGATCCGTCGATTCTTCATAGTTTATTCACGGTGATCTCCTGTTGTTCGACAAATTGCGCCAATTACTTTGCGTATAATTATTTTGTTGATCGGCGGGACTATCTGTCGAATGAATGAAAGGTGGGTTGCCGGATGGCGAAAATTAAAATGTGGATGTTGGCCTCTCTGATTGAATGGAACTGGAAACGGATCAGAAGAAACAGAAGCCGCATGGAGGCTCTGTTTGAGGCCGGTGCGCGCTACACATCCCCTGCGCTGGCGCGCCTGGACGGCCGTACGGCGGAAATCGGGTATAGGACCCGTTTGCTGGAACGTACATACCGGATACTTGCCGGATTGGACTAGGAACCTATTTGTGGATTGCTTTCCCAAAATACGTTTTGTATTGTGAAAAAGCCGTGCAAAGCACGGCTTTTTCATATGATATTTTAGCGGCATGGGCAGTCGGAAAGGGCGGCGCAGAGCCGATAAGCGAAAAGATGGCCTGCCAGAGTCAGGTAAATTGACGAATGCCTGCGGTCATGATAAAATAAATGCGCGGCATTTATTTTATCCCCATATGGCCGGGGCGATTATTTTCCCCTTCATGGTCAAGGCAATTTGCTTCTGTCAAAATGGCGGAGACACGCACCGGCTCTGCTCTGCGCTTACGGAGATGCAAAATCGGTCCGTATGGTCCCTTTCGAGCGGATAGGCGCTATTTGCTGCAAGAAGCATGACTTAAAGCGGAAAAAAACGCCCGGCAGGCAATCAGCGCCGGTGAAAACTTTCTCTGCTGATGCACAAATAAACGGAATGCTCATAAAATGTATTGAGTACAGCTCAAAACATTACTAGGAGGATTCATATGGCAGAGCAAAAGACGGCCCCTGTTACCGCAACCGGGGCGAACTGCTTTAAGGAAGCAGTATGCATAGATGCCGGAAGGATTTATGATTCCTGTACCGACAAGGATTGCCTGACCGATCTTCAGGTCTACTTCACCGACCGCGCGCAGCCGGTGATTGATAACGCAATCAGTGTCAAGTGCAAGGATGTGGAAATCCTGACCGCTTATCTGGATGTTGAGCCAGTCCCGTTTAACAAAGGCTTCTATGCGGTCGATATCACATTCTTTTTCAAGGTGACTGTCGCCGCGTATTCCTCGCCGACGATCCCGCCTGCGACGGTTGTCGGCGTCGCTGCCTTCGCCAAGAAGGTAATCCTGTACGGGTCTGACGGCAACGTCAAGGTTTACTGCTCCACAGACGCGCGCAATTGCTGCGAGCACGACAACACCAATATGCCCAAAGCCAGCGTGCATGTCGTCGACCCGATGTGTCTCGATTCCAAGCTGGTGGAATGCGGTCCAGGCCGTATGTTCGAGTGCGGCGTGACGCTTCCGGCGTCGATCTGCTCCAAATTCGACGGCGATTTCGCCGTGTGCAAGCCGCAGAAGGTCGTACTGATTACAATCGGCCTGTTCACCATCGTTCAACTGGAACGCTGCGTGCAGATGATGATCCCGGCATACGATTATTGTGTGCCCGACAAGGAAAGCACCAGCACAACGGACGATCCGTGCGAGGTCTTTAAGAAGATCAAATTCCCGGTCAATCAGTTTTTCCCCCCGAAGCTTTCGGAGTGCGATCAGCTCTGATTCACAGCGCGGACGGCCCGACCGGCCTTTGCGTAAACGGGAAGTAACCATGATTGCCCGGTGAAGCCGAAAGGCAGCGTGTCTTTTGGTTTCACCGGGCTGGAAATGAAAAACAGGAGGAGAGTCAAATGCCGAAGGCTAAATTGCGGGTCACGCTGATTAGCCACACGCCCGCGCCTGAAAAAACCATCGCGGCGGCGGCGAAGCTCTGTTATTCGCCGGCGTCGCTTGCGGATTTAATGGACAGCCTTACCGATGAGAAGGCGGCCGACTTCGTGCAGATGCTCGCCTCGATCGGTCATGAAAGCCCGATCGAACACGCGAGCTTTACATTTGGCATTGAAGGCGTCTCACGAGCTTTCCTTGCACAGCTTACACGCCATCGGATCGCATCGTACAGCGTGCAGAGCCAGCGGTATGTGCGCGAGGCGCAGTTTGATTACGTCGTTCCGCCTGAAATCGAGGCCGATCCGCAGGCGGCCGCGGCTTTCGAGGAGGCGATGCGCGACGCGCAGGCGCATTACGACCGGATCGCCGCGCTTTTAAAGGCGCGGCATACAGCCGCTTTCATCGCGAACGGCGACGATGAAAAAACGGCCATGCGCCGCGCGGAGAAGCAGGCGATTGAGGACGCGCGTTTTGTGCTGCCAAACGCCTGTGACACCAAACTGATCGTCACAATGAATGCGCGCAGCTTGCTGAACTTCTTTGCACATCGCTGCTGCAAGCGCGCGCAGTGGGAAATCCGTGAGGTGGCCGATCAGATGCTTTCACTTGTATGCAGGGTGGCGCCGACGCTGTTTTCGAAGGCCGGACCATCGTGTTACACAGGCGCGTGCCATGAAGGGAAAATGAGCTGCGGCGACGCGCGCGGGATGCGCGCGCATATCGCGCGCATCCATGGCGTGAAGGCGGAGGACGACGCATGAAGGGCCGTCTCATAGTGATCGACGGTTTGGACGGAGCCGGCAAGCAGACACAGGCCGCCCTGCTTCTGGACCGCTTTGCGCGCGCGGGCGTCCCCGCGCGCGGCATCAGTTTCCCGGATTATACGCATCCGTCATCGGCGCTCGTCAAGCAGTATCTGGCGGGCGAATTTGGACAGGCGGACGACGTGCCGGCCTATGCGGCGAGCAGTTTTTATGCGGTCGACAGGTTTGCAAGCTATGTCGGATATTGGAAGGATGACTATTTGGCGGGGCATACTATTATTGCCGACCGTTATGCGACGTCAAATCTGATTCACCAAATGGGTAAGCTGCCGCGCGGACAGTGGGATGCATTTATAGATTGGAGCGCAGATTTCGAATACGAAAAGCTTGGCCTGCCAAAACCGGACGCCGTGCTGTTTTTGGATATGCATCCCGATGTGTCGGAGCGGCTGCTGATGAAACGGTATGGCGGGGATGCGGCAAAAAAGGATATTCATGAGGCAAACGCCGCCTATATGCGCCGCTGCCGCGTCTGTGCGCTTTACGCGGCCGAACGGTGCGGCTGGAGTATGGTGCGCTGTTCAGACGGCCGCGAGGCGTTTTCACCGGCGGCGATCGCCGAATGTATCTGGAAGGTCCTGATGGACGGCAACAAATAAGAACCTGTATTCACAGCCGGAGGATGCCGGGCAGGCGAGGGGTTTTGTACCTGATCAAGGCAAATTTTTGCAGACGGGCTGTCGCCCAGCAAAAAAATTTAACGCCAAGCGGGGCGAAAGGACCGCCTGGACGGCGCATGGCGACTGTGAATACAGGTTCTAAAGGGGTAATTTTCATTTATGGTATTGGATTTCAAACCGATTGAATTGTCGGACAAGGCGTGGATCGATCCGCTGCTGCGCATGGGGAATTTCCGCGGCAGCGAGTATACATTTTCCAACAATTTTATTTACCGCAAGCTTTATCACATAGAGGTCGCGCGCATGAATGATTACTATCTTGTGCGTTCCGGCCGGGACGGTCAGCCGCGGTCGTATCTGTTTCCGTCCGGCAGCGGCGACGTAAAGCCGGTGATTGATGCGCTGTCGACCGACGCCGCGCTGCGCGGCGAGCCGCTTGTGATGAGCGGGGTGACAAAGGAGAGCGTTGCGGCGTTGGAGACACTGTTTCCGGGACGTTTCACATTTGAGGAGACGCGGGATCATTTCGACTACATTTATGAAAGCGAAAAACTGATTACCCTTTCCGGCAAAAAGCTGCACAGCAAACGCAATTTTATCAACCGTTTCCAGGCGGAACATGAAGGGGGCTGGTCGTTTGAGGCGATCACGCCTGAAAATATTGCCGAATGCTGGAGTATGAATACCCGGTGGTGCGAGCAAAACGGCTGCGGAGAGGATCCGAGCTTGATGGAGGAGCTGTGCGCTGTGCGCAACTGCTTTGAAAATTTTTCGGCGCTCGGCCTTCGCGGCGGACTTCTGCGTGTGGACGGGCACGTTGTAGCGTATACGATGGGCCTGCCGCTCAATTCGGATACGTTCATCGTCCATATTGAAAAGGCGTTTTCGGATGTGGCTGGCGCGTATCCGATGATCAACAGGGAATTTGCGGCGCATAACTGCGCCGATTTCAAATATGTCAACCGTGAGGACGACGTGGGCGACGAGGGGCTTCGGCGGGCCAAGCTTTCCTATAAGCCGGCGATTCTGCTTGAAAAATTTATTGTGACCGAACAGTGACGCGGGGAGGGACAACGCATGATCCGTTTCGCAGACGAGGGGATGCGCGGCCAGTTAAGGGAACTGTGGAGTGCATGTTTTGGGGACAGCAACGCATATGTGGACCTGTATTTTGAACAGCACGACGCCGCGCGCCATACGATGGTGTTCCTTGACGGCGACCATATCGCCTCGATGCTTTCGCTGCTTCCGATGACCGTTGTGACGCAGGCCGGTATTCTGCCGGCGCGCTATGTTTACGCCGTCGCAACGCTGCCGTCATACCGCGGCCGGGGCATCAGCACAAAGCTGCTCTCGGCCGCGCACAAATCAATGCGCGAGGCGGGCGTCAAGCTGTCTGTGCTCGTGCCGTCAAACGCGGCGCTTTACAATTTCTATGGCAAGCGCGGCTTTGATACAGAATTTTACAGCGGCCGCGCGATTGTCCCGCGCGACCGGATTATGCCGTATGAAAAGAGCTTTGCCATCTCGGAGGCGACCGCCTCTGAATTCATGCTGCTGCGTGAGCGCGCTTTTGCCGGGCGCACGATGTTTGTACGGTGGGATGGCGACGCGCTTGCCTATCGTTTGACGGAAACGGCCTTTGGCGGGGGTGAAACGCTTCTGCTTGAAGCGGGCGGGACGCGGGCTGTGGCGGTCTGCCGCAACGATGGCGGGAGCGTGCGCGTCAAAGAGCTTGCGCTCGACGGCATGGATGTGCGCACGGCACTGTCCGTGCTGCAAAGCAAATACAACGCCGATGAATATCATCTGACCCTGCCACCGGATATGGCCTGTCCTTTTCCGCTTGAACGCGTGGCGGCGGGCGTGACCTGCTGGTATGACGCGGCAGCGCGTGAGCGGGTGTTTGAGCATCCCGGACGCGCGCCCTACATCAGCCTTGTGCTCGATTAAAAGAAGGGATAACGGCGTGCCGCTGGCCGAAACAGCGGTTGATTTCAGAATTTGAGGAGGCAGTTTATGATTTATGTTTTTCTGGCCGAAGGCTTTGAGGAGATCGAGGCGCTCGCCGCCGTCGATGTGCTGCGGCGCGCTCGCCTGGAGGTTCAGACTGTCGGTGTGGGCGGCCGAAAGATCACCGGATCGCATGGGATTACGGTCGTCTGTGATCTTGTGGACGACGAGGCGCGCATAGACGGTCTGGAGATGGTCGTGCTGCCAGGCGGCGTGCCCGGTACGCCGAATCTGGAGGCGTCGCCTGTAGTGCAGCGGTTTGTCGACTATGCGGCGCAGAACGGTTTGTGGCTGGCGGCGATCTGTGCCGCGCCCTCAATCCTGGGGCATAAAGGCCTGCTGGACGGGCTGGAGGCGACGGCCAATCCCGGTTTTCAGGATCAATTGGGCGCGGCGCGCCTTTCGGGCGACTACGTCTGCGTCGACGGGCGTTTTGTGACGGCGCGCGGAATGGGCGTCGCGGTCGATTTTGGCCTCAAGCTTGTCGAGGTTTTGACGGATGCCGCGCGCGCCGGAGAGATCCGGGCGGCGCTGCAATGCAGGGCGTAGATATCCGGCCGCTCAAGCAGCGGCTGCGCGCGGAGATCAAGGATTGGAGGCGCGCAATGACGCCGGAGAAAAAACAGGCCGCGGACGCGCGGATTTTGCGGCGTGTCACGGGGCTGCACGAATACGCGTCGTGCGGCACGGTGCTGACATACGTTTCCAAGCCGATTGAGGTGGATACCATCGCGCTGATTGAGCGCGCGCTTGCAGACGGCAAGCGGGTTGCGGCGCCGCGCTGCGTGGAAGGCCGGCGGGAGATGGAATTTTTTCTGATTCATTCTCTGGAGGACCTTGCTGCGCAGACCTTCGGCGTGCTCGAGCCTGTCCGTGAACGCTGCGTGCTTTTGGAGGACTTTGAGGGCAGCATCTGTATTGTCCCGGCGCTTGCCTATGACCGCCGCGGCTATCGTCTCGGTTATGGGGCAGGGTACTATGACCGGTTCCTGTCGCAATATACAGGTCCAAAAATCGGCGTGATCTATGCGCATAACCTGCGCCCACGTCTTTGGCATGGCAGGTATGACGTGCCGGTCGATCTGATCGTGACGGAATCACGGCTGCTTTGCTGTGTGCCTGCGGGAAATAGACGGCGGATGCAGAACCGCTGATCATGATGGAGGTTGTGTTATGAAAAAGAAATTGGGATTGGGCGGTGTTCTGGCAATGCTGGCGGCTTTGTGCCTCGCATTGTCTGCGTGCTCCGGTAAAAGCGACAAAGCGTATCCGGTTGCGATCGACGGTACGGAGATCATTGTCGGCGAAACGAAGGCGGGCGTCCTGTTTGACGCCGGTTTTACGATGAAAAGCGTGGCGCCGGGGATGATTGGCGCGGCGGATATCAGCCCGTCGCAGCCGATGGATGCAAATTCTTATTATACCGGCGTCTATATGATGAAGGATGATGTCAAGCGTACTTCCTAAATTAGAAAAAGGAGAATGGAAGCGGGTGTTATTTGTTCCTACAG
>OKCG01000802.1_pt1 | contig 10062 bp, 10 predicted proteins | sample 1609991 | NCBI WGS metagenome assembly OKCG01 (sample SAMN04436606, study PRJEB24849) | human gut metagenome | biome: human gut; feature: NICU; material: stool | host: Homo sapiens | place: USA: Saint Louis, MO | collected 2010-01-15
GGCATTGCCTGCGCACGGGAACGTTCCCCGGCTGAGACAGTTTTTTTTTAGAAAAGTTTTAGAAAGTATCCCCTTAAAAGGGGGTGCTGGCGCGGGCTCGGTATTGATAAGCCATGCGCCGACGGCTTGCTTTGGCTTATGGCTGATCAATATGGAGGACGCGGCTGTGCGTCTTTCGGGAAACCTGCAAGGAGGAGGATGATGATTATGGCAGCAGAAAACCCTCAATACGCAGTACAGATGAAGGGCATTTCCAAATTCTTTGGAAGTTTCTGTGCGCTGAACCACGTGAATTTGGATGTCAAAAAGGGTACGATTCATGCCCTACTTGGCGAAAACGGCGCTGGAAAGTCGACTTTGATGAATGTGCTTTATTGCTTTTACAGAGCGTAGCAGGGGGAGATTTATCTCAATGGAGAAAAAGTTGATATAAAAAATCCAAGCGTTGCAATCAGGCATGGCATCGGCATGGTGCACCAGCACTTTATGCTTGTCGAAAATTTCACTGTGACACAGAACATCATGCTTGGCGCCGAAACGACAAAATCGCTCGGTGTTCTTGATATGAACGCCGTTAAAAAGCAGTTGATTGAGCTTTCGGAAAAGTATGGGCTGTATGTTGATCCGGATGCGAAAATTCAGGATACGTCTGTCGGAATGCAACAGCGTGTTGAAATCCTCAAGGCGCTCTACCGCGGCGTTGACATCCTGATCCTCGACGAACCAACGGCTGTTTTAACGCCGCAGGAGATTGAGGAGCTGATAGCAATCATGCACCGTTTGACCGACGACGGTAAGACGGTTATCATTATTACGCATAAGCTGGCTGAAATCAAAAAATCCTCGAATTACTGCACGATCATTCGTCGCGGTCAATATATCGATACTGTCGACGTCTCCAAGGTAAGCCAGGAGGATCTGGCAACCATGATGGTCGGCCGGCAGGTAACGCTGCATATCCAAAAGGAAAAAGCAAAGCCTGGCGATATCGTTTTCAGCATCGATAACCTTTTGGTGCGCGACGCGCGCGGGATCGCAAAGGTAAACGGCTTGTCGCTGAATGTGCGTGCCGGCGAGATCCTGGGAATCGCAGGTATCGACGGCAACGGCCAGAAGGAGCTTGTCGAGGCGATCACAGGCCTGACAAAGGCGGAGAGCGGTACGATTTCCATCAAGGGCGATCAGATACAAAATACGCCGCCGCGCAATGTTTTGGATCACGGCGTATGTACGATTCATGAGGACAGGCACAAACGCGGCCTTGTTTTAAATTTTACCGTGGCGGAAAACATGGTGCTTGAAAATTACCGTAAAGAGCCATTCAGCAAAGGCCCAATTCTGAATCTGCCGAAAATTCAGGAAAATGCCAAAAAGCTGACTGAAGAATTTGATGTGCGCCCCGCGGGCTGTGAAAAGACGCTGGCCCGTGCGCTCTCCGGAGGCAATCAGCAGAAGGTTATTATTGCGCGCGAGGTGACAAACGATCCGGAGCTGCTCATCGCCGTACAGCCGACCCGCGGACTTGATGTCGGCGCGATTGAATTTGTGCACCGTTCGCTTGTGGAGCAGCGCGACAAGGGAAAGGCCGTTCTTTTGATTTCTCTGGAATTGGATGAGGTCATGGATCTTTCCGATCGCATCAACGTGCTGTATGATGGAAAGATTGTAGGAGAGCTTGACGCCGAAGGCGCCGATGAAAATGAAATCGGGCTTCTGATGGCGGGAGGAGGCGCACAGAAATGAGATCGAAAGTCGTAAGTCTCTTGAAAAAACCGATGACCGGCATTATCATTTCGGTGTTTGTCGGCTTCATTGTGGGGGCGATTGTCCTCGGAGCCGCCGGATACAATCCAATCGAAGCATATGGGTCCATGTTTGGCGGTATGTTCCGAAAACCGAAATATGTTTCGCAGATCATCATCAACGCGATCCCGATCATCCTGACCGGCTTGAGCGTATCATTTGCTTTTAAGACGGGCCTGTTCAACATCGGGGCGGAAGGCCAGTACATAATGGGTACAGTAACGGCCGCGATGCTTGGGTATTATCTTTCCTTGCCCGGCATCATTCATCCGGCGGTTATCCTGGTTGCAGCCTTTTTGGTTGGCGGGTTGTTCGGCGCGCTTGCCGGCTGGCTCAAGGCGCGTTTCGGCGTCCATGAGGTCATCTCAACAATCATGCTCAACTGGATTGCGCTTTATTTCAACAACTTTATTCTGTCGCTGCCGGGTGTGAAAAAGACCGGAACGCAGGCGTCAAATGAGGTGCTTGAGACAGCGCGATTGACCTTTATGGGGGCGTGGAAAAAGTCGGATGCGGGAAAGGACTTCATCCGCAACAACCCCATCTGGGGCGACTTCATGCGTACTGATGTTCATTGGGGGATTTTGATTTCAATCGTCGTTGTCATTGTTGCCTGGTATTTTTTAAACCGTACGACAAAGGGCTTCGAGCTTAGGGCGGTTGGCTTTAACCAGTATGCGGCTGAGTTTGCCGGTATCAACGTCAAAAAGAATACAATTATTGCCATGTTCATTGCGGGCGGTATTGCCGCACTGGCTGGTGCAATCCATATTCTTGGTACCAACCCCTTCAGGATCAGCGTTCTGCCAATCACGGAAGGATATGGTTGGGATGGCATCTCCGTTTCCCTGATTGCGAACAACAACCCCATAGGATGTATTCTGTCGGGCCTGCTGTTCAGCGGACTTAACTACGGCGGCGGATCGATTCAGTCGGATATCGGCGCGCCGAGTGAAATCATCGACATCATGATCGGCTCGATCGTATTCTGTGTGGCGCTTGTATCGATCTTCCCGATGATTGCCGACAAGATCAAGAGAAAGGGTGACGCACATGCTAAATAACATCTTGCTGGCGATCAATATCACGCTGATGTATTCCGCGCCTTTGATTTTCGCTGCGCTTGGCGGCGTCATCACACAGCGTTCCGGCGTCGATAACATCGGTATCGAGGGTATGATGACCTTTGGCGCGTTTGCGGCGGCGGCGGTTGGCTATTTTACAGCGAATCCATGGCTTGGGTTTTTGGCCGGCGGTCTTGCCGGCGCGGCGCTGGCGGTTTTCCATGCCGTCGCGGCGATCCATTTGCAGGCCAATCAAACGATTTCCGGCGTTGCGATGAACTTCATCGGCCCGGGGCTTGCATTGTTCCTTTCCCGCATGTTTTTTGAGGGCGCGACACAGACGAAGCCAGTTCCGAACAAGCTGCCGAAAATTCTTTCGATGCTCGGGCTTGATACATCGAATCTGACCATTAACGCCATCAACATCGATATCACGGTGCCCATTGCGTTTTTACTCGTACTGATCATGTGGTTTTTCCTGTATAAGACCAAATGGGGCCTGCGGGTACTTGCCTGCGGCGAACATCCGGCCGCGGCCGATTCGCTTGGCGTCAATATTTATGTGGTCAGATATGTCTGCACGATCCTTTCCGGCCTGTTTGCAGGCTTCGGCGGAGCGGCTATGACGCTTGCGGTTGTCGCCAACTTCAGCCCGACCGCAATTTCCGGTCATGGATTTATTGCGTTGGCGGCTGTCATCTTTGGAAAATGGTCGCCGCAGGGCGCGCTGCGGGCTTGCCTGCTGTTTGGCTTTGCACAGGCGTTGGTCGTGATGCTGGGAGGCATGGATTATATCCCGTCGCAGCTGCTTGCGATGTTGCCGTATGTATTGACGATCATCGTTCTGGTGCTGTTCGTTGGACGTTCTGAAGCCCCAAAGGCCAACGGAACCCCATATCGAAAGGGAGAACGTTGATGTTGGCTCATTCTGTTCTTTGAAAGAAAAACTGTCCCAATATTTTATGTTGCTGCACTGGTAACAGCGAATAAAGCTGATAATAAGAAGCGCGGCGCCTCCCCTCGGAGACGCCGCGCTTCTTGTCATATTAAGAATGCTCCCCTGCATAGATCAAGATATCATGGCGGCGATGATTGAAAACAGGTCAGGATATGTTCCAGCAAAATCTGTTCGGCACTGCACAGATTCTTTCGTTCGCGATGAAGCACACAGAGGGGGATCTGATTTTCATCATTAAAACCGCTTATGGGGACAACTGTCAAACGATCATTATTGATATCTTCATCACAGAAAATAGGATAGCGGCATAAAATAGAAACCATATTTTGCTGGGCGACAGACTGTTTTACCTGATCTACATATTTTAAATAGATAAAGCGGTTGTTTTTCAACAGGGTGGTATCTGAATCGGTCAAAAAGTGAGACAACAGGGCAAGCGACTCCTTCTGAAAATCCTGTGGCATAATACAATCCCTTGCCGCCAGAGGATGTTTGAGCGGCAACAGGGCGCATAGTTTATCCTGAAATAATACATGGATACAAACGTTATATTTTTTTGCGATAGGTTTAAATTCCTCCAAAGCCTTGCGGCTGTAATAGGTGATGCCAATATTCGCCGCATTTTGTATAATGCGGATTCCTACCTCCTCGCCTGTTGTTTCCTTCAGGTTCAGGGTGATGTAGGGATGATCTCTTTGCAGTATCGCATTGAGCGGGAGGGCCAGTCCACAGATGATGCTGGGTGCTGCCAACAATGTGACGGTCCGTTCACTCTGCCGGTCCGCCTGACCAATCTGCTGGATACACTCATATATAGCACAGATTTCTTTTGCCAGGCTTAATACAGCCTCGCCGTCGGGCGTAGGTGCGACGCCTCCAATCAAACGTTCAAATATTTTAAACCCAACTTCAGCCTCCACATTTTTCAGGATAGTGCTCAATGTGGTCTGTCCAAGATAAAGATTTTGAGCGGCGCCTGAAATGGATTGACACCGCTCAATCTCGATCAAATCGCTTAGATAGTCAAGACGCACAGGCCGTCACACTCCTTCATCGTGAGGGTTCCTCTGTGGCAAAGGGCGGTGGGGTAAGAGAGGAAAAATATTCCTCTATACAGCTTAGAAAAATACGCTCCTGATAACGCAGCCGTTCCTTGGCGTGATAACATACATAAATATTAATTTTTCCCTGTTCCTCTATCCCGGACAGAGTTCGAATACATGCCTTGCTCCATGGATAGCTTTGATCCTCACAGATGGCGTAGCCGGTCAGAATGGAAACCATCTTTTGTTCCTCCACGGCGCGTTTGACAATTCTGATATTGGGAAAGGATGTGAAGCGTCCCGCGCTTCGATATTGACGGCTGACGGCAGCGTCAAAGAGAAGGGACAGGGAATTGCCGTCAGAAGGAAAGCAGGATTGACCGACGTCAAGCAAGTTGATATGTTCCCTGTCCGGGATAAAAACGAAAATTTGTTGCAACCGCGACATTTTCTTCACAAAGCCTGTGAACGTCCACCACCTCCTGTGTCCCCAACGGGCTGTCCGGAGGAAGAAATGCATAAAAGCGATCTCTGTAGAGCAGCTTGAGATAAATTTGCTCGTGAGCCAATGGTATCTCCAACCGCTTGGCGTCCTCCTCGGTCAGATAGGTGATTCCGATATTTGTTAGCCTCTGGAGTATTTGCGGGAGGATTTCAAGCCGGGGGCATTCCTCAAAGACCAGGGTGCCATAATTGAAGAATTGATAAAATCGCTGCGCCAGAGGGAGGGCAGCTCCCAGATTGATGCTGGGCGCGCATAAATATGGATTGGATCGATGCTTCCTGAAACCCCTGATTTGAGACGCAAAAGTTCCTCAAATCTGACATGGATTTCACCGCCCAGGGTCAGAAATTGCTCCCCAAAAACAGTTGGGGCGACGCCGTTGGGTGTTCTCTGGAAGATCGGAAATCCCAATGCGCTCTCCACGTTCTTTACAATGGAGCTTAATGTTGTCTGCACCAAGCCAAGCGACCGGGCTGCCGCGGAGATGGAACGGCAGCGGTCAATTTCCAGCATATATTGAAAATGCTCCAGATGAATACTCCACTCGCCTGATCGTATGCACCGCTCTGTGTTCATGCCGCTCCTCCCGTTCCGATGACATTTGGTCTATTTGACCAAATGTCAAACCATTATACGTCTTGTTGTTTGTTATTTTAACGTAAATATGAGAGATTGCAAATAGATATTTATAATATTACGGTTGATTATAACGATAAAAGCAGGCGGCTGATACAAAGACTGTATCGGCCGCCCGCCTTTTGACTCGGTGGAAAGATAGGGTTTTCTTAAAATAGGCTGCTGCCGTTTACATTATCTTTTGAAGCCGCGCCTTAAATTTCTTTTAAAATCTGTTCATAGCTCATTTCTGCCGGAAATCCCAAACGTTCCAATGTCCTGCCGTGTGTTTCCAGATAGTCCCGGTCGTTGATCGCTCCCGCCACCCCCAGAAAAGCGGTCAGAACAGGCAATTCCAATCCCAGCCGTTTACCGGCTGAAACGGCAAAAGCACCGCCGCAGCCGCAGTCTTCGTGGAGATAGCGGTGGTCAAGGGAATTGGGACCGTTCATGTATTCATAGAAAGTCGCTACCTCCGGATGTTCCTTAAGATTCAGGACACGTTCGATCATATCCATTGGATTTTCATGCTCCTGCATTCCCATTGCATGGATAACAGCCTGTCGTTCCAGTCGGATTTTGGTGATGCAGTGCACAGCGGCAGGGGTAAAGGCATATTTGAACAGGGAGAAATCATCTCCCCTGCGGTCAACCTCCGCCGCGGCCAGGAGCGTGCTGGCGATATGGTGGGTGATATTGCCGGCATTGATAACGCCTTCAAATACGTTGCGGTTGGGCACATATTCCACCACACCTTTCAGAGCTTCCAGCACCCGCCCGGTGTCTGAGGCGGGCAGGGAAGCGGCCCGGCCTTCTGCGTCGATGGGAAGGCCCACCGTCACCTCTGCGGCGGCGGTCAGACGGCAGGGGCACAGATTCCCCTCTTTCTCCGTCAGCGTGACATCGGCGCTGATCCCCATCTCACGGAATACAGACCGGAACACAAAAGCGCCCAGATTGCCGGGGACAATCACAATATGCTGCCCATCCTCCAGATACGGGGCGATCCGGCGGGCGATCTCCTCGTGGCGGTCCGCCATTACATGGACGAAAATAGCCTGCGCTTTATGGACGGCCTGCGCGGGATCGGTGGTCAGGCAGGCGGGCATGAAAGTTCCGTGCGCCTCCCCGCGCAGCGTAATCCCGCCCAGCCGGGAGATATCCTCAAAACGGGATGAAAAACGGCTGTCGTCGTGGGATGTGACCGTGAACCCGCGCTGCGTCAGATATGCCGCTGCGCTGTGCCCTGTCGAACCCGCGCCAATCACAGTAATCCGTTGTACCATGGAAACAACCTCCTGAATTTATATGGAAATACATTGCTCCAACCCTTTGCAATTCATATTGTACGCGTAACGTTCCGGCCTTGTCCAACGGGGTTTTACGGTACGGGGTATCGGAAGTTTTGAATCCGCGCCGAACCCATCCATCACTCTTTTTCCTATCCCATACCGAGATGCTGCGTTGGACAGCAGACGTGTTTTGATGTAGGTTAAAAGAGGAACAATGGGAAAAATTCCGCAATTTTCCGGCAAAAAGGAGGAGCCCTATGGTACACTACGCAATCGTTGGATTTGGAAATGCGGGTTATCATGCAGCGCGCGCTATTCGTGCGCGCGATCCCCAGGGAGAAATCCATATATTGAGCGATCAAACTTTTCCGCCCGCCAATCCGATGCTGACCACATATTACGTAAAAGGGGCGCTGGATTGGCCGGGTTTGTTTCCGTATGGCAGCCTGGAGGAGCTGTCCCGCAGCATGAAGCTGCACCTGCACATGGGGCGACGGGTCCGCAGGGTACATCCTGTGCAGCGGGAACTGGAGCTTGCCGGCGGCGAGCGAATCGAATATGGGCAGTGCCTTATCTGTACAGGCGCTTCCGCCTTTCTGCCGCCGGCTGAAGGGATGGATCTTGCAAACGTCTGTTGTGTGCGTGCCCCGCAGGACGCTCGCCGCCTGAAGAATGCGCTGGAAACACAGCGGCTCCGTTCCATATTGGTGGTTGGCGCTTCGATGGTGGGAATCAAGGTTGTGGAATTGGCCGACCAGTATGGGATTGCCTGTACCCTTGCAGACGGCGCGCCTCATTTGTTTGCGCTGGCCGCTTTTCAGGACACGGCTGAACGGATTGAGCGTTATTTAAAAAGCAGGGGCATATCACTTGCTTTTCCGCCATGCTGGATAAAATCGTCCAATCTCCAAAGGCGCCGTCCGGTGTGCTGACCGCAATCATGAAGGATGGGCGTCAGCTTCCAGCGGATTTGATCGTGGTGTGTATCGGCGCCAGAGCCAACATGGAACTGGTGCGCGGCACGCCAGTGGCGACGGGCCGCGGCATCCTGGTGGATCGGGGGATGCGTACAAACGTCCCCGGCTTGTATGCGGCGGGGGATTGTTGCGAGGGGTACAAGCTTCAATCCAAAGAACAGAGAAACATCGGCCTGTGGGCAAATGCGGGCTATCAGGGCCGTACAGCCGGCGCAAATATGGCGGGTGCGGATGAGTCGTTCGACTATACGATCCTGCACAACATCAGCCACTTTATGGGCATTGATTTTTTGGGCATGGGGGATATCGTCCATCCGCAGCCGGGAGACCGATACCGCCGTTGGCAGCGCGGGACGCTTTATATCCAGGCGATGGAAGGTGCGGACGGCACGCTCAAGGGGCTTAACCTCCTGGGCGGGGCGGCTGTAAGCGGAATCGTTAAAAACCACTTTATGAAGCGGCTGTCCGGTGAAAATGTACAATTGGACGCGCTGTCGCGCTGCCAATTGAAAAACGCCGGATTTCCCCAAAACTTTATTGATTATCTCGGAGGTATGGTATATGACGGAGCTTGAGAGAAAAATTAAGGCAAAAATCCCCGGCGCCGACACTGGGATCGAGGTCAAAAAAAGCCTGTGCGCCATCTGTTCTCCCGGCAATCACTGCGGCCTTGACGTTTATGTAAAGGACGTCAAAATTTTAAAAGTAGAGGGTACGCCGGAGCATCCCTACAATCAGGGACATATCTGCACGAAAGGAGCTATGAACAGGGCCTATATTTATCGTAAGAATCGGATTCGCACGCCGCTGCGCCGGGTGGGCAAACGTGGCGAAGGGAAATTTGAACCGATCACCTGGGAAGAAGCTTACGCAGAGATTGCAGAGAAGCTCAACCGTGTCAAGGACGACTATGGCGCGAACTCCGTCGCTTTTACCACCGGATATTGCAAGTGGTATCGTCCTTATTATCACCGCTTTGTATACGCCTTTGGTTCCGTCAATTATTCTACCGATGACTGTACCTGCTATCGCGCCATGGTGCTGGCCAACGAATGCACCATGTGCCGGGCTCAGGGCCCTGATATTGCCCATACGAATACATTGATGGCCTGGGCATGGGGCGGCTTTTATTCTGACCATTTGAGCGTGGGCGAGGTGGAGGAACTGAAGGCGCGGGGCGGCAAGATCGTTGTCATTGATTCCCGAATCACCAGGGCCAGTCAACGGTTTGCTGATGTATTCCTGCATATCCGTCCCGGGACGGATGGGGCGTTGGCACTTGGGATGGCTAAAATCATTTTGGACAACGGGTGGGCCGATATGGACTTTATCCGGCGTTATACTTACGGTTTTGAGGAGTATGCAGCGTATGATTAACTCCTATTAGGAAAACACACTGTCAAAGGGGTATGTAGCGGGGGTTAGCCCGCTACTGCGGGTTTTGTGGTGTTGATTTCAATGTATTCTGCTATGCGTCTAAATTCATCCGCAAACTTAAATCTCACACTAATGTTTCCATTCTCATAAACTTTGATATGGTCGATCAGCTCAACGAGAAGTTCCCGGGAAAGCTGGTCGATATTTTGATGTTTTGTAAAGGCCACCAATGCGGGATGCTCACTCTTTACACCGCTTGCCAGTTCCGCCCGTTCAGCGTTCAGCCGGGCCAGTACATCCGTAAGAGCGATGGTCTGTCGTTCATAATCGGCTTTCATATCCCGGTAGTCCTGCTGGGTAATTTCCCCGTCTTTACAAGGGTATTACCGTGGACACCTCCGGCATGGCTATGAAGGAGGCTCCCGACT
>OKCG01000822.1_pt1 | contig 9810 bp, 14 predicted proteins | sample 1609991 | NCBI WGS metagenome assembly OKCG01 (sample SAMN04436606, study PRJEB24849) | human gut metagenome | biome: human gut; feature: NICU; material: stool | host: Homo sapiens | place: USA: Saint Louis, MO | collected 2010-01-15
AGGGCAGAAGAAGATGGTTATTGGCAACAAAGGGGCCAAGATCAAAACCATCGGTATTGAAGCGCGTAAAGACATGCAGGAAATGTTCGAAGCGCCTGTTCACCTTGAGCTGTGGGTAAAAGTGAAATCCGGTTGGGCCGACGACGAACGCGCACTGCGCAGTCTCGGTTACGTTGACGATCTTTAAGAGTAACTCCGATGGAAGGCTGGCAGCGCGCATTTGTCCTGCATAGTCGCCCGTGGAGCGAAACGAGCCTGATGCTGGACGTCTTCACGGAGGAATCGGGTCGCGTGCGTCTGGTTGCCAAAGGCGCACGCTCTAAACGCTCTACTCTGAAAGGTGCATTACAACCTTTCACCCCTCTCTTGCTTCGCTTCGGTGGGCGTGGTGAAGTCAAAACACTGCGCAGTGCCGAAGCTGTCTCGCTGGCGCTGCCATTAAGCGGTATCACCCTTTACAGCGGTTTGTACATCAACGAACTTCTTTCCCGCGTGCTGGAATACGAGACGCGCTTCTCTGAACTCTTTTTCGATTACTTGCACTGCATTCAGTCTCTTGCAGGTGCCACTGGTACGCCAGAACCCGCGCTGCGCCGCTTTGAACTGGCACTGCTCGGGCATCTGGGCTATGGCGTCAATTTTACCCATTGTGCGGGTAGCGGCGAGCCGGTAGATGACACCATGACGTATCGTTATCGCGAAGAAAAAGGGTTTATCGCAAGCGTCGTTATCGACAATAAAACGTTCACCGGAAGGCAGTTAAAAGCGTTAAACGCGCGGGAATTTCCTGACGCAGACACACTACGCGCCGCGAAACGCTTTACCCGCATGGCGCTTAAGCCGTATCTTGGCGGTAAACCATTAAAGAGCAGGGAACTGTTCCGGCAGTTTATGCCTAAGCGAACGGTGAAAACACATTATGAATGATGAGGATTGTCATGGCTGAATTACTGTTAGGCGTCAACATTGACCATATTGCAACGCTGCGTAACGCACGCGGTACTGCTTACCCGGATCCAGTGCAAGCGGCGTTTATTGCCGAGCAGGCGGGAGCAGACGGCATTACCGTGCATTTACGTGAAGATCGCCGCCACATTACTGACCGCGATGTGCGCATCCTGCGTCAGACGCTGGATACCCGCATGAATCTGGAGATGGCGGTGACCGAAGAGATGCTGGCGATCGCCGTTGAGACGAAGCCACATTTTTGCATCATTCCTCTGGAGGTTGCACATGGCTGACAGGCAAACCCCGTTGACCGAATGTCCGGTCGACACGTCGGCCCCATTCGGCGACGGCACCTCGGACGACGAGTCCGGCTCCAAGCCCGAGGCCAAGACCGAGAGCAAGTCCGATGACGTCGTCACCATCGACGGCAAGGACTACTGCTCGGACACCAAGGTGGAGTCCGCCACCGACGACTGGAACGGCGTGGCCATCGCCGTGGCACGCCGCCGCAGGAAGGCGGTGACGGCCGGAGCGGAACACGCATCCGGCGATGCCCAGTGATGAATAACTGAACAACGGCGCGTCCGGTCCTCCGGGCGCGCCCCGGCCCGTGCACGGCACGCCACGCCTCTCACAATTTCCCAGTGGCACCGGGTTCGACTCCCGGCACGGGCACCGGAGACGGACGGCACCATTCTCCTTGTGGCGGATCGGTCCGTCTTCCTTTCGCATGATGCCGTCCACCGATTCCAGGTATTCGCCCAGTTCGGGGATCCCGTCGCGTGTGAATCTGCACATGCGCAGCCCCTGCCCATCCATTGATCCCCCAATCATGCCGGATGCCCGGCATATCCCGTCATCATGCTACTTCCTTTCGTCCGTTCATGAATCAGACACGCCATCATCGCCATCCGGAGACGACGGCCCGTTGCCCGGCTGTCGGCCGAAGATGGATTCCCCGTCGCCCAACGCTCCCAGGGATCGCAGCTCGCCGTCGAACCGGTCGCGTTCGGCTTGTTCGCGCAGTTCCCGCTCCCAGATCTCGTAGTCGTCGGCGTGCAGCCCCTCGTCGGGCCCGACCTTCCAGTCGAAGCGTCGCAGCCGGCTGATGCCGGGCATGACGGTGCCGTCCGGACGTGTCAACGGATGGTTGACGACGACCTTGAGACCGGCCGGCCACTCGTCGGTGACGGCGAACCCGGATCCGTCGCCCAGCGTCTCGTATTCGCCCACGAGCCTCCTGCCTTGCTCGTACCATTCGCACATGTGCAGCGTGAACGACCCGTCCTCATGCTCCTCGTACATGACCGTCTCCTCTTCCGCAATCCTAGAGCTCGATGTCCTGGGCGAGCGTGGTGGCCGCGTCGTTTTTGTGTTCGATCCACCATGCCGCGTCGTTCATCCGCAGCACCTGCCTGCGCAGTTCGGCGAACGCGTCACGGTCCTCGATGCGCGCGTGGCGGGCGAGCACGTCGACCTGGCTGAGGGTGCGGCGTCGTATCGGCTCCGCCCGGTCGCACTGGGATTTCGAGCCCCACAGTTCGCAGAACCCGTCAAGCCTGTTGCGCTGCCGGGACGCGATGCCGATGCAGGCGGGGCATGACACCCGTTCCGCGTTCCTCACCCGCTGTTCGACGACCACGTACGGGCCGTCCACGTTGATCCGCTCCTGGTGCCCGCATGCGTGCGTGACGAATCTCCAAGCCATGACCTACCGCCTTCCCGAAAACAAGAACCGAACCAGCATTCGAACAAATGTTCTATTAAGGCGGGGACATGCACCCGTTTGACGCCCGGCGGGAACGCTACGACCGACGCGGGGCGCGCCGCGACTCCGGCCCGTATTCCGACGATGTCATGGTACAATTTATTGTACAAACAGGAGGTGCGTGATGACACAGGCCGTGGCCTACAGCAATTTCAGGGCGAATCTCAAGACCTATATGCGCAGGGTCAACGAGGACGCCGACACCCTTCTCGTGACCAACGCGGACCCGGAGGACAACGTGGTCGTGATGAGCGCCGACGACTACGATTCGCTCATGGAGACGCTGCGCGTCTACCAGAACCCGTATCTGAGCGATAAGGTGATGCGCGGCATGGCGCAGGTACGGCAGGGCCAGACGATGGCCCATGACCTTGTCGAAGCGGGCGCGTGATGCTGCTCTGCTGGACCGATGACGCCTGGGCCGACTACCTGTACTGGCAGGCTCAGGACCGCAGGACCCTCAAGCGCGTCAACACGCTCATCCGGGATATGCAGCGTACCCCGTTCGAGGGCATCGGCAAGCCCGAACCCCTCAAATGGGGCCTGTCCGGCGCATGGTCGCGGCGCATCGACTCAGCCAACCGTATCATCTATACCGTCGCCGACGACAGGCTCTGCATCCTCTCCGCGAAGGACCACTACTGAATGACATGGGACGGAACGGCCTGTACCACCTTATCGACGTTTTCGGTCGACTCGGCTTTCTCTGACAGGATTCGCTGGCAGTTCCTGAGCCGGTTCCAATAGCGCTTTCGCCAGGCTGCGAACAGTCCCGCCACCAATGACAGCACAAACGTGCATAGCCATAACACGACGCCATTTACACCCTTCATATCTTTCAATGGGCCGAACCCAAATACGGCCACAGCAGTGGGGACGATTCCTCCTAAATCAAGCACCGCATTCGTTGCTTTGGCTTTGGTGTCGTTTTTCCTGATGAATTCGGGAAGATATCGTTTGACGCGGGGATCCCAGTCCTTGATGTTGTCGAATGTGATCGATTCGGTTATTTCGTTCTTCAGAAACAAGGTCGAGGAAATCACGTACCGCCATTCCAGCAGGGATGCGGAGTCGGCAAGACCGGAACCGATTTTTCCATCGGGCCAGCAATATGCGAGGGACAACGCGAACAGCCAGAACATGACCACGCACATCAGCCTGATAAATGTATGGATAGGCCCTTCTACGTAGTAAAGGAGACCGGATAGCCCCATCCCGATCAACAAGGGTATTGGGACAATCTTCAGACGAAACTTTGACGGCATGACATCTCTTACGATGATGGCACAGGCCACATACCAGCAGTAGACGAAGCCCACGGAAAGCAGCCACAGCGACGTTCCCGCCCCTGAAAAGGCCATTCCCTTTCCGCCGTAGTTGACGCAGGCCATTGCCACCCCCGCATCCCAGGACGCCAGCATGGACATGAGAAAGATGCCCTTTTCGAATTTCGTTGACCTATCACGGCCGAGCATGGGACCGAATACCGCCCATGAAAAGGTCGCCCATGCTGCCGACATGGCTCCAGCGACTATGACGCTTTCTTCATTCTGATCTTTCCAGAAAAAATGCGTTCCTATGTAGAAACCCACCAGAGCCACGGCCAGGTCCAGCAGCAGCAATGCCAATCCCGGAATATTCTTCTTCATGCTCTTGCCTGTGCTGTTTTCGGCTTCATCCGGATTCGACGTATATGAATTCATGATCGGCTTCCCTTCCTTCCACCTGCCGTCTCAACCACCGTATATCCGTGATGATCCGTTTTCACGTGTTTTGTTGAATTTATTAGGACATCGCGGCGGCGCTTGTGCCGGCCACGAACGCGAGCACGACGAATGTGGTGAAGATGGGGTCCCAGAAGACGGTCACGAGGATGACGATCAGCACGATGTTCAGTATCACGCCGACGAGGTTTCCCGGCTTGTCCATGTCTTTTCTGAACAGATGGACTCCCATGCAGACCAGCAGGATTATGAACGCGAATCCGGTCAGCAGGAAAAACCAGTACCAGGGTTTTCCGGCGGTGGCGAAGGCCCGTTCGATCAGAGATCCGTTCATGACATCGTACTGGGAACGCAGCCAGTGCTTGTAGAATGCCAGCGCGATGATGTAGGCCAGGGATGCGAGGACGGTGGCTTTCTCTCCTACGGGGATTTGTCTGATCACGTTCCTGATTCTAGTGAACGATCAGTCCCGCCGCGAAGACGATCACGCCCCAGATGAACGTGAGTCGTGCGGGGTCCGCCTTGTCGCCGTGGCCGACCCATTCGAGCGCCGTCTTCATGCCGGCGAGCATCGTGTGGGCGAGCATGAGGCAGAACAGGAACACGGAGACCGCGAGCAGCGGGGTCACCGTTTTCTCGACCGCCATATTCACCATTCCCGCCCCCAGAAGGACGAACGAGGCGACGGTGCAGGCCACGGCCGCCGCATCCACGCGGCTTCTTTTCCCGTGTCCGATCAGCGGGTATACGCATAGGCAGCAGATGGCCAGCAGGACGAGCGGTGCCAGGGTCAGCGCGGTTTGCGCGTCCGCGTCGGAGACCATTCTCAGGTAGTCCGTTTTCCTCAGGCGCGGCAGTACTTGGTAGGAGATGAATCCCAGCACGGCCGTCGCCATGGCGGCGGCCATCCCGACGCGCAGCAGCACTCCCTTGCATATTGCCGCGGCATCGGTGCCATGTTCCTGCTCCATGCCCTTGCTCCTTCCGTTCGTCGTTCCCATGCCGGTTTTCCCGGATCCGGTTCCCGGACCGTTTCCCTGTTCCGGTTACGACGATAACCGGGTTTCCCGGCTCGGGCACGTTCCTGTTCATGCCCGAGTCCTCGTGGCTGCCACCGTGGCCGCCGGCCGTTATCGGCGGTCCCGCTGGTGGTGTCCGTGGAGGCGTGGCCGCTTGCCCGTCCGTCGCGTCTTCCGTTTTCCGGTTCAGGTGTCGGCGGGCTGATTGGGAGAGTGTGTCATGCTGTCGGTTCTGGTGTTGCTGCTGGTGGTGGCCGCGGCGTCGTTCGCGTATCGCGCGTTCTGGATGCTGCGGGCCCGTCCGTCGTCCCGGTATGTGGGGAGCCGTTTCCGTGACGAGGTGGTGGCGATGAGCCGTCGCCAGCGTCGTCGCGCGTTCTGGGGCAATGTGCTGCTGTGCGTGTTGTGCGTGGCCGCGATGGTGTTGGTCGGCGTGCTGGTGGGCGGCATGGGCGGCTCGGTGTGACCGTCCGTCGTCGTTTCGCTTCCGGCCCGTCGGCGTGTCCGGCGGGCTTTCGTCTTGTGTGTGGGCCTGATCGTCGGAGGTTGGTGTGATGTCTGGTTCGGCTGGGGATGCTCCGGTGTTGGAGGGAGAACACCGGTTGGGCGAGGGCATGCGTCGCGGCGTGTTCTGTCTGGGGCTGGTGCCGGTGGCGACGGGGTTGACGCTGCGCGAGGCGATGTGGATGCAGTGTTGTCTGACGGCGGGTGTGGAGCCCGGGCCGATGCCCGCGCATGCGTTCCGTCGCGCCGACCGGCATGCGGTGGAGGACGCGATGGGCGTGGCCCCGGGTCTGATGCGCGCGATGGCCGCGGATGCGAAACGGCGTCGGCGCATGGTGGATGCGGACGAGGAGGGGCGTCTGCCTCTCGGTTCGCCCTCCCCCGTGGACATGATGACCCGTGATTTCCGCGTGCGGCCGGTCACGGCGTGGCATCAGACCAGCACGGGGCGTGCGGGGGTCCTGTCCACGCTGGTGGCGGGGTCGGGGGCGCCTCGCATCGACGGGCCGGTCATCGGCGTGGATGTGCTGTCGCGTGAGTTGTGGCGGTTCGATTCGTGGGCGACGTATGACGCGCCGGGCGTTCACGGCCCGCATATGACGACCAGTCCGGACGTGTTCATCTGCGGTCTTCGCGGCAACGGCAAGTCGTTCGCGGCGAAGGTGATGGCGTTGCGTGAGATCGAGGCGGGCCGTCATGTGATCGTCCAGTCGGATCGCGAGGGCGAGTGGGGCCGGGTCGCCAATCATGTGGGAGGCCAGGTCGTCTCGCCGGGCGGCGGCCATTATCTGAACCCGTTCGCGTTGCCGGACCGTCCGTCCGCCGGCGAGGACGATCTGTGGCGTCAGGAGGTGCTTTCCGGGCGCAAGGCGGCGTTCATGAGTCTGGCGGAGGCGTTGCGTGAGGAGGGCGGCCCGTTCCCGTTGGATCGTGACATGCAGGTGGTCGTGGATCGTGTGGCGGTGTCGTTCGGCACGGGGCCGATGACGTTGGAGGCGGCGGTGGACCGTCTCGCGGACCGTTCGTGGGTGGATGGGGAGTCGCCGTCGATGACGGGTTTCGAGCATGAGCCGGCGTTGGCGCGTGCGGCTGCGGCCGCGGCGGCGCGCGTGTATGCGCCGATGGTGCGTGGCGGCACCCTGTCGGGCATGTTCGACAGGGAGTCCACGATCCGGTTGGATCCGTCGAGTCCGATGATCGTGTTCGACACGTCGAGTCCGGCGTTGAACAACGAGCAGCTCAAGCGCGTGTTCACGGCGGCGGTGAGCTCGTGGATCGACCGTCTGCTGCAGGGGCGTGACGGGAGGCGGCGGATCGTGGTCGACGAGGAGGCGTGGGATCTGCTGTCGAACGCGCGTCTGGTGGACTCGTTGCAGACCAGGCAGCGGTCCGCCGGCCATTGGGGGTGCGCGACCTGGCTGATCGTGCATGGCGTGAACGACATGACGCATGTGTTCGGCGAGGGCAGCGAGCTGCGTGGCCGTGTCGAGGAGATCCTCAACCAGATGCAGACGAAGATCATCTTCCGTCAGGGCGGGTCGAACATCGACATGCTCAGCCGGCTGGTCCCGGATCTGAGCGAGGACGAGCGGCGGGTGATTCCCACGCTGCCGCAGGGGCTGGGGGTGTGGAGGGTCGGCGCGGAGCATCCGCGTATGGTGCGCGCCCTGGCCGGTCCGACCCTGTCGGCCCTGTTCGACACGAGCGACCTGAGGTCCGCGGCCTGAACCGCATCGTTTTTGTTGTATTCGTTTCTCCGTATTCGTTGGTGAGGAGGCCGCTGATGGCGGATGTGTCCGGGGATCGTCCCTGGTATGAGGAGCTGGCGCCCGATCTGGAGGGCGATGCCGGCCGGGGCGTGGAGGGGTCGCGTGTCGATTCGCGCCGTCGGGTCATGGCCGTGTGGCGTGGGTTCGAGGACTCGCGTGCGGGCGTGTGGCTGGCGGAGCATACGCGGCTTCTGGCCGCCCTGTCGCGTGAGGGGTCGGTGCTGGTGCGTCGTCTGGCCGTGGGCGTTCTGCTCGCGGCGATGGCGTTCACGCTGCTGCTGTTCGCGGCGGCGGGCGGCGATCCGGTGGCCGGCGGGCTGCTGGCCATGCCCTTCTGGATGGCCGCGTTGGCCGCGTGCGCCGTGCTGTGGGCGTTCTGGGACGCGTACCGTGATTCCGGGGAGCGGCTCGTAGATCGCCTGTCCTCGGCTCCGGGCATGGCCACGCGTCGTCAGGTCGCGGCCGCGTGCGGGGTGCGCGAGGTGATGCGCACGATGGTGCCGAGCGTGCTGCCGGCCATGCTGGCCGCGGCCATGCGGGAGCGTCGCATGGGCGGCGACCCGGTGTGGCCGAGGCCCTGGCAGGCGGCCATGTACGTGGGCGAATGCCATCACGTCGGTGTCTGGCTGTCGTTGGAGATGCACGCGTACGTGCTGGGACCGACCAGGTCCGGCAAGACAGTGACGGTCGTGATCCCCGCGGTGGTGGAGGCGCCCGGCTTCGTGCTGGCCACGTCGACGCGCAGCGACATCATCTCGGCGACCCGTCGCCTGCGGGAGAGGGGTGTGGCGGATCCGTCGAACGGGGCCCGGTACGGCGGCCGTGGCCGTGTCCATATCTTCGACCCGGAGGGGTTGGGCGCGGCGGATCCGCTGACCCGGCACAACATGCGTTGGACCCCGTTGCAGGGGTGCGAGGACCCGACCACGGCGATGCGCCGCGCGCAGACCCTGGTGGGTGTGGGCGGATTGGGCCAGGGGTCGAACAACAGGGAGTGGGGCGTGAGCGCGGGAGGCTATATCCAGGCGCTTCTGTATGCGGCGGCGATCAGCAACCTGCCGATCTCGAAATGCTACGAGTGGTCGGTCAGCCCCCGCAAGGCGCTCGAGGCCGCGGACCTGATCCGCGAGCATACGGGCGAGCGGGAGATGCTGCGCTGGGCGGACACGATCCGTGGCCTGGAGACCATGGACACGCGCCAACGGTCGAGCGAATGGTTCGGCGTGAGGAACGCGTTCGCGATCCTCGCGGACCCGAAGGTGCGTTCGACGATGGATTTCTCGCCGCGCGACCCGCGTCTGATCGATCCGAGGCGCATGGTCGAGGATCATGACACCGTGTACGTGCTCAGCCGGCCGAAATCGCAGGCGGGCGGAGGCGTGAACGCGGGCCTGTTCGCCGTGCTCCTGCTGGACACGTTCCAGGAGGCGTGCCAGGATCTCGCCCTGTCGCGTGAGGCGTCGGGTCCCAACCTGCGCAAGATCGAGCCGCCGGCCCGGTTCGTGCTCGACGAGCTGAGCAACATCGAGACGTGGGGCGGCCTGCGCAACGCGATCACGCAGGGCGGCGGCAACGGCTATCAGTTGCTCGTGGTCGAGCAGTCGCGCGACATGATGGTGCGCGACTACGACCGGGAGACCGAGCAGACCGTTTGGAACAACTGCAACCGGATCATGCTGGGCGGCGTGACCGACCGGGACAGCCTCGAATGGTGGGGCATGCAGATCGGCCGGCATGAGGTCACCCGTTTCGAGTCCACGTGGAATCCGGGACAGGGCCCGCTCGGAGGGGTCACGGAACGCCGCGGCGCGGAGGAGACGGTGCTGCCGTGGGAGCTGAGCCGTCTGCCGCGCGGATGGATGGTCGTCCAGCCCGTGCGCGAGGCGCCGGCCCTGGTCCGCGCCCCGCATTTCATGGAACGCGGATGGTGGCATGACGCGAAAGGAGACAGGTGATGGACGACACCCGTGACGAGGTGGACGAGATCCTGGCCGGCATGACGGGAGGCCGGACCGGTACCGCCGGCGGCGTCTCATCCCCCGTGCCGCCGGCCGCCGACTGGCCCCGGGGAGTAATAA
>OKCG01000823.1_pt1 | contig 9781 bp, 8 predicted proteins | sample 1609991 | NCBI WGS metagenome assembly OKCG01 (sample SAMN04436606, study PRJEB24849) | human gut metagenome | biome: human gut; feature: NICU; material: stool | host: Homo sapiens | place: USA: Saint Louis, MO | collected 2010-01-15
AGAGTTTCCCGGAGGCGATGCTGCGCATCTGTCCGGGCTACCGGCCCGCAGACGGAACTGAACCCGTCAGCCGCCGCCCGGCACAAAACCTGCTCATCACTCTTTTACCTGCTTCAGGGTCAGGTATCCGCTCCACACCCGCGTAAAGGTCGTCAGCCAGCACAGCGCGCCAAAAATCCACGCCAGCCAGGCAAACCACGCAGGGAACAGACAGCTCAGCACAAACAGCGCGATGGTTTCCGTCCCTTCCGTCAGTCCGCCAAGATAGTAAAACGATTTGTGGGCGTAGCCCGGATTGGCGATCTGATGCTTTGTCGCCAGCGCGGCAAAGGCGAGAAAGCTGCTGCCGGTACCGATAAACGCGAACAGCAGCCAGCCGCCCGCCAGCGCGTTGCTCGCCGGGTCGGCCAGAATAAAGCCAAACGGCACCAGGGCGTAAAACAGAAAATCGAGGGAAATATCGAGAAAACCGCCCGCATCGGTCAATCCGCGTCGCCGGGCCAGTGCGCCGTCGAGGCCGTCCAGCAGGCGGTTAAGCACTATCGCCGCCAGCGCCGCCTGATACCAGCCCAGGGCTAAAAACGGCAGCGCCAGTACGCCAATTGCAAAGCCAAGCAGGGTCAGACCGTCGGGAGAAACGGCTGGACGATCCAGCAGAGCGGCGGTGGCGTTGAGGGCAGGTTTCAAACGCGGATGCAGATAACGATCAAGCACGAAGTTTCTCCAGCGGATTCAGGGTTGTTTGCAGAGTACCAGGGCGGTGATAATAGGCGTTTCTTTCGTACAGAACGATGATTCACATGCTAAAAACTTTTGATGTTGTTGCCGCCATTATCGAACGCAACGGGCAAATTTTGCTGGCGCAGCGCCCTCCCCACGCGGATCAGCCGGGGATGTGGGAATTTGCCGGCGGTAAAGTCGAACCCGGCGAAACCCAGGCCGAGGCGCTGGCCCGCGAGCTCCGGGAAGAGCTGGAGATCGACGCCAGCCCGGGATGCTATATCGCCAGCCATCGGCGCGAAATTTCCGCTCGCCTGATTCATCTTCACGCCTGGTGGGTCCCTCATTTTAGCGGCGAACCCATCGCCCGCTATCACAGTCAGCTGCGCTGGTGTTCCCCGCAGGAGGCCTTTAGCTTCAACCTTGCGCCAGCGGACATCCCCCTGCTGGAAGCCTTTATCGCCCAGCGCGCCGATCTCCTCTCCCGCTAATTCTGTCAGGCAGCGGTCATCGTTTTTGATTATGACCCATGCCTGATTATAAATTTTGCTTTCCGAACAATTTTTCCTTGCTTACCTAACGATTCCCGGTGGTATAGTCGGAAAATCGGCTTTTTCAAGGGCCGAATCATAATAAATAGACGCAACCACAACCATAAGGGGAAATTATATCTATGGATCAGACGTGCACTCTGGAAGGTTTTCTCGCCCGCGTTCAACAGCGCGATCCAAATCAAACTGAATTTGCTCAGGCCGTCCGCGAGGTGATGACCACCCTGTGGCCCTTCCTTGAGGAAAATCCGCGCTATCGCCAGATGAATTTGCTGGAACGTCTGGTTGAACCGGAGCGTGCTATCCAGTTCCGCGTCGTTTGGGTTGATGACCGTAACCAGGTTCAGGTTAACCGCGCATGGCGCGTGCAGTTCAACTCCGCCATCGGCCCGTACAAGGGCGGTATGCGTTTTCACCCCTCCGTAAACCTGTCGATTCTGAAATTCCTTGGCTTTGAACAAACCTTCAAAAACGCCCTGACCACCCTGCCTATGGGCGGCGGTAAAGGCGGCAGCGATTTCGATCCTAAAGGCAAGAGCGACGGCGAAGTCATGCGTTTCTGCCAGGCGCTGATGACCGAACTGTATCGTCATCTGGGGCCGGATACCGACGTGCCTGCCGGTGATATCGGCGTAGGCGGTCGTGAAGTCGGCTTTATGGCCGGGATGATGCGTAAGCTCTCTAACAACAGCGCCTGCGTATTTACCGGCAAAGGTCTCTCCTTCGGCGGCAGCCTGATTCGTCCGGAAGCCACCGGCTATGGCCTGATTTACTTCACCGAAGCGATGCTTAAGCGCCACGGTTTGGGCTTTGAAGGCGCTCGCGTGGCGGTTTCCGGCTCTGGCAACGTGGCGCAGTACGCCATCGAGAAAGCGATGGAGCTTGGCGCGCGGGTGATTACAGCGTCCGACTCTAACGGCACCGTCGTCGACGAGGCAGGCTTCACCAAAGAAAAACTGGCGCGCCTGATCGACATTAAAGAGCGTTGCCATGGCCGCGTAGCGGATTACGCGCGCGAGTTTGGCCTGACCTATCTGGAAGGCAAACAGCCGTGGTCCGTACCGGTGGATATCGCGCTGCCGTGCGCGACGCAGAACGAGCTGGACGTCGATGCCGCCCGTCAGTTGATCGCTAACGGCGTGAAGGCCGTAGCGGAAGGCGCCAATATGCCAACCACCATCGCCGCCACCGATCTGTTCCTTGAAGCGGGCGTACTGTTCGCGCCGGGTAAAGCCGCGAACGCCGGCGGCGTCGCCACCTCCGGCCTGGAAATGGCGCAGAACGCCGCGCGCATGGGCTGGAAAGCGGAAAAAGTGGATGCGCGTCTGCACCACATCATGCTGGATATTCACCACGCCTGCGTGCAGTACGGCGGCGAAGCGAAGCAGACCAACTACGTGCGCGGCGCCAATATCGCCGGTTTCGTGAAGGTTGCTGACGCTATGCTGGCTCAGGGTGTGATTTAAGCCCACTCGCTGAATGAACCCCTGCATGCGGATTCGGTGCATAATTGAAAAACCCCGGCTTCCCGGGGTTTTTTACTGCGGGTTTTCCGCCGCAGGGCCGGCGGCGCTTTTTTTATCTTTCGCTTTGGCTCTGCCTTTCCCCTTGCTAAAGCTTTTCTTCCCCTCCCCCGGCGCCGCAATTCCGCGGAAGCGGCGTACCGGCGTGCTACGGGCCTGGTCAATAAGCTGGAACAGCGTCCCGACCAGCGGCTGCATGAAATCCTGATAACGGCACTGTTTCTCGCTGATTTGCGTCAGAATCGACTCCCAGTGGGCAGTCATGTCCGGACGCGTCGCCATCTCCGGCAACGAATGGAAAAGCGCCTTGCCGGCATCGGTAGAGTGGATATAGCGCCCTTTCTTGGTCAGAAAACCGCGTTTGAACAATAGCTCGATAATTCCGGCGCGGGTCGCCTCCGTACCGAGACCGTCCGTGGCGCGCAAAATTTTCTTCAGGTCTTTATCCTGCACAAAGCGGGCAATACCGGTCATCGCCGACAGCAGCGTGGCGTCGGTAAAGTGACGCGGCGGCTGGGTCTGGCGCTCCACCACTTCCCCTTTTTCGCACAGGAGCTCATCATCTTTAGCGACCACCGGCAGCGGCATGCCGTCGTTTTCTTCATCGCGCTCTTTATTGCCTAACAGGGTTCGCCAGCCCGCTTCTGCCAGAAAACGCGCCTTGGCCACAAACTTACCGTTGGCGATATCAAGATCGATCTGACACTTTCTGAACACCGCATCCGGGCAGAACTGCATCAGATACTGGCGGGCAATCAGGGTGTAAACCTTTTCTTCGTTGTCGCTGAGCTTCACCTGCGAACTGCGCGCGGTGGGGATAATGGCGTGGTGGGCATCGACCTTTTTATCGTCCCAGCAGCGGTTGCGGATCTCCGGGTCCACCACCGGCTGCGGCAGCAGGTCAGGCGCATGTACGCTGATGGCGTTCAGCACCGCATGTCTTCCGGCAAAATGCTCTTCCGGCAGATAGCGGCTGTCCGAACGCGGATAGGTAATCAGCTTATGGGTTTCATACAGCTTCTGGCAAATATCCAGCACGTTCTGCGCGCTAAATCCGAAGCGCTTCGCGGCTTCAATCTGCAGCGCCGAGAGGGAAAACGGCAGCGGCGCTGGCTCGGAGTCCCGCTTGTCGTTATAAGCGGTCACCGTCGCCGGCTGGCCCTCAATGCGCTTGACCACATGTTCGGCAAGCGAACGATGCAGCAGCCGTCCCTCTTCATCCTGGTAGGGTTCACAGGCCTCGCTGGGGATCCAGGTGGCGACAAAACGCTCCTCCTTCGGGGTGACGATATGCGCCTTCACATCGAAGAAGTCTTTGGCGACGAAGTTTTCAATCTCTTCATCGCGGCGTACAACCAGGCCAAGCACCGGCGTTTGCACGCGTCCGACCGATAGCACCCCTTGATAACCCGCGTTACGCCCAAGGATGGTGTAGGCGCGGGTCATATTGATCCCATATAACCAGTCGGCGCGGGCGCGAGCCAGCGCCGAGACGCACAGCGGAACGAACTCGCTATTGGCGCGCAGGCGGTTAATCGCCCGCTCCACCGCCTGCGGGTTGAGATCGTTAATCAGGCAGCGCTGCACCTGCTGGCGCTTTTCCGGCGCCAGCTGCAGGTAGTCGAGCACCTCGTCCACCAGCAGTTGACCTTCTCTGTCCGGGTCACCCGCGTGGATCACTTCCTGCGCATCGCCAAGCAAACGCTCAATCACGTTAAGCTGTTTGGTCACCGAGGGCTTGGGCTGGAGCTGCCACTTTTCCGGAACGATAGGCAGGTCGAGCAGATTCCAGCGCGCATAGCGCTCATCATAGACGTCCGGCTGAGCCTGCTCCAGCAGGTGGCCGATACACCAGGTGACCACCTGTCCGTTGCCGCATTCAATATAACCATCGCCTTTGCGATGCGGTTTTGGCAGCACATCGGCAATGGCGCGGCCGAGACTCGGCTTTTCTGCAATAAACAGCCGCATGAAATCAACGAATCTCGATCATAGGGCGTCCGCCGCGGGCGGTCACCAGCTCGCCGATAGCGGTCAGCGTGATGCCATATTCAGCGGCTGCTGCCAGCACCTCGTCCTCGGCTTCCGGCGTTACCGCCAGCAGCAGGCCGCCGGAGGTTTGCGGATCGCACAGCAGATCGCGCCACTCAGGCGGCATTTCGCCCATCAGATGCCCGTAGCTGGCAAAGTTTCGCCCGGTTCCGCCCGGCACCGCACCGGCCGCAATATACTCTTCCACGCCCGGTAGTTTCGGGATACTGGCATAGGTGAGTTGCGCCTGTACGCCCGCGCCGCGGCACACTTCGCTCAGATGCCCCAGCAGTCCGAAGCCGGTGACGTCGGTCATCGCCTTCACGCCGTCAATGTTGGCGAACGCCGAGCCGACGAGGTTCATCTGGCACATGGTTTCCGTCGCCAGCCCCTGATGTTCCGGCTTCAGCAGCGACTTTTTCTCGGCAGTGGTCAGCACGCCGATACCCAGCGGTTTCGTGAGGTAGAGTTTGCATCCGGCCTGAGCGGTACTGTTTTTCTTCACCCGCTCGGTCGGAACCACGCCGGTCACCGCAAGACCGAAGATGGGTTCAGGCGCATCAATCGAGTGGCCCCCGGCCAGCGCGATCCCCGCCTGCTGGCAGGCAAAACGCCCGCCATCAACTACCTGACGGGCAATTTCCGGCGCCAGCGTATTGATGGGCCAGCCGAGGATAGCGATGGCCATTATCGGCTTGCCGCCCATAGCGAAAATATCGCTGATGGCGTTTGTCGCGGCAATGCGCCCAAAGTCGAACGGATTATCGACGATCGGCATAAAAAAGTCGGTAGTACTGACAATCGAGGTACCGTTGCCGAGATCGTAGACCGCGGCATCATCGCTGGTTTCATTCCCCACCAGCAGATTCGGGTCAATAAATTTGGCCTGGTCGCTCTGCAGGATGGTTTCCAGCACTTTAGGGGAAATTTTACATCCGCAACCGGCTCCGTGGCTGTATTGCGTTAAACGAATGGCTTGCTCGCTCATGGACATCTCCTGTCATTGCAATCCCGATATGGTAGCGCCCAAATGGCGGAGTGGTAAGTGCGACAGTCCGAAATCGCGTATGGTTGCTCATTAAGCAGACAAAAAACCGATTTTGCGATACGGGCCCGCTTTTTCGTCGTCATTTTACCCTTTACTAAAAAATGACAGAAATGTAACAACAAAAAATTCTGTTTTGTCTGGACATATAACAACGTAAGGAAGTTTTCATGAAAAAGCGTGTTCTCGCCCTTTGCCTGGCCAGTTTCTTCTCCATCAACGCTTTCGCCCTGGTTCCCGCCGGTAACGACGTCACCACCAAACCGGATCTCTACTACCTGACCAATGCGCAGGCTATCGACAGCCTCGCGCTGCTACCGCCGCCGCCGGAGGTGGGCAGTATCGCGTTTTTAAACGATCAGGCCATGTATGAGAAAGGACGGCTGCTGCGCGGCACCGAGCGCGGCAAACTGGCGGCGGAAGACGCAAACCTGAGCGGCGGCGGCGTCGCCAACGCCTTCTCGGGTGCCTTCGGCTCGCCCATTACCGCCAAAGATGCGCCGGAGCTGCACAAGCTGCTCACCAACATGATTGAAGATGCCGGCGACCTGGCCACGCGAGGGGCGAAGGAGAAATACATGCGCATTCGCCCCTTTGCGTTTTACGGAGTCGCCACCTGTAACACCAAGGAACAGGATACGCTATCGAAAAACGGCTCCTACCCCTCCGGCCACACCTCTATCGGCTGGGCCACCGCGCTGGTGCTGGCTGAGATTAATCCGCAGCGGCAAAATGAAATTCTTAAGCGCGGCTTTGAGCTGGGCGAAAGCCGGGTGATCTGCGGCTATCACTGGCAGAGCGACGTCGACGCGGCGCGGATTGTCGGTTCGGCGGTGGTTGCCACGCTGCATACCAACCCGGCCTTCCAGCAGCAGCTTCAGAAAGCGAAAGACGAATTCGCCAAACGGCAGAAGTAACCTCATCGCTGTTAAATTCCCGGAGGCGGCGCTTGACGCGCCTTATCCGGGCTACGGGTTCCCAGCCGTCCGCGGTTTGGTCGCCCGGGCAGATGCGCCAGCACCGCCTCCGGGAAAGGTGTCGAGTCTGGTACACTGGTACGGCTTCCACCCGGCTCGCGCTGCGCTTAGCCGGGCTACAATCCCGGAGGCGGCGGTGAGCCGGGCCCGCCCGGCATAACGAGAACGGACTCAGAAGCGCGTCACGAACGGCGCGGTATCCGGCAAAGTGATGGTGGTTGAAGCTTTGAGCTGCGGCGTTCCCAGATAAAGAAAGCCCACGATTTTATCCTGCTCGCGGCAGGCAAACCCTTCACGGACGACCGGGCTCTCGGTTAGTGCACCGCTGCGCCAGATGCCGTTAAAGCCCTGCGCCACGGCCGCCATCTGCATGGCCATCACCGCGCAGCCCGCCGACATCTCTTGTTCCCACCTGGGGACCTTCGGATGATCTTCACATCGCGCCACCACCGCAATAATCAGCGGCGCGCGGAACGGCGCGCTGCGCGCTTTTTCAATCGCCTTTTCATCTCCGCCTGCCGCCACGGCGCCTTTTTCCAGCAGCTGGCTGAAGCGCTCGCGCCCATCATCGGCAATAATGAAGAAGCGCCACGGTTGTAGCGTTCCGTGGTCCGGCGCGCGCAGCCCCGCGCGAAGGATGTTTTCCAGCTGTTCGCCAGCCGGCGCCGGATCGGTCAAACGTGAAGCGCTGCGGCGATTAACCAGTAGTTCGAGAGCATCCATCTGTGTAACTCCTGTGATGTCATTTTTCATAAAATTAACATGCACAAGGATTTTGTTACAGCCCAGCGGGTGATTCCTGCTGACAACCGTCGGCACTCTCATTAGGATAGCCAGACGCGGCAGCCCTGCGGCTTGCCCTATTTTGATAATGGTTAGGGAGAATACATGCGAACTCTTTGGCGACTGCTCGCCGGAATCTTTAAATGGACATGGCGAGTGCTCAATTTCATTCGCCAGCTCGCACTGAACGTGGTTTTCCTTGTGCTGGTGCTGGCCTGCGTCGGTATCTGGGCCCAGTTCAGCAGTAACACAACAGAGCATACCACTCGCGGCGCGCTGCTGATGGATATTACCGGCGTGGTGGTCGATAAACCTTCGGCCAGCAGCAAACTTGGGGTCATTGGCCGTCAACTGTTTGGCGCCAGCTCGGATCGCCTACAGGAAAACTCGCTGTTTGATATTGTGCAGACAATTCGCCAGGCGAAAGATGACCGCAATATCACCGGCATCGTGCTGGATCTGAAAAACTTTGCCGGCGGCGATCAGCCATCGATGCAGTACATCGGTAAAGCGCTGCGCGAATTCCGCGATAGCGGCAAACCGGTCTACGCCATTGGCAGCAGCTACAGCCAGGGGCAGTATTATCTGGCCAGCTTCGCCAATAAAATCTGGCTTTCGCCGCAGGGCGAAGTGGATCTGCATGGTTTCGCGACCAACGGCCTGTACTACAAATCGCTGCTCGACAAACTCAAAGTATCGACCCACGTTTTCCGCGTCGGCACTTATAAATCAGCGGTAGAGCCGTTTATCCGCGATGATATGTCCCCGGCAGCGCGCGAGGCGGATAGCCGTTGGATTGGCGAACTGTGGCAAAACTACCTCAACACCATCGCCGCCAACCGCCAGATCTCCGCACAGCAGCTGTTCCCTGGCGCTCAGGGGGTCCTCGACGGTCTGCGTAAAGTTGATGGCGATACCGCCAGGTACGCGCTGGATAACAAGCTGGTTGACGAGCTTGGCACCTCTACCGAAGTGGAGAAAGCGCTGACTAAGCAGTTTGGCTGGAGCAAAGCGGATAATAACTACAGCGCGATCAGCTACTACGACTACACCGTGAAAACGCCTGCCGATAAAGGCTCCGCGATAGCGGTTATCTTTGCTAACGGCGCGATTATGGATGGCGAGGAAACGCCGGGTAACGTCGGCGGCGACACTACCGCTGCGCAGATCCGCGACGCCCGCCTCGATCCGAAAGTGAAAGCTATCGTACTGCGGGTAAACAGCCCTGGCGGCAGCGTCAGCGCCTCGGAGGTGATTCGCGAAGAGCTGGCGGCGGCAAAAGCGGCCGGCAAACCGGTGGTGGTATCGATGGGCGGCATGGCGGCCTCCGGCGGCTACTGGATCTCCACCCCGGCGGATTATATCGTCGCGAACCCCAGCACCCTGACCGGTTCTATCGGTATCTTCGGCGTGATCACCACCGTAGAAAATAGTCTGGATTCGATTGGTGTTCATACTGATGGTGTATCAACTTCACCGTTGGCGGATGTTTCTATCACCAGGGCACTGCCGCCGGAAGCGCAGCAGATGATGCAGTTAAGCATTGAGAATGGCTATAAACGCTTTATCACGCTGGTTGCTGATGCGCGTCATTCGACGCCGGAGCAGATTGATAAAATCGCCCAGGGCCACGTCTGGACCGGTCAGGATGCAAAAGCTAACGGGCTGGTCGATAGTCTCGGGGATTTCGATGATGCGGTCGCCAAAGCAGCAGAGCTGGCAAAAGTGAAACAGTGGCATCTGGAATACTACGTTGATGAACCGACCTTCTTCGACAAAGTGATGGACAACATGTCTGGTTCTGTCCGGGCAATGTTGCCAGATGCGTTCCAGGCCATGTTACCTGCACCGCTGGCCTCGGTAGCCTCTACCGTTAAAAGTGAAAGCGACAAGCTGGCAGCGTTTAACGACCCACAAAACCGTTATGCGTTTTGCCTGACCTGCGCCAACGTGCGTTAAGTCTTGTACTAAGTGGCCGACAGATCGTCGGCCACATTTTTTTTACCTCGACGAATCCTCTTCCCGCTGTCTCGCCCCATATTTCCTTATCCGCATAGTATCAGGTGCGCTCCCCCTGCCTCACGTATATACTTTTGCTCTTTCGATATCATTCATATCAATATCATGCAAAAGAAATCAATTTACGTCGCC
>OKCG01000825.1_pt1 | contig 9762 bp, 9 predicted proteins | sample 1609991 | NCBI WGS metagenome assembly OKCG01 (sample SAMN04436606, study PRJEB24849) | human gut metagenome | biome: human gut; feature: NICU; material: stool | host: Homo sapiens | place: USA: Saint Louis, MO | collected 2010-01-15
AGTTCAAGGATCTGGGACTCGTCATCATCGATGAGGAGCAGCGTTTCGGCGTGGAACACAAGGAGACGCTGAAAGCCCTGCGCACCAACGTGGACGTGCTGTCCCTGTCTGCCACGCCTATCCCGCGCACGCTGGAAATGGCCGTGACCGGCATTCGCGAGATGTCCACGCTCGCCACCCCGCCCGAAGACCGGTTGCCGGTGCTGACCTATGTGGGCGCCTACGAGGATGCGCAGGTCACCGCAGCCGTACGCCGCGAACTGCTGCGAGGCGGCCAGGTGTTCTATGTCCACAATCGTGTGCAGGACATCTCGTCCATCGCCGACAAGATTCACACGCTGGTGCCCGAGGCGCACGTCGGCATCGCCCACGGCAAGATGGGGGAGAAGCAGCTCGACCAGATCATCCGCGACTTCTGGCATCGCGACATAGACGTGCTCGTGTGTACCACAATCATCGAGACCGGTCTTGATATCTCCAATGCGAACACGCTGATCGTCGACCATGCCGACCGTTTCGGCTTGAGCCAGCTCCATCAGCTGCGTGGCCGCGTCGGCCGCGGCCGCGAGCGCGCGTACGCCTACTTCCTGTACGACCCGTCCAAGCCGATGACCGAGCAGTCCCATGACCGGCTCGCCACCATCGCGCAGAACACGGCGCTCGGCTCCGGTTTCGACGTGGCCATGAAGGACTTGGAATTGCGCGGCACCGGTAACCTTCTGGGCGACGAGCAGTCCGGCCATATCGAGGGCGTGGGCTTCGACCTGTACGTACGCATGGTGTCCGAAGCCGTGGAAAAGTACAAGGAGCCCGAAGAGAACGTCGAGCCGGTGGCCGTGTCCATCGACCTGCCCATCGAAGCGTCGATTCCGATCGAGTACATCGATTCGGACAAGCTGCGTCTGGAAGCGTACCGCAAGCTCGCCTCCGTCCGCAACGAGGCCGATCTGAAGGATTTGGAAGAGGAACTTACCGACCGTTACGGCAAGCCGCCGGTCGAATTCGAGACCCTGTTCGACGTGGCCCGTCTGAAGTTCAAGGCCCGCAAGCTCGGCATTTCGGAGATTCTCGCGCAATCCAACCGCGTGCGCATCGGTCGCATCGACCCGCCCGAATCCATCCAGATGCGTATGGGCCGTATTTACAAAGGCACCCAATACCGCCCGGTCACCCACCAGCTCATCGTCCCCACCCCGTTCACCGGCTCCCTGGGCCAAGGCCCCATGAGCTCCGACCAGGTAGTCCTCTGGACCAACCAGTTACTTGATGATTTGGCATGGACCCCGTCGTCAAGCAAACGGCAGAGCCGTTTGTAGACGGGGTGCGAGGCGGCAGTCGAGCCAGCTATGGCTCACCGGGCAACCTCCGGTGAGCCATATTCATATTCATGCCGTCGTTTGTGACGATGATTCACCCCAGACGGAATCGTTCCGGCTGTCCAGCGAGCGGGATTAAGTGACTGCTATGAGCGAAACGACTACGAACCGCACGAACCAGAGCGCGACCACGGCAACACTTGCCGGCTATGAGATTCCCCGCCTCGGCATGGGCACGATGGCGCTCGCCATCGAGGGGCGCCCCTCCAACCGTGATCAGGCGATCGAGACCATCCATGCCGCGCTCGATGCCGGAGTCCGTTATTTGGACACGGCTTGGTCCTATTATCTGCCCAGCGCACCCGGAACCGGCGAGCCGGAGGATATGGGCTATGGCGAATATCTGGTCCGCGATGCTCTGCACTCGTGGCATGGGCCGAGAGAACAGGTGCTCGTGGCCACCAAAACCGGTTGGCTGCGTACGCTTGACGGCAGCGGCAACTACGGCTGGCAGGCCGATGCCCGACCCGAAACCATGATCGCCAATGCCAAGGAATCAACCCGCCGCCTCGGTGTCGATACGCTCGATCTGCTCTACTCGCACTGCAACGATCCGCAGGTGCCGTACGAAGACCAGATGGGCGCACTCAAGCAGCTCGTGGACGAAGGTGTGGCCAAAGCTGTCGGCATCTCCAGAATCGACAACGCGGACATCGAAACCGCCCGCAATATTTTGGGCGATCGTCTCGTGGCCGTCCAGAACCAGTTCTCCCCGGTCCACCGCGACCCTGAACACACGTTGGAAACCTGCGAAAAGCTCGGTTTGGCTTTCGTCTGCTGGTCGCCACTCGGCGGATTCCTCGACCCGTTCAACGAGCATCTGTTCGACCGGTTCCGCGAAGTCGCCAAGATTCACGACTGCTCCTACCAGCGCGTCACGCTCGCGTGGGAACTTGCGCAATACCAATATCTGTTCACGATTCCCTCGGCCAGAAACCCGCAGGAGATTCAGGACTCGTTCAAAGCCAGCGAACTGAAATTGTCCGACAGTGAAATCGACTACCTCAATGGCAAGGACGTCGACTGAGTAATTTCATCCATACGGCCTTGCAATCATGCGGCGCATCGGCATTGTGAGCGCTAACACTAAATTTTGGGCGTGTTGTTCACAACGTCCACAAATCGCACTACTCTTAAGAATGTCATTCAAGATACACAACCGTTTTAAGGAGTAGTTGTGGCAGTAATTGAAAGCGTGTACGCGCGTCAGATTCTCGATTCCCGCGGCAACCCGACCGTTCAGGTCGTTCTGGACACCGAAGACGGCGCCCAGGGCCTGGGCCTGGTCCCGTCCGGCGCCTCCACCGGTGAGGCCGAGGCTTGGGAGCGTCGCGATGGCGACAAGTCCGTCTACGGCGGCAAGGGTGTTCTTAACGCGGTCAAGGCCGTGAACGAGGTCATCGCTCCGAAGGTCATCGGCATGGACGCTGCTGACCAGCGCGCTCTGGACGACCTGATGATCGAGCTCGACGGCACCCCGAACAAGGGCAAGCTGGGCGCCAACGCCATCCTGGGCGTCTCCCTGGCTGCTCTGTACGCTTCCGCCGAGTCCGCCGGCCTGCCGCTGTACCGCTACATCGGCGGCACCAACGGCCACATCCTGCCGGTCCCGAACATGAACATCATGAACGGTGGCGCTCACGCTGACTTCGCCACCGACATTCAGGAGTACATGATCTCCCCGTACGGCTTCGACACCTACTCCGAGGCTCTGCGCGCTGGCGTTGAGGTCTACCACACCCTGAAGAACGTCCTGAAGAAGGAAGGCCTGAACACCGGCCTCGGCGACGAGGGCGGCTTCGCCCCGAAGATGAAGTCCAACGAGGACTCCCTCAAGTACATCATGGACGCCATCTCCGCCGCCGGCTACGAGCCTGGCAAGCAGATCGGCATCTGCCTGGATGTCGCCTCCTCCGAGTTCTACAACAAGGAGACCGGCAAGTACCGCTTCGACGGTGAAGAGCGTGACTCCGCCTACATGCTCGACTACTACGAGAACCTCATCAACGAGTACCCGATCGTCTCCATCGAGGACCCGTTCAACGAGGAAGGCTGGGAAGACTGGGCTGCCATCACCGCTCGCCTCGGCGATCGTCTGCAGTTCGTCGGCGACGACCTGCTGGTCACCAACCCGGCTCGTCTGCAGAAGGCCATCGACCTCGGCGCCGCCAACTCCCTGCTGGTCAAGCTGAACCAGATCGGTTCCGTCACTGAGACCCTCGACGCCATCGAGCTGGCCACCGCCAACGGCTACACCTCCATGGTCTCCCACCGCTCCGGCGAGACCCCGGACACCACCATCTCCGACCTGGCTGTTGCTAAGAACACCCGCCAGATCAAGACCGGTGCCCCGGCCCGTGGCGAGCGCGTTGCCAAGTACAACCGCCTGCTCGAGATCGAGGAGGAGCTCGGCTCCACCGCTCAGTACGCCGGCTACAGCGCCTTCAAGGCCTGCAAGAAGTACCTGGCCAAGTGAGCTGAAACGCCCGTAAAGGCGTGAGTTTCCACTGAAGCTCGATACCCGTCGTGTTCGTCAAGTCGAATGCGGCGGGTATTTTCATGTGACATGAGCAAGTCGTCCCGTACCGGCAAACCTGGCAAAACCGGCAAAGCACAAGTCAGGAAAAAAGGGTCGGCGGGGCCCATAGCGTTCTTCGTCTCCCTGTTCATCATCGCACTCGGCACCATCCAGCTGGTCTCCACCTTCCACACCTATGCCCTGAACCTGGCCGAACTCAATGGCCTCAAGCGTGAGGAGGCTTCGTTGATCGCCAAAAAGCAGGAGTTGGAGAACGATATCAAGCGTTGGGATGACAAGGCCTACATCACCGCCCAGGCCCGTGAACGCCTCGGCTTCGTATTCCCCGGCGAACAGGCCGTGCGTGTGCTTCATCCCGAAGCCGTGACCGGCTCCGATAGCGAATCCCAGAAAACGGAAGATTCCAGTAGCAGCAACAAAAAAGTCCTGCCATGGTACAGCGAACTGTCTTACTCGCTCAAAAAGGCCGATGAGCCTGTGACCGATAGCGAGTCCGGCAAATCCGATATTTCCGGTTCCTCTGACTCGTCATCCAACGACTCATCCAAGCAGTCCGATAAGTCAGACCAGAACACCCAATCCGATCAGAACACCCAACAGAATACCCAACAGAACACAGGGGAGGGAACCCAACAGTGACCATCGATATCGCCGCCAAGGCCAAGGCCCTTGTCGATACCGTGCTTGCCGAGCCCGCCAACGATCATGACATCGACCTGGTGCAGCGTCAGCTCGGCCGATACCCGCGCGGCATGGTCGCCGTGGGGGCGCGATGCGTCTGCGGTAGGCCACTTGCCGTAATCACCCGTCCGGTGTTGCCCGGCGGAATCCCTTTCCCCACCACGTGCTATCTGACCGGTCCGGAAGCCGTCAAGGCCGCCTCCCATGTCGAGGCCGCCGGCGTGATGCAGCAATACAACGACATGTTGGCCTCGGACGAGGAGCTCAAGGCCGCATATGAGCAGGCCCATAACCTGTATCTGGCATTCCGCCACGAACTGGCAGGACGTCTTGGCGACAGTGAGGAGCATATTGAAGGCACTTCGGCCGGCGGCATGCCGGTGCGCGTCAAGTGCCTGCATGCCCTGCTGGCCCAGTCCTTGGTTATGGGGCCGGGCGTCAACCCCATTGGCGATTTGGTGCTGGAACGCGTCAAAGACGAGTTCGATCCGACCGTCTGCCGTTGCACGCTGGACGAGTGATCAACAGATGAGCCAGCGCGAACAGTCCATTCATACGTACTAAGGGATACGAGGAGAAGGCAATGAGCAAGGAATCCGTAACCGTCGCCGGCATTGATTGCGGCACGAACTCCATTCGACTGAAAATCGCACGTGTCGATGCCGATGGCATGCATGAGGTGGTGCCGCGCATCCTGCGTGTGATCCGCCTCGGCCAGGATGTGGACAAGACCCATCGTTTTGCCGACGAAGCGTTGGAACGCGCCTATGTGGCCGCTCGGGAATTCGCCGGTGTGATTGCCGAGCATCCCATCGACGGCCTGCGTTTCGTTGCCACCTCTGCAACTCGTGACGCGGAAAACCGTGAGGAGTTCGAGGATGAGATCGAACGTATCCTCGGCGTGCGCCCCGAAGTCATTCCCGGCACCGAAGAAGCCGACCTGAGCTTCCTTGGTGCCACTTCCGTGGTCAATCGCGACGATCTGCCCGCCCCCTATCTGGTGGTTGATCTCGGCGGCGGGTCCACCGAGCTGGTCATCGGTGGCGACGGCGTCAGTGCGCCCACTACCCAGGTTCAGGGCGCGTTTTCCATGAACATCGGTTCCGTGCGCATGACCGAACGTCATCTGACCAATGATCCGCCGACCCAGACACAGATCGATGAGGCCGTTGCGGACGTCGATGAACATATCGATGAGGCCTTCCGCACCGTGGACGCAGGCAAGGCCCGTACCATCATTGGCGTGTCCGGCACGGTGACCACGATGACCGCCTTGGCCATGGGATTGAAGGAATACGATCACACCGTGGTCGACGGGCATCGGTTGAGCCTTGAAGACGCCTATGCCGTGGACGACAAGTTCCTTAGGATGACGCGCGCCGAGCGCCGCGAATACAAGACCATTCACCCCGGCCGTATCGATGTGGTCGGCGGCGGCGCTGTGGTCTGGAGCCGTGTGCTGGCGCGTGTCAGCGAAGCCGCCAAGGCCGATCATGGTGAAGCCATCGATTCGTTCGTTGCCAGCGAACACGGTCTGCTGGACGGCATTGTGCTCGATTATGGTCGCCGGTTGCTGGCTCAATAGCGTAAGTGGTAAGTGCCTCCAGCGGGCTGAGCCGTTAAGCAAACAGCCCGGTGGGCTGTTTGTAGGCGAGGGGAGCGGCTATGCCGCGACGGCTGCACGAAGTGCAGCAACCCGCAAGCAATGCTCAGGGCAGGAGATAGCTTATAATAGAAAAGTTGGCCTCCGTGGCGAAATGGTATACGCAGTCGACTTAAAATCGATCGCTTCGGCTTGTGGGTTCGAGTCCCACCGGAGGCACCTTGAAATCGGCCTGTGGCCGATGCCGTTTTGCGGCTGTGCCGTGGTCTCTCCCCAGTCGGCTTCGCCGACAGCCCCCCTCGTCAGAGGGGGCTCGCAGCTCACTATGTGGAGAGCTCATAAGGCCGAAACAAAAGGCCGTTAGGCTATGTGGCGTTGTGACGATGTACCTGATGAAACGAGGAATCCACATGGCTTCACGCTGGACCGATGTCGAACGAGTCGAACAAGGCGCCCTGCCCACCATGCTTGCCCAAGCCGTCATTGCGGGCACTGCACTCACCGTTGGTGCCATCGCCTGCTCGGGATTCTATCTGTCCATGATCGGCAATGTGGCCGCACTCCTGCCATGGGCGACTATCGTGATACTGATCGCCGTGGCGTTCACCTACATCGTCGGCTTCGCCCTGTTGTGGTGTGCCGAAGCCCTGACCCTGCGTGCCAACGACAAACTCAAGCCATGGCTGTACGGCGTCGTCGGATTAATCGGCTACGGCGTGTGGGGCATGTTCGTGATGAGCGCGATGATGAACACGCTGAACCAGCCGCTGAACGGCGTGGTGTTGTCGAACGGCGATGTGATGGCCCTGACCGTCAACTACGCGGTGTTCGGCTTCATCGCCTTCCTGTTGGCACAGGCGTACGCGCCCAAAATCGCCACCAAGAAGGGACTGACCATCGGGCTGATGGTGGTGCAGATCGTATTGGCCATCATCGGTATCATCGTACTGGTCATGATGTTCTCCGCACTGTCTCACTGACTGACTTATCGCTCGCCGGCACGACGCGCGCGGCCATCATCGCACAAGACGAAAGCGATTCCGGGCGCTGGGCTGGGATACGATATCGTGATGGCATGACGCCTGGTAACACCGGCATGCCGAACCAGCAGGGGAGAAGGAGCCAAATGTTCAGTGTGCTTGACATGTTCACCATCGGCGTCGGACCTTCATCCTCGCACACCGTAGGCCCGATGGTCGCGGCACATGCTTTCGCCTCCTCGTTGCAGGCCGACCATTTGGTCGATCGCACCGCACGTGTCAAAATCACGCTTTATGGTTCTCTGGCGCTGACCGGTCTCGGCCACGGCACCGATCGTGCTGCGATGGCTGGGCTCGAAGGCAATCTGCCGGCCACCGTGGATACCGACCACATGATGCACATCCGCGAGATCTGCGCGTTGGACGATACTCTGAACCTCGCCGGCCTCAAACGCATCCATTTCGACTACGACCGTGACGTGGTGTTCGAACAATGGAAGCGCATGGCCGCGCACCCCAATGGCATGCGATTCCAGGCGTTCGACGCCGCCGCAAGCTTGGTCGACGAACAGGTCTGGTATTCCATCGGCGGCGGATTCGTGCGCAAAGGCGCTCCCGAAGACCCGATGATCGGCATTCATGAACGCCCTCCGGAAGGCGCCTCCTTTGCCGATGCGGACGAGTCATCATCCACTGATTTCGGCGTCGAGGCACCCTACCCGTTCTCATCATGCACTGAACTGGTGTCGTTATGCCGGGAACATCATCTCAGCATCGCCGAACTTGTATGGGCCAACGAAACCGCTTCACGCTCGGGCATCCAGGTCCGATCCGATATTGATGCCATCTGGCGTGTTATGCGCGCCTGTGTGGACCACGGATGCACCTCGGCGGAACCCACATTGCCCGGTGGCCTTGACGTACCCCGCCGCGCGCCGAAAATGTATCGGCGTCTCGCCTCGAATTCCGATGTGCTGCGCCGCGACAGCCGGCGCAAAGACGCCGTGCTCGAGTCTTCCGACGCCGCATGGGTGGATCTCTTCGCCTTGGCCGTCTCTGAGGAGAATGCCGGAGGCGGGCGCATCGTAACCGCTCCGACCAACGGTTCCGCCGGCATCATTCCCGCCGTGCTTCACTATTACTGGCATTTCGTGGACAACGCCAATGAACAGGGCGTGGTCACGTTTCTGCTGACCGCCGGTGCCATCGGATACCTGTTCAAACGCAACGCCTCAATTTCCGGTGCGGAAGTCGGTTGCCAGGGCGAAGTCGGCTCGGCCTGTTCGATGGCGGCGGCCGGACTTGCCGCAGTCGTAGGCGGCACGCCGGAACAGGTGGAAAATGCTGCTGAGATCGGCATCGAACACAACTTGGGTCTGACTTGCGATCCGGTGGGCGGATTGGTGCAGATTCCATGCATCGAGCGCAATGCCATGGCCGCCAACACCGCCATCAACGCCGTGCGTATGGCCATGCTCGGCGACGGCTCACACATCGTGACCCTTGATCAGGCCATCGAAACCATGAAGCAGACCGGTGAAGACATGATGGCCAAATACAAGGAGACCTCCAAGGGTGGACTTGCCGTCAATGTCGTCGAATGCTGATTGACATGTCCGGTATTCACCAGCATGATGACCGGAATTGACGTATACGGCCAGCGTGTCGTATCGCACAGGGATGAAGGACTACCGCCGATTCGCCGATGGTGCTAAGGTAGGGCGCATTGTGTCTTTGAAGGAGGACTAATGACAGATCAGATGCCTCAGGTGAACGCCGAATTTGGCACCACGCCCGTTATCGAGTTCCCGACGCCCGAAGCCCCGAAGGGCCTCAAGGTTGTGGAGCTGACCGAGGGAGACGGCCCGATCGTGCGTCGCGGCGACACCGTCACCGTGAACTACCACGGCGTGGTGTGGGGTAAGGACACCCCATTCGACTCCAGCTTCGACCGTCATCAGCCCGCCAGTTTCGGCATCGGCGTGGGACAGGTCATCAAGGGCTGGGACCAGACTGTGCCGGGCCATAACGTGGGTTCGCGTCTGGTGGTTTCCATTCCGCCGGAATACGGCTACGGTTCCCGCGGCATCCCGCAGGCCGGCATCGGCGGCGAGGACACGCTGGTGTTCGTCATCGACATCATTTCCACCCGCTGACCATAGGTCAGCACATGACGAACGCCGGGGTCATAGCCGGCGTTTTGTCATAAATAACGAAGATTGTTTCAGCATCGACAACGGTTCAGGAGGACGATATGGCTGAGGACAAGGTCTACCTGCTGACGCAGGAAGCATACAACAAGATGAAGGAAGAGCTCGCCCATCGTGAAGGTGAGCTGCGTGAGGAAATCGCGCACAAGATCGCCGTGGCGCGTGCCGAGGGCGACTTGTCCGAGAACGGCGGCTACCAGGCCGCCCGTGAGGCGCAGAGCAAGAACGAGGGCCGCATCACCGAGCTCACCGTCAAGCTGCGCGATTCCAAGATCATCGAGAATGCTCCGGAAGGCACCGTGGGCGAGGGCTCTGTGGTGACATTCTAAGATATTGTCATAACAGAACGTTCTTTAGAACAAAATTTAACATT
>OKCG01000828.1_pt1 | contig 9721 bp, 10 predicted proteins | sample 1609991 | NCBI WGS metagenome assembly OKCG01 (sample SAMN04436606, study PRJEB24849) | human gut metagenome | biome: human gut; feature: NICU; material: stool | host: Homo sapiens | place: USA: Saint Louis, MO | collected 2010-01-15
ATGGTGTTTGAACTCCATGACGCTCAATTACAACGTTATATGTTTCTCCAAGAGGAATAGCATCTACCCCTTGAATATCATAAAAATTTCCATTAACCTCAACTTCTGTTGCTCCAGAAACAGTTTTCGTAAAATTTGCTTTGCAAAATAAAATTAATATTACGAACACGTTTTTCGCATAAAGCATGTACTGTTACAATCCTCGAACGAATTGTCTCTGCCCTTTAGAAATATTTCATACTCACTAGGTGTCATCGCAGCCAGAGAACAGGTCATACCGTTAAACGCAATAATGGGGCTTTCGGGATTTGCAGGATCTTCTTTCAGGAAAACATTGTATTTAGATTCCTTCATTTATGTCCCCTCCTTTGTGAATTATATCCAATAAAATTGTACTCTTTCTACAACAATATTAGTACAATATGCACCAAAAGTCAATCCAAATTTACATATATTTCTTTCTGCTCGCAGTTTTGTTAGACCTTGAGGCTTTATTATCCAACGGAAACTTCTGGAGCCCTATTTACCAGGGCAGCACGGCCAATGGAGGTAACAAAAGAGAGCTGGCAAACCTATCAACGGAATTTATTTGACGTAGTACAAGGGCCTCCCAATAAATGTAAACCCTTGCAGACTGGTAATGACCACATTGTCCTGGCTGAACGCGCAGTGGACAATGAGCAGCTCTCCGTTCCCATCCCTGCCGCCCACGATACCCACATGCTCGTCGCCTGGGTAGAAGACCAGATCCCCAGGGAGGGCCTCGTCCCAGGAGATCTCCGTACAGTAATTGTGCTGCATAGTGGCTCCACCCCCGTGGCCTATGATGTACTCGCCGCCTGTCACATTGTAGAATACCCAATCGACGAATCCACTGCAATCCATCCCGTAGGGCCGGTAGGTCCCGGTAGTGGAGCTGCCTGCCGCAGTGACCTTCTGAATGGTTCCCCAGCGCTCATCCCAGCCTAAAACCAGGGATTTGCCGCCCCAGAAGTAGTTCACCTTGCCCACCAGGGAACAGGCGGTTTCCACCACAGCCCGCCGCTCTGGAGACAGATCCTCCGGGAGCGCGGCCAGCAGGGCCTTGGCGTCCGGGTCGGAGATCGTCAAGTCGCCCGCCAGTGCGGCCAGGAGATCCCGGTTTTCCAGAAGCTCGTCCAGCGCCTCATTTTGGTCATCGGTGAATTGATAGAACACCCGCATATCGTCCGGCGTCCTGGGGGTGATGGTGATGTGCAGGATGGACTCCGTCCATCCGCCCTCCTCTCCAGTTCCTGTGTGTTCTATGGTCTCCACCTGGGTAGTGAGCTTCGTCATATCCCAGAACACCGTCCGCAGCCGTTCCACCCGCTCCGGGTCCAGTACCGCCACGTCCACGCCGTCCTCCGCTCCGGCTGTCCGGGCGGCAAACACGGCCAATACTTCCGGCCAGCCGGGAGGCTGGCCATGCACCTCCACGCCGTCGTATGCCCCACCGGCCTGCAGCTCCTCCAGCCGGTCCGCCAGCTCACGGTTGAGCTGGGCCACGGCTGCAGATGGAGAGACGGCGTCCGGGGCGTTCCCGCCGTCCGCGAAAAAGATGCCGAAGGGTGAGACGATCAGGATTCCGACCAGGCACACCACGACCACGAGTGCGAGAATAACCCCGCCGCCCGCCGCAAGGGCGGAGAGCAGTGCCTGAGCGGCGGCGATGGCGGCCTTGGCCGCCGCCACGGCGGATCTGGCCGCTGCTTTGGCGGTCACAGCCGCTGTCTGGGCCGTGGCGCGGACCGCCTGGGCGGTGTGCCGGGTGAGGTTCGCGGCAGCTTGCATAGTCCTGGGGGCGGCCCTCGCCGTCCTCTCCGCCGTTTTGGCCGCCTGGTCTGCCGTCTTGATGGTCCGCCTGGAGGTGTGCTCCGCGGTCTTTACCGCGCCGCGCGGAGGGTGCGAAACTCTCTTTGATGCGGACGGGCCCTTCCCTGGAACGATATGTTCTTGAGACGCCCGGCGCACAGGCACTCCTGATGCGGAGGCTGGGCGCGGTGAAGCGTATCTGCTCCCACCAGCTTTTCCTCCGGCTTTGCGGGCCGAAGACGCTCTGCAGTCACTCTTGGGTGTGGATGTGGCCTCCAGCCGGCCACGCCGCTGTGCCCGATCCCTAGCCACGATCCGGCCCTGTTCCCGCACAAGCATTCGACTGCCCTGGGCAGGCGGCTCTGTGGGAGGCGGCGATCCCCGCTGGAGATAGGCCCCCTTCATTTTGATCGTAGGCTTAGAGGCCGCCTGTGGGGATGGTTCCAGTGCCGGAACCGTTGAAGAACTCCTGGTTACCTCCCGAGTCTTGATTCTTGGCCACTGTTCGGCAGGGGGATGCGTTGGGGTATCCTCTGTTGGGACAGGCGGTCCATTGGAAACAACGTCGGCGGAGGGGCCACCGCGCTTCTTTTTCCCCCTTCCAAGCAGCCGTTCCGCACGGTGCTCTGCCTGGCGTATTCCACCGGCCGCGGCATCCTCGATCTGGTCACCGCCATAGCGGTCTGCCTGACCGCCCTGGGCGGTATCCCGGAGCTGCCCTCTCAGGCGCTCGACGCCGTCCTCCAGCCCGCGCCGGGTCAGCTCCTTGGGCGCTGCCTGTATCTTCTCTTTAAGTTTCTTCTGTACCGTGGGTTTTTCTTTTATCTTTTGGATGGAGTATCACCTCCCGCGAAGAGGGGCGGGGCCCAGGAGGGCCCGGCCCCTTCTGTGTTACGCCGCCGCATCCGCCTCGGAGGGCTTGGTGCTCATGAGCCGGTAGAGGTTATTCTTGGGGAAATGGTCCATAAAGGGCACAATGGCGCTGCCGCACTTGATGAGTCCCCGGCCAAAGTCCACATTGGTGATGTAGGAGAGCTGGTTGTCCGAGATGTTGAGCAGCCGGGCCAGCTCCGCCCGGTCCGTGCTCGCCTGGTTGAGCATGACCAGAAATTCGCTGTTGGCCAGCATGGTGCGGGCCGTGTGGGACTGGAGCAGGTCGTCCACATTCTGGGTCAGGCCGGTGCAGCAGGCCCCGTACTTCCGCACCCGCTTCCAGAGGGTGAAGAGGAAGTTGGCGCTGTACTCATGCTGGAACAGCAAATAGATCTCATCAATATAGACCCAGGTGCTCCTGCCCAGCCTGCGGTTGCGGATGATGCGGTTGAACACGCTGTCCAGCACCACCAGCATCCCCACGGGGAGGAGCTGCTTGCCCAGATCCCGGATGTCGTAGCAGAGAATACGGGAGCTGGTGTCCACGTTGGTGGGCTTGGCGAAGGTGTTCAGGCTGCCCTCGGTGAACAACTCAATGGCCAGAGCCACGTCGCGGGCCTCCGGCTCCGGCTGGCGCAGCAGCTCCGCGTGGAAATCCCGCAGGGTGGGGACGCTGCCCTGGTACCCGCCCCGGATGTAGCCGTGGTAGCACTGGGCCGTGCAGCGGTCGATGATGGATTTCTCCTTGGCGGAGAGCTGACGGCTGCCCATGAGCTGCTCACACAGCGAGAGAAGGAACTCGGACTTAAGCACCACCGGGTTCTCCCCGTCGCCGTAGTCCTGCTCCATATCCATGGCGTTGATGTGGTTGGGCGAGGTGGCGGAGATGTTGACCACCTCACCGCCCAGCCCCTCGATAATGGGCCGGTACTCCGATTCCGGGTCGATACAAATAATATCGTCGTCGGTAGCTAGGGCCAGCGCCGCCAGCTCCCGCTTGGCGGTGAAGGACTTGCCGGAGCCGGAGACGCCCAGGACAAACCCGTTGCCGTTGAGCAGCTCCTTCCGGTTGGCCAGGATGAGGTTCCGGCTGATGACATTCTGACCGTAGTACACGCCGCCCTGGTGGCGGATCTCCTGGGCCTTGAAGGGCATGAGCACGGCCAGGGCCTCGGTGGTGAGGGTGCGCAGGGCGCTAATCCGTCGCAGGCCCAGGGGCAGGGCGGTGACGAGGCCGTCCGCCTGCTGCCAGCTCAGAGGGGCGAGCTGGCACAGATGCTTCCGGGCGATGGACTGGAGGGCTTCCGTGTCGCTGTCCAGCTCCTTCCTGCTGTCCGCCAGATGCACCAGCGTCACCACGGCGAACAGCATCCGCTGGTCACGGGTGGTCAGGTCGTCCAGCATCTCGCGGGTCTCCTTCCGCTGCTGCTCCAGATCGTAGGGGACAATGGCGGAGAAGTTGTTGCTGCTGTTCTGCCGGCGCTGCCAGTTGGTGACATTGGTCTCCACCCCAAGCAGGCGGTTCTGCAGCTCCCGCACGGCCTCGTCCGTTGGGACGGGGATGATGTCGATGGACAGCATCAGGTTTCGGTTCAGACCGGTCAGCTCGTTGATCATGGAGTCCTTGATGTAGCTGGCGTACTCCTTGAGGAACAGCACGCGGCCGTACTTGTTCCCCATGACGAAGTGATCCTTCCTGAATTCCAGGCTGTCCGGGCAGATGGCGTCCTTGAAGGAGTGGCCGCGGAGCATACACTCACGCAGATCCAGGCGGTACTCCGTCTCCTCGCCGGCGCGGTAGAAGTCGTGGAGCACCCGCAGGCGCTCCACCGCGTCCAGCTCCTCGCTGTGGGAGTCCAGATGGTTCAGCCGGGAGGTCACATCGTGTACCACCCGGTCAAAGAATGTGCGGGCCTCCTCCACGCTCTTGCGGTAAACGGACAGGGTGATATACCGCTCCTGGGCCACGCTGTTGGAGGAGTCGGTGACCTTGTCCATGAGCATGGCGTTGTACTCGGCCCGGTAGCCGTCCAGCGCGTCATCCTGTCGGGGAAGCAGGATCTCCCGTTCAAAGTCCTCCCGGTTGACCCGCTTGTTGTTGATGGTGATCTTGGTGGTGGACCCGGCATCCAGCGCGTTGAGCAGCTCGGAGTAGTCCAGGAACATGGCCGTCTTGTCCTCTTTGGATGCGATGGCGTAGTTGATGTCGCTGAACCGCAGGGTCTTGGAGAATTTGCTTCCGAATTGAAAAATCCCATCCGGCCAGAGGCGGCGGATGGGGATGGCGTCCTGTACGGATTTCGGTACCTCAAATGTCTCTTTATCCTGCTTTAACGTGGTCAGCAGGGTTTTAATCAAGCTTGACAGCCTCCTTCAGCGTTGAATTATCCAGGGCTTTGGCATACAGGTGGTCCGATTTGAACACGAGCCGTTTCGGATAGAGCAGCTCGGAGCGGATCACGGCCAGGATAAACTGTTCAAAGGTCATGCTGTTATACTGAAAAAAGCCGCCCAGGGCAAAGGGAAAGGCGGCCAGGATACACACCCAGCCGACCTCGCTGCCCAGCACTGGGCGTAGGCCGAAGTAGATCCCCACGGCCACGGCGACAGCCAGCAGGGCGAAAATAAATTGCCGCAGGGTGAGGCCAAAAAATAAGCTCTCCTGATAGTCCCGTACTTCCTTGTTGATGCGTACCTCCAGTGAAATCACCTCCAGGTTTTAGAATCGGCAGACAGACGCTTGCAAAATCTGCCTGCGTATGGTACGATGCGTATAACTTACCAAAGGAGGAAGCAGTTATGGCATATTTGATGTTGGGCGCTTTGATGATTCTTTTGTCCATTCTGTTCAGGGTAGCTGCGGTATTTCGTCTGTCTATCCCCCTCCTATATGCATTGATCGTTCCCACGCTGTTCCACGAGTGGTTTGAGGCCCACCGCGTGCTTGGCGAAGGCATTTGGTATGCTATGCTGGCCATCGTCGTCGTATCGTGGATTGTTTCTTTTGTCAAAAAGATCCGCTCTATCATTGCCCGGCGACGGGAGAATCAGATTTCCGAGGAGATCTTCCTGGCGCGGCTACGTGAGGCAAGGGAAAACGGCGAATCCGCACCGGGCGGAGGATACAGCGTCAAGGTGGATGACCTGTGGCGTGATGTAGATTAACCCAGCCCCATTAACTCCCGGATGAACTGGTCGCTCATCTTAATGGAACCCACCAGCACCAGCATATTGAAAATCAGTTCGCCCACATAGTTCCACACAATGGTGGCCGGAGCGAGAGAGCTGTCCGCTATGGCGGGCGGGGACGAAGCGAAGGCGGAGAAAATCACACAGGCCAATACAATAACACAGCCCTCCAGGCAGATGGCGGCGTAGCTTTTCAGAAAGGCCACGCCAATGCTGCTGGAGGGCTGTCCCGCGAAGCTCGCCAGAGGAACAGGGGCGAACGCGGTGGCGATGTAGAGTTTGAAAAAACGGCTGTAGACCGTCAGAATCATTACCAGGGCCAGTACCCAGATAAACAGGGAGCCCAGCAGAGTGATGGCCCACAGAGGGATGCTTTCAATCAGCCCCACGCTCTCAATGATGGTCACCATCTCGTCCGGGAGCGTGGTGGCGCTTAGATCCGCCAGACCGGACGAGTCCATGATGGTGGAGATCATGCCCTGGGCCACACGGAACAGGGCGGTCATGAGCTCCATCCCATACATTACCGCGGCCTGGGCCAGAATAAAACGGACAAAGCACTTGAGGGCCATCTCCGGCTTTTTCAGCTCGGTAAAGCTGCCGCAGGTCTTGACCACGCCCATCACAAAAAACAACACCAGGAGGGCGTAGCCGATGGCCTGGAGGGCGCCGTTGATATTGACGATCACATTCCAGACCCCGCCGCCCTTGAACTCCTCCGGGGTGGTGCTGATGAGCTGCCAGATCTCCGTGAGCTTGCCATTCCAGGTTTCCAGAGCGGAATTCAAGTTGTCGACGATCCAGTTTCCACTGCCGATTTTGATCACCTCGATTCACTCTAAATTTCATTTGATATTTACTCATAATTTTGCTATACTGTTCCTATAAGGAGGTGGCTGTCATGCCGACCATTCGTCCGATTTCCGACCTGCGCAACAATGCCAACGAGATATCTGATTTTTGCCGCCAGACCCATGAGCCGGTCTATATCACCCGCAACGGCAGCGGCGACATGGTAGTCCTCAGTATGGAGGAGTATGAGCGGCAGCAGGCGCTCATCGACCTTTACGGAAAGCTGGCCGTGGCGGAGCAGGAGATATCCGCCGGCGCGGAGGGGGAAGATTTCCTTGCAGTGGCCCGTCAGCTGAGGGAGCGCGTCCATGGAAAAGTATGAGGTAAAAATCTTTTCCACCGCAAAGCAGGATCTTCTGGAGATCATCGACTATCTGAACACGCTCTCCCCAGAGACCGCTCTGCGGTACTATGACAAGCTGACGGAGGAGATCGGCGGCCTGTCTCATATGCCGGAACGGTGTCCGCGCCCCCGTGATCTGGCCCTGGCCGCCAAAGGATACCGCTATCTCATCGTGGAGAATTATCTGGTCTTTTATACCATCTCAGGACAAACGGTGCAGATCCAGCGCATCCTCTATGGGCGGCGGAACTATCAAAACATTTTGTGAAGATGAGTGGCCGGGAACGCATTTGCGTTCCCGGCCACTTGTTATCCCCCGGTGATGAGAGTGAGGATCTCCTTCGTAAAAGTTATTACAATGCCGCCCGCGATGGTGAGGATACCGTTGGAGCGCTGGGAGGGGTCGTGGGACTGGAGGGAGAGGCCTACCTGGAGGATGCCGTAACCCAGCAGGATGAGGCCCACGGCCCGGATGAGGGAAAAGATGAAGTCGGACAGGCTGGTGACCACGGACAGAGGGTCAGCCGCCGCAAAGGCGGGGACGACGGCGAAGGGCAGGGTCAGGACGAGGCAGGCAAACAGGGCGTAAAGCCGCTTTGCCCGCCACTGGAGGTTGCGGTTGAGATCATGTTTCATGCAGCATTCTCCTCACTTTCATTGAGTTCTTCAGCGAAAAATGCCTGAAAAAGAGGAGTTCCTGTAAACGCTGGTTCCTGTTTGCCTTTATGAATATAGGGTGGCCCGCCGCCGTCCACGGTGTGGCGGATGGCCGGATGCTGGGAAAGCTCGTACTTCAAATCCATGACCGGCCTGGCGCCGCGGATGAACAGGATGGCGTACCGGTTGTCCAGGCCGCGCACCTCATCCGGGGTGAGCAGCTCCCGGCCGCTCATCTGGAAGTTGGTGGAGTAGGAACCGGAGCGGCCTTTCGTCTGGCCGTGGGTCCTGGTATCAATGGTGGCCTTGCCCAGCGCCTCGGAGATGTACTTGTGGGTGCTGGCCTCGTTGCCGCCCAGGTAGAGGATGGTGTCCGAGTTGCCGGGGATGGTCTCCCAGCTATCCTTGTACAGCTCCTTGATCTGGGCCATGTTCTGGATGATGGTACTGGCAGAGATGTTGCGGGAGCGCATGGTGGCCAGCTCGCGGGTGAAGCCGGGCAGGGGCATCGCGGCGAACTCGTCCAGCACGAAGTGGACATGGCGGGGCAAGGCCCCGTGGTGGATCTGGTCGGCGCTGTAGTAGAGGGCCTGGAACGCCTGGGCGTAGAGCAGGGACACCAGGAAATTGAATGTCGTGTCATTGTCCGGGATGACGGCGTACAGCGCCACTTTCTTTTCGCCCAGGGTGTAGAGGTCCATGTCGTCGTGGTCGGTGATGGCCTTGATCTGGGGCAGATTGAAGGGAGCCAGCCGGACGGCGGTGGACACGAGGATGGACTTGGAGGTCTTGCCCGCGGCCATCTTAAAGACCTTGTATTGCCGCACCGCCACGCTGTCCGGCCGGACCTGCTCTATGGCCTGGAAGAGCAGGTCCAGGGGCGAGACGTACTCCTCGTCCTCCTCCTTTACCTCGGCGTACTCCAGTACCCGCATCACCATGGAGAAGTTCTGTTCATACTCCGGGGCCTCCTGGAACAGCATGAGGATGATGGCCTGGAGGAGCGCCGTCTCGGCATAACGACATGTCGCAGCAATTTAATCCATATTTATGCTATTTCCGACCTGACACCTGTGTGAATTGTTCACGTATTTTTTCACTATGTCTTACTCTCTGCTGGCAGGAAAAAATGGTTACTATCAATACGGAATCTGCTTTAACGCCACGTTCTTTGCGGGATACGCGGCGTATGAATATGTTTGTTTCGGTAGCTGCTGCGGTCGCAGGATTGTTATTTGGTCTTGATATCGGCGTAATCGCCGGAGCCTTGCCGTTCATTACCGATCACTTTGTGCTGACCAGCCGTTTGCAGGAATGGGTGGTCAGTAGCATGATGCTCGGCGCAGCAATTGGTGCGCTGTTTAATGGTTGGCTGTCGTTCCGCCTGGGGCGTAAATACAGCCTGATGGCGGGGGCCATCCTGTTTGTGCTCGGCTCGATAGGGTCCGCTTTTGCGACCAGCGTAGAGATGTTAATCGCCGCTCGTGTGGTGCTGGGCATTGCTGTCGGGATCGCGTCTTACACCGCTCCTCTGTATCTTTCTGAAATGGCAAGTGAAAACGTTCGCGGTAAGATGATCAGTATGTACCAGTTGATGGTCACACTCGGCATCGTGCTGGCGTTTTTATCCGATACAGCGTTCAGTTATAGCGGTAACTGGCGCGCAATGATGGGGGTTCTTGCTTTACCAGCAGTCCTGCTGATTATTCTGGTGGTCTTCCTGCCAAATAGCCCGCGCTGGCTGGCGGAAAAGGGGCGTCATATTGAGGCGGAAGAAGTGTTGCGTATGCTGCGCGATACGTCGGAAAAAGCGCGAGAAGAACTCAACGAAATTCGTGAAAGCCTGAAGTTAAAACAGGGCGGTTGGGCACTGTTTAAGATCAACCGTAACGTCCGTCGTGCTGTGTTTCTCGGTATGTTGTTGCAGGCGATGCAGCAGTTTACCGGTATGAATATCATCATGTACTACGCGCC
>OKCG01000832.1_pt1 | contig 9660 bp, 6 predicted proteins | sample 1609991 | NCBI WGS metagenome assembly OKCG01 (sample SAMN04436606, study PRJEB24849) | human gut metagenome | biome: human gut; feature: NICU; material: stool | host: Homo sapiens | place: USA: Saint Louis, MO | collected 2010-01-15
GCGGAAAAAGCCATTTCTTTGGGCGCCACCGTCATCGCTATGTGTGATTCCAACGCCCGCATACTGGTATTGACGAGATCAGCGTAATACACAAGGCAGTCGGGCGAATTTTGTGCAAGGCGCAGCGTGCGCGCATCAACCACAAGCAGATTGTGATTGAAGCCGCCGCTGCCGGACCGCACCTGCACCAGATCGCCGACACGCAGAGCCGCCGCAGTTGGTACAATCATCGCGCCAAAATCGCCGGCGCGCATCGCATAGTCCCAGAACTTCCCGACATTTTCCCATGCGGGCGAACCGCCCCCCGCCCCGGCAAACCACTCGTCCGTCATCGCCGCGCCGCCCTGCGGGCTGTCGCCGCCGCCAAAGCCGGCGCGGATACATTGAGAGGTGAAATTGGCACAGTTTCCGATCCAGTCGCCGATATCGTAATACGCGGGATTGGGCGGCTGCATCCATCGGGCGGCATAGGCCGCCGCTGCTTTCCCATCATACAGCGCCGCGCCCGCCGGCGCCCCCGGCGCCGTATCCGCCGCCAGACGTGCGAATTCCATGCGCAGGCGTTCCATCGCCGTCCGGTTCGACGGCACAGCAGGCACAGCCTCTCCGAACCGCCGCGAAGCGCCCGGATACTCGTGCAGCGTCACCTTCCAGCCACCGCTGTCCCGGCGCAGGCGCACCGTATGCTGCGCATTTACCGCCAGCATTGGCGGATATGCCTGCCCGGCTTCGCCTGTTATTATAAAATGAAGGTCCATCTCCCCCTCTCCGGGCGTGCCGAGCGCCTCCATCCGCGGATCCTTCAACTCGCTTTCATCAATCCATACAATCGTGTATGGCAGCGCCCTGACTGGCACATAACAAAGATGGCTGTTCATCAAAAGCCGCCTTCGCTGGATCAGCAGCCGCAGCCAGAGCAGTTCGTTTTTGACCGCGCGGCTCTCTGCGTCCGCCACCGCCGACAGATCGAGCGGCTCCATCGTCAAATACGATTCATACTGCCCTTCCAGGTAAGCCTGTACTGCCGCCTGCGGATCAAGCGGCCCGTCCGTTTGATAACCGCGCGCGCCGGTCAAATAGCCCTGCCGCAAGCCGACCGCAGTCTGTTCGCGCGCCGGATCCGCTGGAATCCCGCGGGCAATCGCGCAGGCCACTGCAAGCGCCGCCGCAATGACCGTCAGGCGTCCTTTCCCCATTTGCTCACCTCCTGCTTTATCTATATGCGCATATGGGGCCATCTTTTCCGTGCGGTTAGAAGCGTACCGGCGCGCTCTGGAGATTTTTTCTGTGAGGCCATTGCATCCCTTCCTGGAACATGCTACAATATATAGCGTTCGCATAGTGCAAGGAATACCAGATCATGTTGGGGGATCAAATGATGAAAATTGGCAAAAACGCGCTGACCGTTTTGGAGCGGCGTTATCTGAAAAAGGATGAACACGGGGAAAATATTGAAACAGTCGAGCAGATGTTCCGGCGCGTTGCTGATGCAATCGCTTCGGCCGACGCCGCTTACAGCGGCAAGACTGACGTTGCGGCACTGTCAAACCGATTTTATGAGATGATGACAAATCTGGAGTTTTTGCCGAACTCCCCGACCTTGATGAACGCCGGCAAGGAGCTTGGCCAGCTTTCCGCCTGTTTTGTGCTGCCGGTGGGCGATTCGATGGAGGAAATCTTCGAAGCCATCAAGCAGGCGGCCTTAATCCACAAATCGGGCGGCGGGACGGGCTTTTCCTTCTCGCGCCTGCGCGCAGCCGGCGCGACCGTGCGCAGTACGGGCGGCGTGGCCAGCGGTCCGGTCAGCTTTATGCGCGTGTTCAATATGGCCACCGAGGCAGTCAAGCAGGGAGGCACGCGGCGCGGCGCAAACATGGGCATCCTGCGCATCGATCATCCCGATATTCTGGAGTTTATCGACTGCAAGAAAAATAACGCCGACATCACCAATTTTAACATCTCGGTCGGCATCACCGAGGAATTTATGCAGGCGGTCCAGCAGGGCAATGCTTATGAACTTGTCGATCCCAAAACAAAGCAGGCAGTCGGCCAGCTCGACGCGCGCGAGGTCTTTGACAAAATTGTGGAAAGCGCATGGCGCAACGGCGAACCCGGCATTATTTTTCTGGATCGGCTCAACCGCGACAACGTCGTGCCTTCGCAGGGCGAGATCGAAAGCACCAATCCCTGCGGCGAGCAGCCCTTGCTTCCGTATGAGTCGTGCAACCTCGGCTCGATCAACCTTGTCAATATGCTCAAATGTGAAAACGGCGCATACGCCGTCGATTATGACAAGCTCGGCCGCACCGTGCGCGACGCAGTGCATTTTCTCGACAATGTGATCGACGTCAACAAATATCCGCTCGCGGAAATTGACGTTACAACCAAACAGACCCGTAAAATCGGGCTTGGCGTGATGGGCTGGTCCGATATGCTCGCTTATCTGGGCGTACCTTACAATTCCGACGAGGCCGTCGCGCTCGCCCGCCGCGTTATGGAGTTCATCACCAAAACCGGCCGCGCAGAATCAGCCGAGCTTGCCAAAGTGCGCGGCGCGTTTCCACTGTTTGAAAAGAGTATCTATGCGGGCGGAACGCCGCTTCGCAACGCGACCGTCACCACGATTGCGCCGACCGGCACGCTTTCCATCATCGCCGGCTGCTCCTCGGGTGTCGAACCGGTATTCGCCTATGTCTTTATCCGCAACGTTATGGACGGCACCGAAATGATCGAAGTCAACCCCGTGCTCAAGGAGATCCTGGAGGCGCGCGGCCTGTACAGCGACGGGCTGATGAAAAAGATCGCCGCCGAAGGCTCGTTGCAGCATATCGAGGAAATTCCGGCCGACATCCGCCGTGTATTTGTCTGCTCGCACGACGTAAGCCCGCTTTATCACACCAAGATGCAGGCCGCGTTCCAGCAGTTCACCGACAACGCTGTGTCCAAGACCGTCAACTTTAAGCACGACGCCACCATTGAAGACGTGCGCGAAGTCTATATGCTTTCCTATGAGCTTGGCTGCAAGGGCGTCACGATCTACCGCGACGGCAGCCGCGACAGCCAGGTGCTCAACATCGGTTCCGTCAAAAAGGAGGGCGGCGCCCCTGCCAAAGCCGAACAGCCAGCCGGTTTTGGTCAAATCAAGCCGCGCCCGCGTCCGGAGGTCACCTGCGGGCTGACGGAACGCATGAAAATCGGCTGCGGCAACCTCTATGTGACGGTCAACTACGACGAGCAGGGTATCTGCGAGGTATTCACCTCGACCGGCAAGGCGGGCGGCTGCCCGTCGCAGTCGGAGGCGACGGCGCGGCTCGCGTCGATCGCGCTGCGTTCCGGCGTGTCTATCGACGAAATCCTCGACCAGCTCCGCGGCATCCGCTGTCCTTCGACCATTCGTCACGCGGGTATGAAGTGCACCTCCTGCCCGGACGCGATCGCGCGCGTCATCAAAAAGACGGCCGACATGATCGCGCTCCAGCAGGGCCTGCCTGTTGCCGCGCCGAATGCGCCGTGCGCATCCTGTGCGGCGGAAGCGCCAGAAACGACCGAGCACGGTTCGAAGTTCTGCCCTGAATGCGGAAGCGCGCTCGAGCATGAGGGCGGCTGTGTGAGCTGCCGCAGCTGCGGATATTCGAAATGCAACTGACAAAAAAATGCCCCTGCCAAAACAGCTTTTTGGCAGGGGCATTCTCTGCCCTCCCGCTATAGACAAAGCGCCGTTGTCCTTGTAAAAGGGGCTGGTTTTTCGATAAAAATCCTGCTACAATCAGGATGGGGAATTTGCAGCATTCGGATGGATCTTTCCCCGCTTTGGCCAAACGAAAAAGGAGGCAAACAGCTTGTGAAACGCTTTCTGTCGGTTCTGTTCCTTCTTACGCTGACCGCCGCCGGCACGGCGTGCGGCGGCGTTTCCATACATACGCACAGCAGCGCCTCTCCGGCGCCTGTGCAAAGCGGCGCCGCCGAGGCTGACACGTCCACAGCGCCGCAAACGCAGACTATTTCCATTGTATTTCCCGCATATACCGAACCCAATCCTGAGCAGCTTCCCGCTGTCGGGCAAATCAATTCCGCCGCAAAGTTTCAGGTGGAGCTGGCGCTCCCCGCGGGCTGGACAGTCAGCCAAACGCCGCCCGGGGATGCGGTCCCCATCCCCGGTGATTTTTATACGCCGCTCTCCATTTGCAGCGGGGACGAACCCATTGGCTATATCGGCTTTAATGTTTTTGAACCTTTCGACGGCGATATCCCGCAGGCGGAGTATTATAAGGCGGTTTACCCCGGCCTGCGCCTTTCTTCCTTTTTCCACTGGGATCCATATACGGCGGTCAAAGCCACCGATACGGCGGAAACCGGCGTGGCGGAAATCTGGTATCTCGATCCCAATGAAATAGACAAGCACCCTGGCGCGATGCCGGACGTCCCCCATCTGGAAACCTATGGCGTGCTTTCTTACGACAAGCGGCTACGCGTTTATATCGGGATTGCATTTGTGCCGGACATCCTGGACCGCGCGCAGGTACAGGCAATCGCCGAAAGCGTCACACTGTCTCCGATTGGATAAACACACTTGCAGTTCCACAAACTCCAAACTTATGAAAGGCGGTGCGGCACATGAATGTCAGGGAGATTGCAAAGCTTGCGAATGTTTCCATTGCGACGGTGTCACGTGTGATCAACCGCCCGGAGGTCGTCCAGCCGGAAACGCGCGCACATGTTCTTTCGGTGATGCGCGCCCACAATTACAACCCCGCCGCACGCGGAGCCGCCGCGCGGACCGGCTCTATCTGCCTGCTGGCCGAGCACGCCGGCGATTATCTTATACAACGCCTGCTCTTTGGGGTGGAAAGTGTGGCCGCACGGCGGGATTGTTCCGTTTACCTGTGCGGCACGGGCGGCCGCCCGGAGGACGAACTGCTGCGCGCGGCAATCGGGCAGCGGTTCGACGGCCTGATTATCTGCTCCTCCTCGCTCGGTGCGGAAAGCGCGGCGCGCCTTGTAAACGCGCATATGCCATTTGTTCTTGCGGAACGCTGCCCTGCGGCCGCGCATTTTAACGCCTGCTACGTCAATTTCGAGGAAGGCGCCTATCGCATGGCGCGCCATCTTCTGGAGCTTGGCAGAAAACGCCTGTGGCTTTTGACAAACGAGCACCGGCCCAATGTCGCGGCCAGTATGCAGGAGGGGCTGCTGCGGGCGCAGCGCGCAGCCGGTCTTGAACCTGACGGCGGCCGTGTCCTGCGCGCGTCGGAAAACGGCGTGCACGCGGGTTATGAAGCGGCGCTCGAGGTCCTCGCCGGCAGCTTGCCCGATGCGATTTTCGCAGCCAGCGACGAACTGGCCTTCGGCTTTATGAAGGCGCTGCTTGAGCATGAGGTCGGCGTTCCGGATGAAATCGCCGTCACAGGCTTTACCGACTCCCCAACCGCCGGCATCGTTACGCCGGAGCTGACCACCGTTGAGCAGCCGACGCACCGTCTGGGAATGGTGGCGGCACGTATGCTGTTTGACATGATCGACGGAATTCCGGCCGCGGACACCACACCGCAGGAAATCGTTTTGCTGCCAAAGCTGAAAATCCGCGCTTCCTGCGGCAACCGGAGGCACATCAATACATTGTTTGAGTAAAGTGTATTCTGGAAAGGAGGGCACGTTGATGACAAAACCCATATCCTTTATGGGGCTGGCGCTTAAAAACCCCCTAATCGTCGCAGCAGGTCCATGGTCCGGCGGCGCTGCAGCTATTCAAAAATGCATCGATGCGGGCGCGGCGGCTGTCATTACAGAAACGATCGTTATGGAGGAACCTTGGCTTTTCAGTCCGCGCATCTACTATCATGACGACGAGCTGCTCAATCTTTCGCTGTATGGCAAGCGCACCCTTGAGGAGTGGGAAGGCGAGGTCGAACGCGTCCGCAAAGACAGCTGCCATCTGATTTGCAGCATTCGTGCCTCAAGCCCGTCGGAGATCGCCTATATCGCCCAAAGGACAGAGCGTCTCGGCGCCGACGCGCTTCAGCTTGACCTTTACGCGCCTATGGATTCAATGATCGAGGACATCCACCTTCAGCCGGAAAAGCTTTATGAGTTTGTGCACGCCGCGGCCAGCGCAGTCTCCATTCCGGTCATGACGCGTCTGCCGTACAATCTGGCCGCCAGCGCGCCCCATCTGCACGCTGTGGAGCGTGCGGGACTGCGCGCTATCTGTGCGATTGAAAGCCTGCGTGCGCTTTCCGGCGTCGATCTCGAGACGCAAACAACCCTTATGCCGACCTACGGCGGCTATACGGGCCGCCACATCCGGCCCATTTCCCTGGCTGCGACCGCGACGCTTGCACAACTGACCGACCTGCCCATCTGCGGTGTTGGCGGCGTTGAGGATTACCGCAGCATCCTTGAATTTATCATGCTCGGCGCCGCCGCCGCGCAGCTCGGTTCGGCTATCATGCTGCACGGTTATGATCTGATTACCAAAACCGTGCGCGCGCTGGAGGACTGGATGCAGGCACATGGATACGACGATTACAGCTCTATCACTGGGGCCGCTTTGTCGTCGCTTACCCCGTTTGAAAAGGCTGTGCACCGCCGCGCCGTCTGCCGGATGACGCAGCCTTGCAGCCGTACCGGCTGCGGGCTGTGTACGTGCGGCTGCATGTACGGCGCGCTTGTTATGGAGCCTGACGGCGTGCATCTGAACTCCTCGCAGTGTACCGGCTGCGGGCTGTGTGTCCAGCGGTGCCCGCAGGGACTGTTTCACCTGGATCTGTTCTGATAAAAATAGCCAGCATCCGTTTTGGATGCCGGCTGTTTCGAATTTTCGAACCGTACGCTGCTTTAATTTACCAAATCCGCTTTCAGGCCCGGCACCCTGCCGGAGGCGCTTTCCAGCAGGGCGCGCCCCACCTGATTTATATATACCGTCTTTTCTGTCTCGTCTACCCTTGTCAAATGCCCGTTACGGACAACGACAACTCCATCAACAACCACCGTTTCCACCATGCGGGCGTCACCGCTGAGGACAATGCAGTCCACAGGGTCATTACAACCGCCTGCATATTGCATCTGATTCCAATTCATAAGGATAAAATCGGCGGCCATCCCAGGAGCCAAATAACCAATATCATCTCTTGCAAGTACCTTTGCCCCTCCAGCTGTCGCCATATAAAGTACGTCCTCTGCATTGGCCGAAGCATCTCCCCAGCTCAAACGGTTGAGCAGATAGGACACCCGTATCTCCTCCATCATGTTTGCGGAGTTGCTGCTGGCGGCGCCGTCCACACCAATACCGAATCGAGTTACGCCGGCGCGCAGCAGCTCCGGTACCCTGCAGGAGCCTGAACTGAGATACATATTAGAGATGGGGCAGGTTGAAATACCCGTATTCGTTTTGGCCATGAGCGTAACTTCATCATCTGAAAGATGGATGCAATGCGCATAATAAAAACGATCACCGAGCATATCATGACGGCGAAACCATTCCGCCGGCCTGCAACCAAATTTTTCCAATGTATATTCTACCTCATGACGGCTTTCGGCCAGATGCCCATGCACCATGATATCCAGCTTTTCAGCCAGGTCTATGGTCGCCCTTACAATTTCTTCCGTTTCATATTGCGCAATGCTTGGCCCGACGCCGACCCGGCACATGGAAAAACGGGAACGGTCGTGGTATTTTTTGACGAGGCGCTCCGTATCCGCCATCACTCCTTCGGTCGTATCAACGACTTCAGGCGGGACAATGTCGTTTGCGACCGAATGGTACGCCCGCACCGGATGAAAACGGATTCCTAATTCCCGCGCGGCTTCAATTTCCGCATCAACCAGGCCGGTTACGCCTACCGGATGAGGATACCAGAGATCGTTGGATGTTGTAATACCTGTCTTTAATCCATCGCCAAGGCTGGCATAAACGCCGGCGCGTGCCACATCCGTATTAAGGTTTTTATATATCTCATACATAACGGTCAGCCACGGTTCCAGCCTTAAGCCCTGCGTCGCCTTGATATTGCGTATCAGCGTTTGCCATGTATGGTGATGCGTATTTACAAAGCCGGGAAGGATAATGCGTCCTTGCGCATTTATGATCTCGTCAATCTGTATGGACCCGGCCAGTTTTGTTTCCAAATGTACGCCAACCTCTTTGACCTGATTTCCTTGGATCAGTAAATCTCCATGGCGATAACGGGTTCTCGCCTGATCCATGGTAATGATCCAGTCGGCATTTTTATACAGGACTGTTTTCATATAAATTTTCTCCTTCCCAGATCATTCCTTATACAGATTCTTCCATCTTCTTTTCCCTCAACAGCAGACTTAAAACCACTGCGGTGATCGCCGTTCCCGGCACGCCGCTGAGGATGGATGAAACCCAGAAAGGAAAGGCCGAAAGGGCATCGGCAACCATACTGAATCCTACCCCTACCGCCAGTGAAATGCCGACAATCGTTGTAGTGCGAGCATCCAATTCGCTTCCCTTGATGACGTTCATGCCGGATACAAGTATCGTGCCAAAGGCAGTCAGCGCAACGCCGCCAAGGACAGGCTCCGGGATTGCGGAAAAAACAGCGCAAAGCTTTGGGCATAAGCCGCACAACGCGACAACCACACCGGCTATCGCCGTAATAAACCTGCTGGTTACACCGGAGATACCGCACAATCCAATATTGGCACTGCCCGATATCGTCGGAACCATGTTAAAGGCGGACGAAATTACGCTGCTGATGCCCTGAGCCAGAATGCCGCCGCGCGTCTCCCGATCGGAAGGCAAGCGATTCTGCGCAAGCATGGCAGCCGACGCCTGATCCCCCATGAGCTCCACCAGTGCAAAAAAGCTGAGAACCGTAATTGTAATAATCGGTCCAACCTCAAATCGGATTCCAAAGTGAAGCGGCTGCGGCACACGGATCCAGGCTTCCGTCGCGATTGCGGACAGATCGAGCTTTCCAAATCCGGCGCTAATCGCTGACATCACCAGGATTGCGATCAGGGGGGACGCCTTGGACAGGAAATTTTTTCTGCCGAAATGATTCAAAAGCACCATAATAAGAATCGTTCCAAAGGCCAGCATCAGGTTCACCGGAGCTCCATAGTCTGCTGAACCGGTACCGCCGGCGCAATATCCGATACCCACTCCGCAGAGGCTGAGGCCCAACGCCATGACAACTGCGCCTGTAATGTACGGTTTAAACAGGCGGGACAGTTGTTTATGGAACACCGTCCATAGGAACAGGGTAACAATGCTGCCAATAAGGCAAGCGCCCGTAAAGACGTCCAAACCATATTGCATTCCAAACGCAATACCAGGTGCTACAAATACAAAACTGCTTTCAAGCGGTATCGGCAGCTTTGCACCAATCGGCCCAGCTCCAATCGTTTGCAGAATCGTCGCAATCCCGGTAACAAGCAAGCATCCTGCAACCAAAATTGTAATTTCAGCGGCATTCAGCCCTATTCCCCCTCCAATTAGCAGCGGAACCGGCAATACGTTAAAAATCAGCACAACAATTTGTTGAATGCTGAGCGGAATCGCTTCGCCTACGGGCGGGCACTCGTTCAATGTATAACCGCGTGCTATTTTTTTCATTTCCATCTTCCTCCTGTTCTATACAATCCTGCTCTATACAAAATTGTAACTTTCCTCCATTTTGGCTTTGCAAAACA
>OKCG01000836.1_pt1 | contig 9634 bp, 8 predicted proteins | sample 1609991 | NCBI WGS metagenome assembly OKCG01 (sample SAMN04436606, study PRJEB24849) | human gut metagenome | biome: human gut; feature: NICU; material: stool | host: Homo sapiens | place: USA: Saint Louis, MO | collected 2010-01-15
AAGTTCCCGCGAGCGTTTAAGGCAGCTTGAAAAGAAATCTTTATCCATCGAGGAAGAATACCGGAATGAGGGCCGCCGGCCGGCCCAGTCGAGGAGCGGCCACGGCGGCAGGCGGGTCGCCCCCTCCCACCCGGAGGGAGAACGCCGCTCCGCCCCCCGCCGCCGGAAAAAGCGTCTCGGCGGCTGGGGTGTGCTGCTCTATGTCATTTTTGTGCTTGGCATCTCCGCCCTCCTGGCCGGCGTGGGCTGGATCTGGGCCAACGATGTGCTGGCCCTCAACAAGCCCGCCCTTACCGCCGTGGTGGAGATCGACGAAGGGGACACGGTGGGCCAGGTGGCCGACAAGCTGGAGGAGCAGGGCCTCATCGAGTACAAGATGGTGTTCAAGCTCTTCTGTTCCCTGACCCACACCTCCGGCAAGGCCGGAGAGGAGGGGGCCAAGATCACCCCGGGCACCTATGAGCTGAACACCGACATGGACTACCGGGCCCTCATCTCCAGCATGGGCTCCTCCTCCGCCAACCGCATGACCACCACCGTCACCATACCCGAGGGCATGACAGAGGCCCAGATCTTCTCCCTTCTGGAGGAGAAGGGGGTGTCCACGGTGGAGCAGTTGGAGGAGGCCGCTGCCAATTACGACTTCAAGTTCTCCTTCCTCAAGGGCGTGGTGCCCCTGGGCGACCCCAAGCGGCTGGAGGGCTACCTGTTCCCCGACACCTACGAGTTCTATATGGGCGAGGAACCGGTGAGCGTGCTCAACAAGATGATCCTCCGCTTTGACGAGATCTTCACCGACGAGATGCGCCAGGAGGTACAGAACGACGGCCGCACCATCCAGGATGTGGTGACCGTGGCCTCCATGATCGAGAAGGAGACCGACGGCTCCGACCAGGCCAAGATTGCCTCGGTCATCTACAACCGCCTGGACAACCCCACCAGCGAGACGGCGGGCTATCTGAACATCGACGCCACCATCCTCTACGCCACCGGCGGCACCGAGGTGGACCTCAACGCCGACACCCCCTACAACACCCGGACCCACAAGGGCCTCACCCCCACGGCTATCGCCAGCCCCGGTGTAGATGCGCTGAAGGCCGCGGTGTACCCCGACTCCACCAGGTACTACTTCTATGCCCTGGGGGACGACGGAAAGCACCACTTCTTCGCCACCTACCGGGAACAGCAGAACTTTATCGCCTCACAGGAGCGGTATCAAAATGGCTGAGAAAACAATCGAACTGCTCTCCCCTGCCGGGGACATGGAGCGCCTGCGCATGTCCCTGGCCTACGGGGCCGACGCCGTCTATCTGGCGGGCCCCGATTTCGGTATGCGCTCCTTCGCGGGCAACTTCACCCCCGAGGAGCTGAAGCAGGCCGTAGAGCTGTGCCACAGCCGGGGAGTGGCCGTCCACGTCACCTGCAACACCATGCCCCGCAACGACGAGGCGGCCCGCCTGCCGGAGTGGCTGGAGTTCCTCCAGGCGGCAGGGGTGGACGCCGCCATCCTGGCCGACGTGGGGGTGCTCTCCCTGCTGAAAAAGCACTCCTCCGGCGTGAAGGCCCACATCTCCACCCAGGCCAGCGTCTCCAACTACCAGGCGGCCGCCGCCTGGTATGAGCTGGGGGCCAGCCGGGTGATCCTGGCCCGGGAGCTGTCCCTGGACGAGATCCGGGAGATCCGGGCCAAGGCCCCCCCGGCGCTGGAGCTGGAGGCCTTCGTCCACGGGGCCATGTGCGTCAGCTACTCGGGCCGCTGCCTGCTGTCCAACTACATGACGGGGCGGGACGCCAACCGGGGCGCCTGCGCCCAGCCCTGCCGCTACCAGTACGCCCTGGTGGAGGAGAAGCGCCCCGGCGAGTATTTCCCCATCGGGGAGGACGCGGGCGGGGCCTTCATCCTCAACTCCAGGGACATGTGCATGATCGACCACGTGCCCGAGCTGATGGACGCCGGACTGGATTCCCTGAAAATCGAGGGCCGGGCCAAGAGCGCCTACTACGCCGCCATTGTCACCGCCGCCTACCGCCACGCCATCGACGCCGCCCGGGCCGGGGAGCCGCTGGACCCGGTGTGGCGGGCCGAGGTGGACAAGGTGAGCCACCGCCCCTACTCCACCGGCTTCTACTACGGCGAGCCGGGGCAGCACACCGCCCACGCCCGCTACCTGCGGGACTGGCAGGTGGTGGGGGTGGTCACCTCCTGCGCCCCCGACGGCGCCGCCCTGTGTGAGCTGCGCAACAAGTTTGCCGAGGGGGACGAGCTGGAGCTGGTGGGCCCCGGCGTGCGCCCCGTCTCCTTCCGGGCGGAGGGCCTGACCGACGGGGACGGCCTGCCCATCCTGGAGGCCCGGAAGCCCCAGATGCCCTTCCGTCTGAGGCTCCCTGTCCAGGCCCCGCCCCTGTCCCTCCTGCGGCGGAAGGCGGTGGGCCTGTGAGCGCGCTGTCCCGACGCCGCTGGGACTACGATCTGCTGCGGGTGGCCTCTATGGTGGGGGTGGTCTACCTCCACACCGCGGCGGGCGCCCTGCGCCAGCTTGGCACCCCCCTGTGGCACTTCTCCAACCTGATCTCCTCCCTGGCCACGGCGGCGGTGCCCCTGTTCTTCATGCTCTCCGGTGCGCTGCTCCTGTCCCACCCCCGGACGGCGGAGCTGGGCACCCTGTTTCGCCGCCGCCTGCCCAAGGTGCTGATCCCTCTGCTGGCCTGGTCGGGTGTCGTCATCGCCCTGGCCGGCGTGCTCTCCGGCCCCCAGGCCGCCCTGGATAAGCTCATTCCCCTGCTCAACACGCCGGTGATGGTGCCCTACTGGTTCTTGTACGCCCTGGTGCCCATCTATCTGGTCTCTCCGCTGCTCAAGAAGATGACCGACGGGCTGAGCGAGGCCCACTGGAACTACCTGGTGGGCCTGTGGCTGATCGCCACCATCGGCATGGACACCCTCTGCGATCTGGCCCCCGCCGGCCCCTGGCAGAGCGCCCTCACCGTCCACTGGACGCTGAATCTGGACTTTGTGGGCGGCTATCTGGGCTACTTCCTTCTGGGCGCCCGGCTGGCCCGGCTGCAAAAGCTCCCCCGCCGGGGGGCGCTGTGGGGCGTGACGGCGGCCAGCTTTGCCGTCATCGCCGCCGGCACCTTCTGGCTCACCAGCCGCACCGGCGTCTACGACGAGCGCATCAAGAGCTATCTGCATCTCTTTACCGCCGTGCTGGCCGCGGCCCTGTTCCTGCTGGCGCGCTCCTATGGGGAGGGCCGGAGCAGCGGGCGGGCCCTCACCGCCCTGTCCGGGCTGTCCTTCGGCGTCTACCTGGTACACCCCATGGCCATCCAGTTCTGGCAGAAGGCGTGGACAGCCTGGATCACCCCCGCGGTGGACACCATCCCCCTCCAGCTCGGCTACTATCTGGCCATCCTGCTCAGCTGCCTGGTGGGCGTGGCCCTGCTCATGTCCGTCAAGCCCCTGTGCTGGCTCTTTACCGGCCAGAGCTTTTCCTCTGCCTGCCGGGAGTGCAACCTGTTCGCCCTGTTCCGGCGGAACCCTTCCAAACAAACCCCGGCGTCCTAATCATGCACAGCAAGGCGGCCCATGAGGCCGCCCTGCTTCTCAATTTATTTTTATTGTTTTTCATTAAATTTATGTTGACATACAGTTTATTGTGGCGTATACTGGCCGCAAGAGGTGATGCTGTCTGAAACCAAGAGGAACCGTCCCCGGCCGCTTCGGCGGATTCGCCGCCGGACATTTTATCCTCTCCCTTTTGGGCTGGATGGGATGGCTGGGGCTGGCCGGCCTGCCCGACTGCGCGCACGGCCGCGCCCTCTTTTCCTGGTATGTCCTCCTGCTGATGGCCCTCTATGTGCCCGCAGGCTGGGTGGTCTCCCGCCTGCGGGGCTGGCCCCGCCCAGACCGGAAAACCGGCTGCAAGGCAGTGCTCTATCCCGCCCTGTGCGCCTGGGGCTGGGCCTTCGGGGGCTGCGGCCTTCTGCTGCTCTTCTCGGGGCGGGAGGCGCTGTTCCCCCTCGCCTTCACGGGCTTTGCCCTTCTGGCCCTCTCCTTTCTGCTGGCCAGCCCTTCCGCCCTGTTCATGCTCCTCACCCTGGATCTGCTCTCAGGCTCCCTGAGGGACGCCGGGGTAAACGCCTTTTTCCAGTCCTCTGCCTGGTTCGCGGCCATGTTCCTGGCCGGCCTGCTGCCGCCCATGCTCTTCTTTTTGGGCTCGCTCCTGCCGAAAAAGCGGTTGACAACGGCGAAAAATGTGATAAAATAATTCAGCTATCACAAGAAACGCGATGACGAAGCCAAGCAGGCCACGCCGCGCCGAGCGAGAGGGGACGGTGAGAGCCCTCCGCGACACGGGCCTGCACGCCACTTCCGAGCTGCCCGGGACGACCGGGACGCCCCATCCCCGTTACCGGATGACTGAGATGCCCCTTCCGGGGCAAATTAGGGTGGTACCGTGGAGTGAACCTGCTCCGCCCCTAACCGGGGCGGAGCTTATTTTTTTACAGATAGGAGTTTGGTCTGTCCATGCACAAGAACTACGGCCTCAACGAGCTGCGCGAGATGTTCCTGAAATTCTTTGAGACAAAGGGGCATCTGCGCCTGCCCAGCTTCTCCCTCATCCCCCAGAACGACGCCTCCCTGCTGCTCATCAACAGCGGCATGGCGCCCATGAAGCCCTGGTTCACCGGGGAGCAGGAGCCGCCCCGCCACCGGGTGACCACCTGCCAGAAGTGCATCCGCACCGGCGATATCGAGAACATCGGCCACACCGCCCGCCACGGCACCTACTTTGAGATGCTGGGCAACTTCTCCTTTGGCGACTACTTCAAGCGGGACGCCATCCACTGGGCCTGGGAGTTCCTGACCTCCCCCGAGTGGGTGGGCCTGGAGGCCGACCGGCTCTACCCCTCCGTGTTCGCCGGCAACGAGACCACCCCCGCCGACGACGAGGCCTTCCGCATCTGGAACGAGGAGATCGGCATCCCCGCCGAGCGCATCTTCAAGTTCGGCAAGGAGGACAACTTCTGGGAGCACGGCTCCGGCCCCTGCGGCCCCTGCTCCGAGATCTACTACGACCGGGGCCCCGAGTGGGGCTGCGGCAAGCCGGGCTGCACCGTGGGCTGCGACTGCGACCGCTATATCGAGGTGTGGAACATCGTGTTCTCCCAGTTCGACAACGACGGGGAGGGCCACTACACCGAGCTCAAGCAGAAGAACATCGACACCGGCATGGGCCTGGAGCGGCTGGCCTGCGTGTGCCAGAACGTGGCCTCCCTGTTTGACGTGGACACCGTCATGAACATCACCAACAAGGTGTCCGAGATCACCCACGCCCACTACGGCGAGACCGCCGCCAAGGACGTGTCTCTGCGGGTGATCACCGACCACATCCGCTCCTCCGTGTTTATGATCTGCGACGGCGTGCTCCCCTCCAACGAAGGCCGGGGCTACGTGCTCCGCCGGCTCCTCCGCCGGGCTGCCCGCCACGGCAAGCTGCTGGGCGTCAACGAGCCCTTCCTCTACGAGGTGTGCGACACCGTTATCCATGAGAACGAGGGCCACTATCCCGAGCTGCGGGAGCGGCAGGACTATATCACCAAGGTCATCCGCACCGAGGAGGAGAACTTCGCCAAGACCATCGACAGCGGCCTGAAGATCTTTGGCGACATGCTCGCCGGGCACAAGGCCAAGGGGGAGAGCACCTTCTCCGGCGCCGACGCCTTTAAGCTGTATGACACCTACGGCTTCCCCATCGACCTGACCCTGGAGATGGTGGAGGAGCAGGGCATGAAGCTGGACGAGGCGGAGTTCCACAATCAGATGGACGAGCAGCGCCAGCGCGCCCGGAAGGCCCGGGAGGCCCTGGGCGATCTGGGCTGGGCCGGCGTGGAGTTCGGCAAGGATGTGCCCGAGACCCAGTTTGTGGGCTATGACCACACCGCCATTGACGACGCCAAGGTGGTGGCCCTGGTGGTGGAGAACGAGCAGGCCGAGGAGCTCATGCCCGGCGTGGAGGCCATCGTGGTGCTGGACAAGACCCCCTTCTACGCCGAGATGGGCGGCCAGGTGGCCGACCACGGTGTCATCTCCGCCGACGGCGTCACCTTCCAGGTCACCGACGTGCAGAAGAACAAGGGCGGCAAGTATATGCACACCGGCAAGCTGACCCAGGGCGTGCTGAAGGTGGGCGGCACCGTCTCTGCCTCCATTGATGTCAAGCGCCGCAAAGCCGTCATGCGGGCCCACTCCGCCACCCATCTGCTGGACGCCGTGCTCCACCAGGTGCTGGGCGACCACGTGCACCAGGCCGGCTCCCTGGTGGAGCCCGACAAGCTGCGCTTCGACTTCACCCACTTCGCCGCCCTCACCGCTGAGGAGCTCTCCCAGGTGTCCGCCCTGGTCAACGAGGCGGTGCTGGAGGGCTACGAGGTGAGCACCGAGGTGCTCCCCATCGAGGAGGCCAAGCAGCGTGGCGCCATCGCCCTGTTCGGCGAGAAGTACGGCGACACCGTCCGGGTGGTGGACATGGGCCAGGGCTTCTCGGTGGAGTTCTGCGGCGGCACCCATCTGGACAACACCGCCAAGGTGGGCGTATTCCACATCGACAGCGAGTTCTCCGTGGCCTCCGGCGTCCGGCGCATCGAGGCCACCACCGGCCTTAAGTCCCTAGAGACCATGAACCGGGCCCAGTCCCTTCTCTTTGAGACCGCCGCCGTCCTCAAGGCCAAGCCCGCCGAGCTGCGCGAGAAGGCCGAGCAGAACATGGCCGAGCTGCGGGAGATGCGCCACACCGTCGAGAAGTTCCAGGCCAGGGAGGCCGCCGGCGAGACCGAGCGCTTCCTCATGGGCGGCCACGATCTGGGCGAGCTGAAGGTGCTCACCGCCACCCTGCCCAACGCCGATGCGGCCAAGCTGCGCCAGATGGGCGACATGCTGCGGGACAAGCAGCCCAATGTGGTGGCCGTCCTGTCCGCCGTCAACGACGGCAAGATCACCTTCCTGGCCGTCTGCGGCAAGGAGGCTGTGTCCAAGGGCGTCAAGGCTGGTGACATCATCAAAAATGTCACCACCATCTGCGGCGGCAAGGGCGGCGGCAAGCCGGACAGCGCCATGGGCGGAGGAAATGACCTGCTCAAGCTGGACGACGCGCTGGCTAAAGTAGACGACCTGGTCGCCGAGAAGCTGGGGCTGTAACAAAAGCACCCGCTTCGGTAGAAGGCGCGTCGTCCAGCTCCGCCGCAGCTGCGGCGTCTCAAGCGTTTTGCCGCAGGCAAAATCTTGATGCCAGGGCGATTTATTCGCCCTGAGCAGATTATAATGCGGGGTCCCCCGCACGACATGGTCGTGTGGGGCGTGACGCGCTGGCCAAGGTGGACGACCTGGTTGCCGAGAAGCTGGGGCTGTAAGCCGCCGACGGGCAGGTGTGGGCACCCGTCCCTACGGCATGGCGCAGATGCTTGCCGCCCCACAGATAAACGTGTGCAGCAGAGGCACTTATCGCATTTGCCGCATAGAATCAAACGAACACATTTTTACCCAAAGGAGAGTTACACCTATGCTTCCCCAGGACCCTATGATTCTGCTCAGTTACCTCAATACCAAGCTGCGGGACTTTTACCCCACACTGGACGCTCTGTGCGACGACCTCCAGATCGACGGGGGCGAGGTCAGCCGGCGGCTGGCCGCCATCGACTGCCGGTACAGCCCGGAGCGGAATCAATTTGTCTCCTGTTGAGCGCACGAACGGGGGTCGCGGAAGCATCCGCGGCCCCCGATTTTTTCCGCCTCAAAGGAATGACATTCCGCTCCCTGTGTGCTATACTAGAGTCAAATCCGCAGAAAAGGAGGATATAGCATGAGCGATTGTCTGTTCTGCAAAATCGCGGCGGGGGAGATCCCCTCCAACAAGGTTTACGAGGACGAGCTGGTGTACGCCTTTTACGACATCGACCCCCAGGCGCCCACCCATTTCCTGGTCATCCCCAAGGCCCACATCGGCTCCTGCGGGGAGATCTCCCCGGAAAATTCCGCCGTAGTGGCCCACGCCTTTGAGGTCATTGCACAGGTGACGAAGGACTTGGGCGTCACCGACTTCCGGGTGGTCTCCAACTGCGGCGAGCAGGCCGGCCAGTCCGTGCACCACCTGCACTTCCACGTGCTGGCGGGCCGGGACATGACCTGGCCTCCCGGCTGAGTATGAAGCCGCGCACCCTGCTCCAGGGACTGGCCGGACTGGCGGCGTGGGGCTGCCTGTCCGGCCTGGCTCTGGTGCGTCTTTGGGCCGTGTTGTACGGCCGCGTGCCCGGCCCGGCCATTCTGGCCGCCGCCGCGGCGCTGGCCGCCCTGGTGGTGGGAGCGGCGTGGCGGCTCCGGCTGGTCCCCCGCCTGCTGCTCCCGTTCGGCCCCACCTGGAGGACCGCCCTGCTGGCTGGGGCGGCCTTTTTCCTTGGGGCTTTGCTGGACACCAGCTACGGCCTCTTCTCCGCGGGGGATATGGCTATCGGGCGTCTCCCCTTCCGGCTGGTCTGCGCCCTGGGCAGCGGGCTGGTACTGGCGGGCGTCGTGCTGGCCCTGGCCACCGCCGCCCGGCGGTTCGGCCGCCTGGAGCTGCCCCGCGGGAGAGCCCTGCTGCTGCTGGCCCTGGCGGTGAATGTTCTCACCGCCCTCTACGCCGCGGGCTCCGCCACGGTCTACTACTGGGATAGCAACATCTATTGGAGCTCCAGCACCATGCTGGCGGGTCAGAGCCTGGATCTGGCCCAGGTGCGGCTGGTGCTTCAGAGTGTCATCACCCAGGAGTACAACTACCTGCTCTCCTGGCCCATCTCCCTGGTGATGCGGGTGCTGGGTACCGGGCGGTACGTCTACCTCTTCGCCATTGCCAACCTCTACGTCCTGCCCGCCCTGGCGGGCATGGCGGCCCTGGCCCGGCGCGTGCGCCGGGGCCCACCATCAGCATGGGTCCTACGTCAGCGTTGGTAATCCCGGCTGCTGCTACCGGTCCGGGATGAGGAGGTAGCGTTACGTGTACCGTAAGCAGGGCTCCAGCTACTGGCAGCGCAATTTTTAAGGGATTGATCTTAGCTACCCGGGCAAATCCGAAGACTATGGGAGCGAGAATAATAAAACCCACATCGAAAAATACCGGGATCCCTAATACGAAAGCGGCGGCAGTTACCGCAGCGATTACTCGTTTTTGCCCCAGAACCTTGGTAAATCTACGGGCTAAAGCATCGGCTCCGCCTCCAACTTCAATGGTGCGTCCCAACATAGCACCTAGGCCAACGATAATCATCACCGAGGACAAGGTATTGCCCATCCCCTTTTGCAGTACCGGAACAATCTCGCCCACCGATATTCCAGTTGCCAGGGCAGTGCCGGCTGCTACTAAGAGCAAAGAAACAAAAGCAGAAAGCTGTATTTTAATAACTAGTAGCAGCAGGACGATAATCGCGCACAGTGCTATTCCTTGCAAAGCTCCAGTACTCACTGTTATTTCACCTCCGGCTTTACTACGTTAATTACCGAAGAGTCATCCATAGCTCCTTGCCCGTTGGCGTACCCTAATAAATATTCTTGTTCTGCCGCGGCGGCCACCGGAACTGCCATCCCCGCGGCCTTTGCTGCTGC
>OKCG01000842.1_pt1 | contig 9560 bp, 9 predicted proteins | sample 1609991 | NCBI WGS metagenome assembly OKCG01 (sample SAMN04436606, study PRJEB24849) | human gut metagenome | biome: human gut; feature: NICU; material: stool | host: Homo sapiens | place: USA: Saint Louis, MO | collected 2010-01-15
TACAGCCCAAAACCTGCGACAGCCTGGCCCTGGCAGAATCTTTTATTAAAAAAGCTTCTGCAGCAGGTGCAGATTTGGTTTTGCTGCCGGAAATGTTCTGCTGCCCTTATCAGAACAAAAATTTCCCCTTGTATGCACAGAGGGAAGGAGAAGAAATCTGGCTGGAACTTTCCCGAATGGCCAGAGAACAAAACCTGATTCTGGCTGCCGGTTCCGTACCGGAACGGGACGAAGATGGGAAAATTTACAACACCGCCTATGTTTTTGACCGTCAGGGAAACCAGATCGCAAAACACAGAAAGTTGCATCTATTCGATATTGATGTATCCGGAGGGCAGTCTTTCCGGGAATCCGATACACTTACCGCGGGCAACAGTATCACCACTTTCGACACCGAATTTGGTGTAATGGGGTTGTGCATCTGTTACGATTTCCGTTTTCCCGAATTAAGCCGGCTGATGGTAGAGCGAGGAGCAAAGGTAATCCTGGTGCCTGCTGCTTTCAACATGACGACCGGTCCCGCTCATTGGGAAATTTTGTTCCGTACTCGGGCGCTGGATAATCAGGTCTTTACTTTGGGAGCCGCGCCAGCCAGAGACCCTTCCTCCGGCTATACTTCCTATGGCAATTCCATCGCAGTTTCCCCTTGGGGGGATGTATTGGACCGACTCGGAGCAGATCAGGAAATGCTCGTGTGTACTCTGGAACTGGACCGGGTAGCTCAGGTACGCCGCGAGCTGCCGCTGCTTGCCCATCGCCGCAAGGATGTATACACACTGATTGAAAACCGGTGAGCAGTCTGTGAGAGGCATGCATTGATTTTTTGATAGGAGGAGAGTATTCATGTCAAACCAGGTGGAGAGAAACAAGCCCGACAACACGCAGCAGGACAGTCTGAGCACGAAAGGCCGTTGGCCCGTATTTATCAAATTGTTCGCGGTTTGCGGCGTTACATCCGCTCTCGGGGAGATCATCGGCACCTTCAAAGTTCCTGTGGGACCGGGCAGCCTGATCATTCTGCCTATGATCTTCGCAATGATCCTGGCAGTGCTTATCACCCCCGATGCACTGGGAAGAAAAATTGAGGCGTTTAAAAAAATATGCAGTGAAAAGGAAGTTAAGCTGTCTGAGAACATTATGATGCTGGTACTGTTGATCCTGGGCGTCAAGTTGGGCATGGCTGCCGGTCCCAACATTACAAAGGTCATAGAGGCAGGACCTGCTCTGATCCTGCAGGAGTTCGGCAACCTGGGCACTATGGTCGTTGGTCTGCCCGTCGCAATGCTGCTGGGAATGCGGCGTGAAGCGGTAGGCGCAACGCTTTCCATTTGTCGCGAGCCTACTTTGGGACTTGTTTCTGAAATTTATGGCATCGATTCTCCCGAAGGCATCGGCGTCATGGGTACTTATATGGTAGGAAATCTGTTTGGTACAATTTTCTTTGGCCTGCTGGGGTCCTTCGGTGTGTTGACCGGTATCCATCCGTATGCACTGGCTATGGCCTGTGGTATGGGTTCCGGATCTATGATGACAGCAGCTTCCCAGGCTCTGGCAGCCAGCGTCCCTCAAATGTCTGAAGAAATACTGGCCTTTGCGGCAACTTCAAACATTTGTACCAACGTGGACGGACTTTATATGGAACTGTTCATCGCCCTGCCCGTAGCCAACTTCATATATAAAAAATTGTCTGCGGTCATGCATAAGAACCAAGCCAACGCCTGAGACTGCAGGCCGTAACAGAGGAGGATATCGATATGACAAAGACTCTTAACCAATTCAAAGCACTGGTGCTCTGCGGCGTCGTTATTCTGATGACCCAGTGGGTCAATCTGATCAAGGGCGGCGTTTCCTTTGAGGCAGGTAAAGCCTGTATTGGTATGCTGTGCATCATCTTCATCTGTGTACTGGCGCTCAAGATCAAGGAGCTTATTCCCTGGAAGATTCCCGCTTTCGCATGGGCTTCCCTGTTGGCTCTGCTGTTGACCACCCCCTGGTCGCCTGTTGACGACATTCTGCTCGATATGACCGCACAGATATCATCCGGACAAATCGGTACAGTGATTTTGGCTGTGGCCGGTATCTCTATTGGAACCAAATTGAATGATATCAAACGTTTGAGTTGGAAGATGATTCTGGTCGCCATTGTAGTGTTCTGCGGCACATTCTTTGGCTCCGCCCTCATCTCCCAGGCAATCCTGAGTCTACAGGGCATGATCTGAACTTTATAAGCCTATTGAAATCAAAAGGAGGCTGCATCCTATGGACAAGGAACAAATGAAGCAACTGGTGATCCAACAGATAGATCGGGACCGAGATGCCATCCTGGCCTTGGGTAAGGAAATTTATCAGCACCCTGAAACCGGTTATCGTGAAGTCCGCACAACCGAGACCCTTGCCAAAGCGTTGGAGGAGCTGGGTTTGTCCGTGGACAGAGGCATTGCTTATACCGGTTGCCGCGGCTATGCAAATAAAGGCAGACCGGGACCGAAAATCGCCGTTATGGGGGAACTGGATTCTGTGGTTTGCCGCAATCATCCTGATTGTGATCCCACGACCGGCGCCATACATGCCTGCGGTCATAACATTCAGGTCTCTGTCATGTATGGCGTGGCAGCCGCATTGCTCCATTCCGGCGTGATGGAGCAACTGGACGGCAGAGTCGACTTTATAGCCGTGCCCGCAGAAGAATATATTGAGCTGGACTATCGCAAAAGCCTGCGCGATGAAGGAAAGATTCGTTTTTATGCAGGCAAAGCGGAGCTTGCTTATCGTGGAGCGTATGACGATGTGGATATGTGCGTGATGGCTCACAATTTCCCCATTGAAGCGGACGGTTATAAGTGCGCCCCCATGAATACCGGCAACGGTTTCATCGGCAAAAAGACCCATTTCCTAGGCAAACAATCTCATGCGGGCGCCGCGCCCTGGAATGGCGTAAACGCATTAAATATGGCTGTCATTGCAATCAACAGTATGCATGCTCAACGTGAAACCTTTAAGGACAAGGATTGCGTGCGTATCCATCAGATTATCAATCGAGGCGGCGATATCGTCAATGCCGTGCCGGATGATGTGGAGTTGGAAACTACTGTCCGTGCAAGGAATCTGGCTGCACTGCGGGATGCTAACGATAAAGTGAACCGCAGTATCCGCGGTGCGGCCATCGCTATGGGCGGCACTGCTTCAGTCGAGGATAGCCCCGGACAAATGCCGCTGGCAGCCGATAAAACCATGGCGGCTATTTTCAAAGATAATGCCGTTCGCTTCTATCCTGAGGACAAGATCCTCCCCTGTATGGAAAGCACAGCTTCCTTTGATATCGGCGATCTGTCCCTGTTTATGCCGGTACTCCATTGCATCACTTCCGGCGTGGAGGGCGGTCTCCATTCTAAGGATTACCGCGTTATCGACCTGGACGACGCTTTTATCATACCGGTAAAAATGCTGGCATGCACCGTGATTGATCTGCTGGCGGATGGCGCTTCCGGCGCCGCGCGGGTCAAAGAAAACTTCAAACCAGAAATGACAAAAGATGCATATATTCAACTGCTGATGTCTCTTGAACAAAATATCACTTATAAAGACTGAACATCATAGCCCCGGAAAACAGGCCCGCCTTATGAGTGGACCTGTTTTCCATTGCATTTGCTTTTCTGCAATCATGCTCGCTTCTTACAGTCAGAGAATTTGTTGCACCATTTTTTTAAAAGTGTTATGATAAATTATACATCAATTTTTACAAAGCAGACAAAGAGAGGAGGAAAGCGTTGCTTCCCGCCCCGGACAGCGCGCTAAGTTCATGATCAAACCCATTTTGGCTCAATATATTCCTCTTGCGCATATGATTGCTCAAACCATTGGCGACGATTGCGAAGTAGTCCTTCATGACCTGGAAAATCCTCAGCAATCCGTAGTCTATATTGTCAACAACCGTGTTACCGGCCGGCAAGTAGGACAAAGCTTTGACCATCTGGTCCCTCAGGTGATCCTTTCCAAAAAACTCGATCACGACATAGTGACAAACTATTATTTCCACACAGCAGACGGCAGACTCATCAAATCCTCCACTGCCCTGCTTAAAGATTTTGGAGGCAAAGTTGTGGGGGCATTGTGTATTAACATCGATACCACTAAAATCTCCCAACAAATTGAATGGCTTCAAAGCCTGATGCCCGGATCAGAAGAAAACGCTGCTCCGGCGGAAGTTTCTCAGGAAGAATTAACCCATGTCAGCGAGATCGTCACCGACCTGATTGACAAAATCATTGGAAATAAAGATATGGCAAGGCTGCGCCGGGAAGAAAAACTGGAACTGATCCGTTTTATGGATCAACGGGGTATTTTCCTGCTGAAGGGCGCGGTGGATCAGGTAGGCAGTCGAATGGGGATCTCCCGGGTGACTGTATACAGCTACATTGACGAAGTACGGGGTAAAAAATAAGCGGGCGCGTTTGGTAATTTTGCCATGAAAGCGCGCCTCCTTTCGGGAGGTACTTGGATTTGTGGTAAAACCAATATATCAAAGAGGCTAACTGGTCCTCAATTTTCATTTATCTTTACAATCCAAAATAATCTCTCCAAGGAGGATAAAGAGATGAAAAAAAGGGTATCTGTTATTGGATGCGGCGCACTGGGCAGCATCATCGCTCAATCCTTGACGGGCATGCTCCGGGAGCAATATATTTTATTGGGTATATTGGGCGCAACTCCCCAAGAGCCCATTAAGCCGGCTGAAGAATTGGGATGTAAAGCTTACGGCAGTTTGGAAGCACTGCTTGCAGATACACCGGACTATGTGGTGGAAGCAGCCGGATCAGACGCAGTGCGGCAATATGGCGCCAGGATACTGGCAGCCGGAAGTAATCTCATACTGCTGTCTGTTGGGGCACTGGCTGACGAAACATTTCGTCACTCCCTGGGACAGGCAGCAGAAAAATGTGACTGTAAAATTTATTTGCCTTCCGGTGCTATCGGCGGATTGGATGTTCTGCGGGCCATGCGCCTGATGGACAAAGACATGAAGATCCGTGTTGAAAACAGAAAGGCGCCCCACAGTCTTGAAGGCGCTCCCGGTCTTGCCGGAAAACAACTTTCCATCGAGCGGGAAGAACTGGTCTTTTCCGGTTCTGCGCTGGAAGCAATTCGGAGTTTTCCCAAGAATGTCAATGTTGCTGTAGCAGCCGCCCTATCTGGCGTTGGGCCAGAAAACACGACAGTGGAAATCGTCAGCGTTCCTGGGCTGGAGGAAAACAGCCACTGTATTTACGGACAGAACAAATCTGTACGGGTAACACTGGAGACTTCCTCTTTGCCTGATCCTTCCAATCCCCGCAGCAGTACGCTTGCAGCCTGGAGCGTAGTATCGCTATTGCAAAATCTGGCTTCGCCCTTTCAATTCTGACCATTCCATCAAATAGAATACGGCCCACAGGTTGTCACGATACCTCAGCCAATCCTTTAAAACAGGGGGTGTGTATGCATAAAATATCTCCCATTTTAAGTAAAGCGCACTGGCGGTATCATGTGCCGCCACTTGGACAGCCAGTGCTGAACAGCCCTGTTGAAAGACGGCACAAAACATAGCTTTCCGCCGAATAGTTCCTGTTTTTTGAGCAATATCGAAAGAAGCTTTCGGAGGAGGAACAGAGGCAGATGTTCCTCAATGCAGGAACTTTTGGTAATATCCCCTTTTTAGCTGGCAAAAAAGCGCAGGATACAAACGTATCCTGCGCTTTTACACATAATTATACAGTTTTGCTCCCGTTTTGACCTGCCATTTTTACGGTTTTTTGGCCGGTTTTAGACAGGATGGGGACTATTTCATCATGCTGGCAACTTCTTCAGCGAAGTTATCCTCGCGCTTTTCGAGTCCCTCGCCCTTCTCATAACGAACGAATCCCGTCACCTTGATCATACCGCCAAGCGCCTTGGCCGTATTCTCAGTATACTGGCCGACGGTAATATCGCCGTCCTTAACGAACGCCTGATCGAGCAAGCAGTTCTCTTTGTAATATTTTCCGATCCTGCCCTCAACCATCTTGGCGATGATCTGCTCAGGCTTATTTTTGCTCTTAGGATCGTTGGCGATCTGCGCCGCAAGGATCTCCTTCTCCTTATCGATAATCTCCGTCGGAACAGATTCCGCGTTGAGATACGCCGGGTTAATGGCCGCGACCTGCATCGCAACATCCTTCGCATAAGCCTCAAAACCGTCTTTATCAGCGACATCCGTATCGAAAGTCACCATAACGCCGATACGGCCGCCGCCATGCACATATGTGACAAGCGGGCCTTCCGCGAATGTAAAGCGGCGGATCTTCATATTCTCGCCGATTGTCAAAATCTTGTCGCGCAGCTCCTCCTCAACGGTCATATTCATACCAACCGCTGGCAGCTTCATCAGCGCGTCAATGTCCGCCGGCTTATTGGCCGCAACCGTCTTGGCACAGGACTTGACAAAATCAATAAATTTCTCATTCTTGGCGACAAAATCTGTCTCAGAGTTGACCTCGATCACAACGCCGACCTTAGTATCCGGATCGACTGTCGCAAGGACAACGCCCTCGGCAGCGATACGACCGGCCTTTTTGGTAGCGGCGGCCAGACCTTTTTCACGCAGAATTTCAATCGCCTTATCCATGTCCCCGTCCGCTTCGGTCAGGGCCTTTTTGCAGTCCATCATACCGCAGTTAGTACGCTCTCTGAGCGCCTGTACATCTTTCGCAGTGAATGCCATGCTGTTAACCTCCGTCTATCGTAAACGTTTGTGTTTTTACTTCGCGGTGGACGCGTCCGCTTCGTTTTCCTTCTCCGCGGCTTCCTCAGGCGCCGCTTCGGCGCGGCCCTGGCGGCCTTCGATCAGCGCGTCGGCCATCGTAGCTGACAGCAGACGAACCGCACGAATCGCGTCGTCGTTGCCCGGAATCACATAATCGATTTCGTCCGGATCGCAGTTGGTATCGACAATCGCAACGATCGGGATACCGAGCTTGCGCGCTTCCGCGACAGCGATCTTCTCCTTACGCGGATCGCCTACAAACAGCGCAGACGGCAGCTTTTTCATATCCTTAATACCGCCGAGGAACTTTTCAAGCTTTTCAATCTCAAGGTTCAGCTTGCTGACTTCCTTCTTGGGAAGCAGATCAAACGTGCCATCCTCCTGCATCTTGCGCAGTTGCGCGAGACGGTCGATACGACGGCGGATCGTCTTGAAGTTGGTCAGCATACCGCCGAGCCACCTTGCGTTAACATAGTATGCGCCGGCGCGGGTCGCTTCATCCCTGACGGAATCTCCAGCCTGCTTCTTTGTGCCGACAAACAGAAGATTGCCGCCGTTCGCAGCCAGATCACGCACAAACATATACGCCTCGTCCAACTTTTTAACAGTTTTCTGGAGGTCAATAATATAGATACCGTTGCGCTCTGTAAAAATATAACGCGCCATTTTCGGGTTCCAACGCCTTGTCTGATGGCCGAAATGAACACCCGCCTCCAACAATTGTTTCATCGATACAACGCCCATGATAAATTCCTCTCTTTCGGTTATTTTCCGCCACCAAGTTCATCTCATCCCATCATCCCTATGCGGGACACCGATCAGATGATCGCCTGGTGTGTGTTCTGCCGGCATTTTACCAGCCGTAATATATTACCACAGAAAGAGGGAAATTGCAAGAGAAAATGCAACATTTTTACTGAGAATTTGTCAGTCCTCCGATAGGATGCGAAACAGCCCGCCGCCCTTTCCCGTACTGCCATCAGCCGGTAGCGTATGATTGACCAGGATTGTGTCCTCTCCAATCACTTCAATATCAGCCCACTGGACCACAATATCCTCAGCGCGTCCAAGCAATCCGAATAACCGCAGCCGTCCCCGAATAATCAGAGATGTGACGGCCGCTGTCACCGTGTCAATTTCAACATCGGAGACATATCCCAGTTTTCCGCCGTTGCGTACATTGATGACAAATTTGCTTCGAAGATCGCCAAGGCGGCAGAACATCGCAGCTCCCCCCTTAAATAAACGATGTGTTTTACTTGATTCTATTCTGTTAGGCAGCGGATTATACGCTTTCGCAATCTTTCAATCAAGGGCATTGTTCTGTCATCAGAATACGGCTTTTTTAGCACGACGCAAATTCCGTTGACATTTAGCAAAAAATCCCGTATGATAGTTTGTGAATAATTTGTGAATGCTCGGAGGAATTAAAATGCAACGAGAAAAATTTTCTTCCAGGCTCGGGTTTCTGCTGATTTCGGCAGGTTGCGCCATCGGGCTTGGAAACGTATGGCGTTTCCCCTATATCACTGGTATGTATGGCGGAGCAGCCTTTGTATTGGTCTATTTATTTTTTCTGGTGATTTTGGGGCTGCCGATTATGGTTATGGAATTTTCTGTGGGCCGTGCCAGCCAGAAAAGCGCGGCGCTTTCCTTCAATGTTCTGGAGCCAAAGGGAACGAAATGGCATCTTTATCGTTATGGCGCGATGCTCGGCAACTATATGCTGATGATGTTCTATACAACCGTCGGCGGATGGATGCTGATCTATTTCTTTAAAATGGTTATGGGGGAATTTGTTGGAAGGACGCCCGACGAGGTTGCGGATATTTTCAATGGGATGCTTAACCAACCGGTCCTGATGGGCGTCTGGATGGTGATTGTTGTTTTGCTCGGTTTTGGCGTCTGTTCCCTGGGGCTGCAAAACGGCGTCGAGAAAATCACAAAGCTTATGATGAGCTGTCTGTTGATCGTTATGCTGGTGCTGGTGGTGCGGTCTGTCACGCTTCCCGGCGCGTCAGCGGGGCTCCGCTTCTATTTGATGCCTGATTTCGGCAAAATGGGCGAGCAAGGTATATCGACTGTTGTATTCGCCGCAATGGGACAGGCTTTCTTCACATTAAGCCTGGGTATCGGCGCGATGGCGATCTTTGGCAGCTACATTGGCAAGGACCGGTCGCTCACCGGTGAATCAGTTAACATCACGCTTCTTGATACTTTTGTCGCGCTGATGGCAGGATTAATTATTTTCCCGGCCTGCTTTGCCTTCGGTACAGATCCGGGTCAAGGTCCGGGATTGGTATTTGTCACACTCCCCAATATCTTCAACGCAATGCCGGCAGGCCGGCTGTTTGGCGCATTATTCTTTGTATTCATGTCGTTTGCCGCGCTGTCCACAATCATTGCCGTATTTGAAAATATCGTTTCGTTCGGTATGGATCTTTGGGGTTGGACACGCAGACGCGCCGTTCTCTTTAACATCGTGCTGATTATCATCCTGTCCCTGCCATGTGTGCTCGGGTTCAATATTTTGAGCAGTTTTGCCCCTCTCGGGACAGGCAGCACCATTCAGGACCTTGAAGATTTCATCGTCAGCAACAATCTGCTTCCGCTTGGTTCGCTTGTTTATCTTCTGTTCTGCACCTCTCGTTATGGATGGGGATGGAAAAACTTCACAGCAGAAGCTGATACAGGCAAGGGTTTAAGATTCCCCAAATGGGCACGGGTATATGTCACCTATATTCTGCCGCTGATCGTGCTTTATATCTTTGTGCAGGGCTAT
>OKCG01000843.1_pt1 | contig 9548 bp, 5 predicted proteins | sample 1609991 | NCBI WGS metagenome assembly OKCG01 (sample SAMN04436606, study PRJEB24849) | human gut metagenome | biome: human gut; feature: NICU; material: stool | host: Homo sapiens | place: USA: Saint Louis, MO | collected 2010-01-15
CGATATGGTCAGCAATATGTTAAACGCCATTCCCGAATTTGTGACCCGAGGACTGCAAATTGCTGGCGGTTTTATCGTGGTGGTCGGTTACGCCATGGTGCTACGTATGATGGGCGTGAAATATTTGATGCCTTTCTTTTTCCTCGGTTTCCTCGCAGGTGGCTACCTCGATCTCAGTCTGCTGGCGTTCGGTGGCGTCGGCGTGATCATGGCCCTGCTCTACATCCAGCTAAATCCACAGTGGCGTAAAGCTGAACCTCAACTCCAGGCCACCGCCTCCACCGCCCTTGACCAACTTGACGATTAACGGAGCCATCATGGAACAGAGAAAAATTACACGCAGCGATCTGGTGAGCATGTTTCTGCGCTCCAACCTGCAACAGGCGTCCTTTAACTTTGAACGTATTCATGGGCTGGGTTTTTGCTACGACATGATCCCCGCCATCAAGCGACTTTACCCATTAAAAGAGGATCAGGTTGCGGCGCTCAGGCGACACCTGGTGTTCTTCAATACCACGCCAGCCGTATGTGGCCCGGTCATCGGCGTCACTGCCGCCATGGAAGAGGCGCGGGCCAACGGCGCGGAAATTGATGACGGTACCATTAACGGCATCAAAGTCGGTCTGATGGGACCATTGGCAGGAGTTGGCGATCCACTGGTCTGGGGAACGCTGCGCCCGATTACCGCCGCGCTCGGCGCATCTCTGGCACTTTCGGGCAACATTCTCGGCCCGCTTCTGTTTTTCTTTATTTTCAATGCGGTGCGTCTGGCGATGAAGTGGTATGGCCTACAGCTCGGCTTTCGCAAAGGGGTGAATATCGTCAGCGATATGGGCGGGAATGTGCTGCAAAAACTCACCGAAGGCGCGTCGATTCTCGGACTGTTTGTGATGGGCGTGCTGGTGACCAAATGGACGTCAATCAACGTACCGTTGGTGGTTTCACAAACGCATGCCGCCGATGGCTCCACCGTCACCATGACCGTGCAGAACATTCTCGACCAACTTTGCCCTGGTTTGCTGGCGCTCGGTCTGACGCTACTGATGGTTCGTCTGCTCAACAAAAAAATTAACCCGGTATGGCTGATTTTCGCCCTGTTTGGCTTAGGGATTATCGGCAATGCGCTGGGCTTCCTGTCCTGATTCTTCGCCCCGGCACGACTGCCGGGGCCATCGCTCAACATGAGGTGGTTTATGAAAACAACAGCTCTGCGTCTTTATGGTAAACGTGATTTACGCCTGGAAACCTTTGATCTTCCTGAAATGCAGGAGGATGAAATCCTCGCGACGGTGGTCACCGACAGCCTGGGCCTCTCTTCCTGGAAAGAGGCCAATCTGGGTGAAAACCATAAAAAAGTACCCGACGATGTGGCGACCAACCCCATCATCATCGGCCACGAGTTTTGCGGCGATATTCTGGCCGTGGGTAAAAAGTGGCAGCACAAATTCCAGCCGGGTCAGCGTTATGTGATTCAGGCCAACCTGCAATTGCCGGATCGCCCGGACTGCCCCGGCTACTCCTTCCCGTGGGTGGGCGGTGAAGCCACACATGTGGTTATCCCAAATGAGGTTATGGAACAAGATTGCCTGCTGGCATACGACGGCGAAACCTATTTTGAAGGCTCGCTGGTTGAACCGCTTTCCTGCGTGATTGGCGCGTTCAACGCCAACTATCATCTTCAGGAAGGTAGTTATAACCACACGATGGGGATTCGCCCGCAAGGGCGCACGCTGATCCTCGGCGGCACCGGACCAATGGGACTGTTGGCGATTGATTATGCGCTGCATGGACCCGTTAACCCGTCGCTGCTCGTCATTACCGATACCGACAACGACAAATTGAGTTATGCGCGCAAGCACTATCCATCAGAACCGCAAACACTGATTCATTATCTCAATGCCGCCGATGCAGCATTTGATACGTTAATGGCACTGAGTGGCGGTCACGGCTTCGATGATATTTTCGTCTTTGTGCCTAATGAAGGACTGGTGACTCTCGCCTCTTCCTTGCTGGCGACAGATGGTTGCCTGAATTTCTTCGCCGGACCGCAGGATAAACATTTCAGCGCGCCAATTAATTTCTACGATGTGCATTATGCATTTACCCACTACGTGGGCACGTCAGGCGGCAATACCGATGACATGCGCGCAGCAGTCAAATTGATTGAAGAGAAAAAAGTGCAGGCCGCAAAAGTGGTAACACATATTCTTGGGCTGAATGCCGCGGGCGAAACCACGCTTGAATTGCCTGCCGTCGGCGGCGGCAAAAAGCTGGTGTATACCGGGAAATACCTGCCGCTTATGTCACTCACGCAGATTCAGGATCAAGCACTGGCGGCAATTCTGGCGCGTCATCAGGGGATCTGGTCCGGTGAGGCGGAGCAATATCTGCTCACTCATGCAGAGGCAATTTCCCATGATTAATCGCGCTACTTAACTCTGCATGTCGCTGGCTGGTCGCCGCGGCAACTTCGCGACCGGATGTGCGGCTGATTGCTGAAGCAGCACAATTTGCATGAGAAGGATAAAAAATATCAGCGCCTTAAGGGGCGCTCAAATTGGTGGCAAAGTACACATTGTTTATGCCGGATGCGGAATGAAGCCTTATTCGGCCTACATAATCTCGAAAATTCAATATATTGCAGTTATCTGGTAGGACTGGTAAGCGTAGCGCATCAGGCAATGCTGTGTTTGTCATCAGTCTCAGCGCCCGGTGCAATACGTGACATCGTGAGCCATGTCAGTAAGTTGTTAAATTCGCAGTGGTAGCATTCCTTCCGTGTTTTCTTACTAACCGGAGAAGTAATGGAACTGCTTTTATTGAGTAACTCGACGCTGCCGGGTAAAGCCTGGCTGGAACACGCGCTGCCGCTAATTGCTGAACAGTTGCAGGGTCGCCGCTCAGCGGTGTTTATCCCTTTCGCTGGCGTAACGCAGACCTGGGATGATTACACAGCGAAAACGGCTGCGGTTCTCGCTCCGCTGGGTGTTTCTGTCACCGGTATTCATAGCGTTGTCGATCCCGTTGCCGCGATTGAAAATGCTGAGATCGTGATTGTCGGCGGCGGTAATACTTTCCAGTTGCTGAAACAGTGCCGCGAGCGCGGGCTGCTGGCACCAATTACTGACGTGGTTAAACGTGGCGCGCTGTATATTGGCTGGAGCGCTGGCGCTAACCTTGCTTGCCCAACCATTCGTACCACCAACGATATGCCGATTGTCGATCCACAAGGTTTCGATGCGCTGAATCTGTTCCCGTTGCAAATCAACCCGCACTTCACCAACGCGCTGCCGGAAGGCCATAAAGGTGAAACGCGTGAGCAGCGTATTCGCGAACTGCTGGTCGTCGCGCCAGAACTCACAATTATTGGTCTACCGGAAGGTAACTGGATCACAGTAAGTAAAGGTCACGCTACGCTGGGTGGCCCGAACACCACTTATGTGTTTAAGGCTGGTGAAGAAGCGGTTCCGCTGGAAGCGGGTCACCGTTTTTAAGTGAATTGCCGGATGCATGATCCGGCATCTTGTACATAGTGCCTGATGCGACGCTTTACGCGTCTTATCAGGCCTTCAGGGGCGCAGTATTAATACTCGTCCCGTCCTTCATCTTCATCAGGCTGTTCCAGCACACTGTAAGCGACTGAACAAAACAGCGAGTTCAGACGTTGCATATCTCCCAATAAGCCTAAATGTAGCGAACTGGTTTCAATACTCTGCACGTTTTGCTGATGCAGGCGATCGACGTGGGCGTGGGAATAGCGGCGATTAAGAATGCGAAAACGATGTTTGCTGCGGCGCAAACGACGGGCGCTGGTAACATCGCCAGAGAAGAAAACCGACATTGCCAGTTTTAAATTACTGAGCAATTGCTCATAGAGCGCATCCAGTTCCTTCAAGCCATCAAGCGAAAATGCTCGCCTTGCAGCCAGCGATTTGTGGGCAATTTCACTACCCATGCGCTCGACGATATCGGAGGCCTGTTCAAGGTTTAGCGACATTTCGATGATCTCCGCCCAGCGGCGCGACTCTTCTTCTGCCAGTTCCTCTTTTGGCATTCGCGCCAGATAAAGTTTAATCGCGGTATAGAGCACGTTGATATCATCCGCCAGCTTGCGCAGCTCTTTCTCCTGCCGTGGCTCGCCGTGCATCACTTTATTCAACCCTTCCATCATCTGTTCCATGGCGTCGCCAATGCGCAGGGTTTCGCGCGCGGCGTTCGCCAGAGCAAGCGTGGGCGTATCCAGCGCGCTGACATCCAGATGTTTAGGCCGTAGCTGGGTATCCAGTTCCGGTTCATCGCGAATAATCGTTTTGCAAAACCGTGCCATCGGGTCAACAAATGGCAGCATGACCAGGCAACGTACAAGGTTGTAGAAGACGTGGAAATAGATAACCAGTTCCGCTTTTGGCAATGACAACTTCCCCATTGTCTCTGCCAGCAAATGGACAAACGGCAGGATAATCAGGCTGCCCACCAGCTTAAACAGCAGGCTGCCGAGCGCCACACGACGGGCAGCAGCATTCGCAGCACTGTTGTTGAGCATCGCCAGCAGGCCGGAACCGAGGTTAGCACCAATCACCAGACAGAGCGCCACGGGGAAGGAGATAATGCCTGCAGCGGTCAGAGTCGCGGTCAGCAGTACAGCAGCAAGGCTGGAGTAGCTGATAATGGCGAACATCGCGCCAATCAGCGCATCCAGCAGAATATCGCCGGTCAGCGAGGCAAAGATCACCTGAACGCCGTTTGCCTGGGTGATCGGCGTTACGGCCTGCACAATCAACTCCAGCGCCAGCAAAATCAGCCCAAGACCAATACCGACGCGGCCCAGTTGCCCGGCGCGTGACTGTTTGCGTCCGAGGAAAAAAATCACGCCGATAAAAATAAGTAATGGTGACAGCCAGGTTAAATCGAAGGTGAGAATACGCGCCATTAGCGCCGTCCCGACATCTGCACCCAGCACAATCACCAGAGCCGGTGCGAGGGCTACCAGATCCTGAGCGACGAACGAGGTCACCAGCATGGTGGTGGCATTACTACTCTGCACCAGTGCGGTAACGCCGATCCCCGCGCAAAAGGCAAGCGGCTTTTTTTCGACGCTCCGGCTAAGGACAGTACGCAAACGCGCGCCGAAGACGCGCATTACGCCGGTTCGAACAATATGCGTCCCCCAGACCAGCAGGGCGACGGCAGAAAGCAGGTGAAGCAGCGTTAACACGAGTTCAGGTTCTCCTTATCGTTATATGTTCCTGAAGCAATTGAATGACCAAAGGACCGGAAACACGCTGACTGGCATCTTTACTGTGCCTTTTGACCTTCGTTTTTCCGGCTAAGATTATTCCAGCCTGATTCCAGTATAAGTGTTTCATATTAATAAAGAGACAGGGCACTCATTGAGCGCCCTGTTTGTTGTAAGGAAAAGTGACAGATTTGTGAATCAGTCCGCGTCATACCCCAGATTCGGTGCCAGCCAGCGCTCAACATCTGAGACGCTCATACCTTTACGGCGGGCATAGTCTTCCACCTGATCGCGCTGGATTTGCGCCACCGCGTAATACTTGCTGTCCGGGTGGCTGAAGTACCAACCCGAAACCGATGCACCAGGCCACATGGCGAAAGATTCTGTGAGTTTCATGCCAGTGTGTTTTTCCACTTCCAGCAGCTCCCAGATGGTGGCTTTTTCCGTATGTTCCGGGCAGGCCGGATAGCCCGGTGCCGGACGGATGCCCTGGTAGTTTTCGCGGATCAGCTCTTCGTTGCTGAGGTTCTCGTTCGGCGCATAGCCCCAGTAGACTTTTCGCACCCGCTCATGGAGATACTCCGCAAAGGCTTCCGCCAGACGGTCAGCAAGGGCTTTCACCATGATTTTGTTGTAATCATCGTGCTGCGCTTCAAAGGCATCAGCCAGTGCGTCCTCTTCCAGACCGCCAGTCACGGCAAATGCGCCGATGTAATCTGCTTTACCAGAAAGCTTCGGCGCAACGAAGTCAGCGAGACAGTAGTTAGCGAAGCCGGTTTTTTCGGTCTGTTGACGCAGATGGTGGCTGACGTTGATCACATGGGTACGCGTTTCGTCACGGTAGATTTCAATGTCATCGCCCACACGGTTTGCCGGGAACAGGCCCACCACGCCACGCGGATTCAGCGTTTTTTCGGCGCTTAATTTATCCAGCATGTCGTTGGCGTCTTTAAACAGCCGCTGCGCCTCAACGCCCACCACTTCATCTTCCAGAATGCGCGGATACTTACCGGCCAGCGACCAGGTCATAAAGAACGGTGTCCAGTCGATGTAATTACGCAGCGTTTCGATGCTGGCTTCGACTTCCTGCACGCCGAGACGGTGCGCCACCGGCGGCGTATAAGCCTGCCAGTCAAAAGCGAAGTCGTTATCACGCGCCGCTTCCAGCGTGACCGGTGGTGTGCGCGGTTTCTTGCGCCCGTGCTGAATACGTACGGTTTCGTACTCCTTGCGGGTACGAGCGACAAAATCATCACGCTGAGTATCGGAAAGCAGCGCCGCCACCACACCAACGGTGCGCGATGCGTTCTGTACATACACCGTCGGGCCGCTGTAGTTCTGCTCAATTTTCACCGCCGTGTGCGCTTTTGAGGTGGTCGCGCCGCCAATCAGTAACGGAATGGTGAAGCCCTGACGCTCCATCTCTTTCGCCACGTTAACCATCTCGTCCAGCGACGGCGTGATCAATCCTGAAAGGCCAATCAAATCAGCATTCACTTCTTTGGCGGTACGGAGAATTTTTTCCGCAGGCACCATCACGCCGAGATCGACAATTTCGTAGTTGTTACATTGCAGCACCACACCAACGATATTTTTACCGATGTCGTGGACGTCGCCCTTCACGGTGGCGATCACCATCTTGCCGTTGGTTTTGCCCTGCTCTTTGCTGGCTTCAATAAACGGTTCGAGGTAGGCCACCGCCTGCTTCATCACACGCGCCGATTTGACCACCTGTGGCAGGAACATTTTCCCTTCGCCAAACAGATCGCCGACCACGTTCATGCCGTCCATTAGCGGGCCTTCAATCACCTGAATAGGGCGCTCCGCCTGCAGGCGGGCTTCTTCGGTATCCTGCTCGATAAACTCGGTAATGCCTTTGACCAGCGAGTATTCCAGACGTTTATTCACTTCCCACGAGCGCCACTCCGCCTGCTGGGCGTTAGCGGTGTCGTCGGTTTTGCTGCCGCGATATTTCTCGGCAAGCTCCAGTAAACGCTCAGTGCCATCGTCGCGACGGTTAAGAATCACATCTTCCACCGCGTCGCGCAGTTCAGCGGGTAGGTCGTCGTAAATCGCCAGCTGCCCGGCGTTGACGATCCCCATATCCATGCCATTGCGAATAGCGTAGTAGAGGAACACCGCGTGAATGGCTTCGCGCACCGGATCGTTACCACGGAATGAGAAAGAAACGTTAGATACGCCGCCGGAAATCAGCGCGTGCGGCAGTTCGCGTTTGATGTCTTCACACGCGCCGATAAAGTCCTGCGCGTAGTTGTTGTGCTCTTCAATGCCAGTTGCGACCGCGAAGATGTTCGGGTCGAAGATGATATCTTCTGGCGGGAAGCCAACCTCTTCGGTGAGGATTTTGTACGCCCGACGGCAAATCTCGATTTTCCGTGCGCGGGTATCGGCCTGCCCCTGTTCGTCAAAGGCCATTACCACAACTGCCGCACCGTAACGACGCAACAATTTCGCGTGATGGATAAAAGCGTCGACGCCTTCTTTCATCGAAATAGAGTTAACAATGCCTTTGCCCTGGATACACTTCAGACCTTTTTCAATGACATCCCATTTTGAGGAGTCGATCATAATCGGCACGCGAGCGATATCCGGTTCACCGGCAATCAGATTGAGAAAACGCACCATCGCCGCTTCGGCATCGAGCATCCCTTCATCCATGTTGATATCGATAATCTGCGCGCCGTTTTCCACCTGCTGGCGGGCCACATCCAGTGCCTCGCTGTATTTCTCTTCTTTGATCAGGCGCTTGAATTTAGCGGAACCGGTGACGTTGGTGCGTTCACCCACGTTCACAAACAGGCTATCTTCGCCAATGTTCAGCGGCTCCAGGCCGGACAAACGGCAGGCTACGGGGATTTCCGGCAGTTTACGCGGCGCTAATCCTTCTACTGCACGACTCATCGCGGCAATATGTTGTGGCGTGGTGCCACAGCAGCCGCCGACGATATTGAGAAAGCCCGCTTCTGCCCATTCACGTATCTGTTTTGCCATCGTGTCGGCGTCGAGATCGTATTCACCAAAGGCGTTGGGCAGTCCGGCGTTCGGGTGCGCGGTGACGTAGCATTCCGCAATCCGTGATAGTTCCTGTACGTACTGGCGCAGTTCATCTGGCCCCAGCGCACAGTTCAGGCCAAAGGTCAGCGCTTCGGCGTGGCGCAATGAGTTGTAAAATGCTTCGGTGGTCTGCCCGGAGAGCGTGCGCCCGGAGGCGTCGGTGATGGTGCCAGAGATCATAATCGGCAGCTCAACGCCCAGCGCTTCAAACTCCGTTTTCACCGCAAAGACCGCCGCTTTGGCGTTAAGGGTGTCGAAAACGGTTTCAATCAGGATCAGATCCGCACCACCTTCCACCAGCGCTTTGGTGGATTCGCGATAGGCCGCCACCAGCTGGTCAAAAGTGATGTTGCGGAATGCCGGATCGTTGACGTCCGGAGAAATAGACGCCGTGCGGTTGGTCGGGCCGAGAACACCGGCAACGTAGCGCGGTTTCTCCGGCGTGCGCGCGGTCCACTCATCAGCACAGGCGCGCGCCAGTTTCGCCGCCGCAAAGTTGATTTCCGCCGACAGGGATTCCATCTGGCAATCCGCCATCGCAATGGTTGTGGAGTTGAAGGTGTTGGTTTCGATGATATCCGCGCCCGCTTCAAAGTAGGCGTTGTGGATAGCGGCGATCACTTCCGGTTTACTGAGTACCAGCAGGTCGTTGTTGCCTTTGAGGTCGCATGGCCAGTCGGCAAAGCGTTCACCACGAAAATCGGCTTCGTTCAGTCGATAGCTCTGGATCATGGTGCCCATACCGCCGTCCAGCACCAGAATACGTTCATTTAACTGCGCACGCAGTTGTTCCACTTTGCTGCTCACACTTGCTCCCGACACGCTCAACCCAGATTTAATAAAAATTCAACAAACCATACTGGCATAAACGCATCTGTGGTAAAAGCGACCACCACGCAACATGAGATTTGTTCAACATTAACTCATCGGATCAGTTCAGCAACTATTGCATTAGCTAACAATAAAAATGAAAATGATTTCCACGATACAGAAAAAGGAGACTGTCATGGTCGCACCCATTCCCGCGAAACGCGGCAGAAAACCCGCCGTTGCCACCGCACCAGCGACTGGACAGGTTCAGTCTTTAACGCGTGGCCTGAAATTACTGGAGTGGATTGCCGAATCCAATGGCAGTGTGGCACTCACGGAGCTGGCGCAACAAGCCGGGTTACCCAATTCCACGACCCACCGCCTGCTAACCACGATGCAACAGCAGGGCTTTGTGCGGCAGGTTGGC
>OKCG01000844.1_pt1 | contig 9536 bp, 9 predicted proteins | sample 1609991 | NCBI WGS metagenome assembly OKCG01 (sample SAMN04436606, study PRJEB24849) | human gut metagenome | biome: human gut; feature: NICU; material: stool | host: Homo sapiens | place: USA: Saint Louis, MO | collected 2010-01-15
TTTTTGAATTCTTGATACTTGGAATGTATCTATTTTTATTACAGCCAGGTAGAAATAACAATTAAGTAATAACTACATGTTAAAAGATGATTGCCTAGTATTAGGCAATCATCTTTTAGTTTTTTATCATTTTTATTTGTATAATAATCCTCATATAAATTGACAGATATTAAATTAAGGTATACTATTTATGTGTAAAAGGTTTAATGTGTTGCACTAATTAATCTAGGAGGTTCTCACATGAATCGCGAAACAGCATACGTACTTTGGTTTGATGAATTACAACGTGAAGATGTTAATTTAGTAGGTGGCAAGTCTTCTTCTTTAGGGGAATTGACATCCTCCACTAATGTACCTGTACCTTATGGCTTTGCAACAACTGCCCATGGTTATCGTGAGTTTATGAAAGCTACAGGTTTGGAAGATAAAATCCGGGCTGAGCTTGATGCTTTAGATGATGTAGAAAATTCTGCATTATTGCGCGAAGTGTGTGCTAAGATTCGCCGCATGATTTGTCAGGAAGAAATGCCAAAAGACTTGGCAGATGCTATCCGTCATGCTTATGAAGAACTTGGTAAAAAAGTGAACGAAGAAAATCCATTTGTGGCTGTTCGTTCTAGTGCAACAGCAGAAGATTTGCCAGATGCAAGCTTCGCAGGCCAACAAGATACATATTTAAATGTACGCGGTGCTGACGTAATTATCGAAAAAGTAAAAGAATGCTACGCATCTACATTCACAGATCGTGCAACATATTATCGTGTAAAACAAGGCTTCGATCATATGACAGTAGCATTGAGTGCTGCAGTTCAAATGATGGTATTCTCTAAAGCAGCTGGCGTAATGTTTACTGTTGACCTTGTAACAGGCAATGATAACAATATTCTTATTGAAGGCTCTTGGGGTCTTGGTGAATATGTTGTACAAGGTACGGTTACACCAGATAATTTTCGTGTGGATAAAGAAAAGATGGAAATTACGGACCGTATGATTAACGATAAACATGTCCGCCTTGTTCGTAAAGCCGATGGTGACTGTGTTGAAGAAGTGGTTCCAGCTGACGAAGCAAAACAACAAGTTATTACAGATGCTCAAGTTTTGGAACTTGCAGAATATGCAAAAGCAATTGAAAAGCATTATGGTTGCTATATGGATATGGAATGGGGCGTAGATGAACGCAATGACAAGATTTGGATCTTGCAAGCTCGTCCAGAAACAGTTTGGTCCCGCAAAGAAAAATCAGAAACGTCCGAAAAAGCTAGCACATTAGATGCAGGTAATCGCGATATTATTGTAAAAGGTTTGCCAGCATCCCCTGGTAATGCAGCAGGTAAAGCTCACGTTATCATCAATCCCGAGGATATCGATGAGTTCAAAGAAGGCGAAATCCTTGTTACAGCTATGACAGCTCCTGATTGGGTGCCAGCCATGAAAAAGGCAAAAGCAATTGTTACTGACGCTGGTGGTATGACTTGTCATGCGTCTATCGTTAGCCGTGAGCTTGGTATTCCTTGTATCGTAGGTACTAAGAGTCGTAGTCATGAAGCGACTACCTCTATTAAAGATGGTCAAATGATTACCGTTGATGCTACAAATGGTATTGTATACGATGGCGTATTAGAAGATATCGTTAAAAAGCCTGAAGCTCAAGTTTCTACAGGGGTAGCAGCTGAATATGTACCTGTAACAGGCACTAAGATTTATATGAACTTAGGTGATCCTGATTTGGCTCAAAAATATGGTGTACTACCATGTGATGGCATTGGTCTCATGCGCGAAGAGTTCATTTGGACAACCTTTATTCATGAACATCCATTGCACCTTATCGAAACAGGGCGCAGTGACTTCGCTGTAAATACATTGGCGGAAGGTATGCGTAAAGTATGCCAAGCATTAGCCCCTCGCCAAGTAGTAGTTCGTTTGAGCGACTTCAAATCTAGTGAATACCGTGACCTTAAAGGTGGCGATAAATATGAACCACATGAATCTAGTGCATTACTTGGCTGGCGTGGCGCATCTCGCTACTATGATCCTAAGTACACACCTGCTTTCAAATTAGAATTAGAAGCAATCAAAAAAGTACGTAACGAATTTGGTTTTAAAAATCTACAAGTTATGATTCCATTCTGCCGTACTGTGGAAGAAGCTGAATTAGTAACTAACTTAATGGCTCAAGAAGGTCTTGCACGCAGCAAAGACTTTAAAGTATGGCTCATGGCTGAGATTCCATCCAATATCATCTTAGCTGATCAATTTAATAAATACGTAGATGGTTATTCTATCGGTTCTAACGATTTGACTATGCTTGTACTCGGTTGTGACCGCGATAACGAAACAGTTCAACATATCTATGATGAACGTAATTTAGCGGTTCGCAGAGCAATTCGTCACCTCATTGAGGTGGCCCATAAAGATGGTAAGACTGTATCTATCTGTGGCCAAGCGCCAAGCGTATACCCTGAACTTTGCGAATTCCTTGTGAAGAGCGGTATCGACTCCATTTCTGTTAACCCAGATGCAGTAGTTAATACTAAGAAAATGGTGGCTCAAATCGAACAACGAATTATGCTCGATGCTATGACTGGTCGTGGTCGTCAAGAATCTGACGAACTAATTTGGTAATAATATAGTTATAGTGAAAGAGGAGGCCTGTGGGTCTCCTCTTTTTCTGAATGGTAACTTAGGATATAATACAAACAGAGATGAAAGGGGGTTACCGTGTGAAACTGTCGAAACGACAAGAACAAATTGCTCAAATCGTTCGCGAAGAAGGTCCTGTAACAGGTAGTGCCATTGCTGAACATTTAGAGGTCACAAGATCTGCGTTGCGCTCAGATTTATCTGTATTGACCATGTTAGGTGTGTTAGATGCACGTCCAAACGTAGGCTATTACTATGTAGGACTTTCAAAGGAAACACAAACGGCTGAGCGATTAAAGTCATTTCTGGTAAGTGATGTATTATCTCAAGCAGTTGTGGTCAATGGGGATACGAGTTTGTATGATACAATTGTCACATTATTTACAGAGGATGTAGGTACCATATTAGTGTGTGATGGTTCATACCTAGTAGGTGTGGTATCTCGAAAAGATTTACTACGCGCCTCTATGGGACAAACAGATTCGCATACCATGCCTATATCTATGATTATGACCCCTGTAAGCAAGGTTATAGCGGTGGAGCCTACCGATACTTTGGTAGAGGCTGCACAGAAAATGATAGATTATGAAGTAGATTGTTTACCTGTCGTCGCTCGTGAGGATATAGGTAACAAGAAGCGTTTAAAGGTTGTGGGCCGTGTATCAAAAACGACGGTAGCAAAAGTATTTTTAGAATGTAGCACACACTGAGGTTGATAGAATGGCAGAAAAAATTATTTATGCAATATCGGATTCCCTGGGGGAAACTGCTGAGGCTGTAGCGAGAGCTACGGCGAGTCAATATGATAAGGAGCAAATTGAAATTGTCCGTGTTCCTTATATTGATAGTGAAAGCCAAATTGATGAGGTTATAGACGACGCAAAATGTGGAAATCATGTTATTTGCCATACCATTGTATCTGCGTCTTTACGTAAGTATTTACATGAGAAGGTGGCTGAATATAATATTCCGGCTGTGGATATCATGGGCCCTGTTCTCGATGCAGTTGGTACTATCGCGACTACTAAACCTCGCATGACAGCAGGTATGGTTCATAAGCTCGACCAAGAGTATTTTAAAAAGGTTGAAGCTATTGAGTTTGCCGTGAAATATGACGATGGTAAAAATCCATCTGGTTTTGAAAAGGCCGACATAGTTATTATTGGTGTATCTAGAACTAGTAAGACACCATTGTCCATGTTCTTGGCGTACAAAAAGATTAAAGCCGCAAATTTGCCACTAGTTCCAGAGGTACCGTTGCCAGAGGAATTATTCAAAATTCCGGCAAAAAAAATCGTGGGCCTTATTATAGATCCATATAAATTAAATAATATTCGTAGTGAACGTTTACGCGCTATCGGTCTTGAAGACGAAGCAAATTATGCATCTATTGAGCGTATTCAATCTGAATTGGATTATGCTAAGGCTATTATGCGTCGTTTGCACTGCCAAGTGTTAGATGTTTCTAATAAATCTATTGAAGAAACAGCTTCCCTTGTTATGCAATTGATTGATAAAAATCGCGCGTCGGAGGGTAAATGAATATACGTGAACAAATAGAGGAGAGGGAGGCTTTGCTTCTGTCTCCCTATGCAGCTAAAAGCCGCGATGCAATCCGTGATATAGCAGAAAAGCCTGATCCACTTAGAACTGCGTTTCAACGCGATCGGGATCGCATCATTCATAGTAAATGTTTTAGACGGTTAAAGCATAAGACACAGGTATATATTGCGCCAGGTGACCATTATCGGACACGCATGACTCATACCCTTGAGGTAGGTCAAATCGGTCGTACTGTGGCTCGTGCATTACGTTTAAATGAAGATCTTGTGGAAGCTATTGCCATGGGCCATGATGTGGGGCATACACCATTTGGTCATGTAGGTGAATATGCATTGCGAGATATGGTAGGGCACTTTAATCATAATGAGCAAAGCTTGCGCATGGTTGAAGTATTAGAAAGACATGGTGATCATCAAGGTCTCAATTTAACCACCGTTGTTCGAGATGGCATCGTAGGTCATACAGGGGCTACAATTCCTGTAACTTTAGAGGGTCAAATTATTCGTATTGTAGACCGTATTGCGTATTTGTGCCATGATTTTGATGATGCACAGCGAGCAGGTATGTTGACGGCAGAGGTGTTGCCTTTTGAAGTGCGCGAACATTTTGGTATGACTCCATCCAGTATGATTACTGCAATGGTAGAGGATATGGTACGCGAATCCTTGGATAAGCCAGCTATATCTATGTCTGCTGATGTGGAAATGACGATGAATCTATTCCGTCAATTTATGTTTAAACATGTATATTTGGCACCAGCTTTAATTCCGGATCGCAAAAAGGCATCCCATGTGGTAAAAAATCTATTTACTCACTTCATGGAACACCCTGATGATATGGAAGGTTGTGAAATAGGTAAAGCGTTTTACTCTACACGTGATGTAGTTGATTATGTAGCAGGCTTAACAGATCAATATGCTATTAAGTTATTTAAGCAATATTATATTCCAAATATTACATTATAAATAACAAAAAAAGCAGTTAGTTCAAAATGAACTAACTGCTTTTTTTGGGGCTCTAGAACCCCAAAGAGTACATGTACTTTTTATTTTACGCGCGTGTAACTTTATTAGAACGAAGGCAACGAGTGCATACGTTTACTTTTTTAGTAGCACCGTCTACAACCGCTCGTACTCTTTGAATGTTCGGTTTCCAAGTTTTTCTTGTGCGAATGTGAGAATGACTCACGTTCATACCGCTAGATGTGGATTTACCACATACTTCGCAAAGGTTTGCCATAGTTTCCACCTCCAAGCTTAATCTATAACATAACAAAAGTATATTATCATAAAGAATAGCTTAAAGCAAGTGTTTTTGTCGTACATATTGCTCTTTTTATCATCTTCATCCAGCGTTCATGCATTCGACGCCGCGCCTGTCCCATACCGAACATTCCCGGGCGAAAACCGAGACCGCCAAACAGGATCCGCGACAGCGCCAGAAGACCTAACGCCTGCCAGAAGCCGATGCTCTTTACCCCAAGGATAGCGGGCAGTAGCGCATTCCATAGCGACATGACCAGCAGCCCGAGAACGATGATTAATGCCGCGCCGATGAGAAGCGGTTTTGCCATTCTGTGGTCACCAAAACGGTGCTGATGGCGCTGCTCGCGCCTGTCGAAATCTCTCATGCTTTGTTTACCTCATAACGCTTGTGAATAGTAACCTGTGCAGAGGTAGACGAATGAGCGGACAAAATATTGCTAACAATATTTAAAAATCGACACACTTTATTTGTACGACAAATGTTATTGTGTGATCTTCATCACCTTTCGGTGCGGGCGGCGGCGGTAACGTTACCCGGTGATTCATAGAAAAAAGAGGAACTTATGAAGGCAGTAAAATCATTAAAAGCAGACTGGGCAATTATTACGCTGATGATTGTTGTCGCGGTCGTTATGTATGGCTATCTGATCCCCAAATACTGGTAATCGACGTCATACCTGCGCTGAACCGCCCCATCGCTCAGGGCGGCTCATCGACCCTCACCATTACCGCTTATCGTTGAGCGTCTTAATCAAAAACGGCACCGAGTCGCGCAATGACGGGTTAACCGTTCCGCTATGATCCAGCCCCTCATAAATATGCACGTCCGCCCGGGTTCCTGCGCTTTTAACCGCATCCGCAAAGCGTTTTTGCATCGCCGTCGGAACGTTGATATCGACGCTGCCTATACCGATAAATACCGGATGATCGATTTTTAGCGTCGGGTAGAGCATGGTTTCTACGCTGGCGTTTAACAGCGAATCCACTCCCGGTTTGAGGGCATTCGCCGCATTGAGACCGGCCTTCATCACCTCATCGTTGAGCGGTGTAATGCATAAATGGTTCGCCTCTTTCAGCAGCGGTAGCGCTTTGTCCTGGAAATAGTCGGCGGGATTGAGCTGCGGGTTGCTGTCGGCAGCTGAAAGATAAATATAGAAAATATACGGAATTTTCGGATCGCCGCCGCTCGGCGCTTTGCCGCCTGCCGGCGGAAGAATGTCGGCTGCGGTGGTCCCTTTTTCAAAATAAGGCGTACCGGTCAGCACCGTTGCGCGAATATTAAGCTCGGGTGCATATTGCGGCTGATAGCCGGCGCTGGCGAAGGCGGCATGCGCCCCCTGCGACTGTCCTACCAGAATAAGTTCATTTTTGAGCGGAAACTGTTTCAGGGCGGCGCGAACGCTGTCAAGTACGCTCCACGCTTCGCCGCGGGCGTTCAGATAGTGGTGCAGCCCGGACGAGCCCAGACCGGCATAATCCGGCGCGACCACCGCATAGCCCAGCGACAGCCAGGTGTTCAGATACTGCTTATCGCGATCGCTGCGCGGGTTTAACGACGGCGCGCAGTGATTCGCCACGCCAACGGTACCGTGAGCCCAGACCACCACCGGCCATCCCCCTTCCGGCGTGGCGCCAAAGGGAATAAAGACCGCCGCGGTATCTTCGCGCGCGGTTTTACCGTTCACGCCGCTGTGGGAAGGATAACGCAGAAAATATTGCTTAGCCGCTTCGCTTAACCCGTTCTCCGCGCTGAGCGGAGAGACGGCATCGGTGCTGTCGGTAGCGGCGCTAGCCGGAACAGCGCTCATGGAAAGCAATAGCAGCGCAGAGGTGGCGGTAAGGAATTTTTTTGAGAGGGAATAAGTCATGACATCCTGTTCCATAATGGGGATGCACTTAGTGTAGACCCTGGCGCCTGAATACCAGCTCAATGAAGCGGGTCATTTTGCTGATTTGCATAAACCCTGAGTGGCTTCGCTTTTTATCCGCCACAATAATGATAGATTTTTATCAATCACCTCACAGGAAGAGAACAATGTCAGCGAAAAAAGTCACCATGAAGGATATAGCCAGAGACGCCAGAGTCGGTATCGCGACGGTGGACAGAGTGTTGAATAAACGAACTCCCGTGAAAGAGAGCACCGAACGTAAAGTGCTTGAGTCCGCCAGGCGCTTAGGCTTTGCGCTCGAACAATCGCAGTATCGGCTGGCAGCCGGTCAGTCGGCGATCCCGCTGAGAATGGGGTTCATCCTGCTGCAGGAGTCGCACTCGTTTTACCATCAGCTGGCGCAGGCGCTTGAGCAGGCGGCATTGCCCTGGCATAGTCCGGCACAGGCGCCGGTGTTTCTGCATTATGACATTAACGCCATTGACGACATGGTTGCCGCAATCGCCCGCCTCAGCGAAGAGGTTGACGCAATCGGTATTGTGGCGCTGGATAATCCGCTTATCCGCCATGCCGTTGCTCAGGCCGTTGATAAAGGCGTGCGCGTCTTTACCCTGCTCTCCGATATGAGCATCCCGCAACGCACCGGCTACATTGGGCTGGATAATCAGAAAGCGGGCCGCACCGCCGGTTGGGCGGTGGACAGGCTGTGTCATGGAAGCGGCGAAATCGGCATTATCGTCGGCGATAACCGATTTATTTGTCAGGAAAGCTGCGAGATAAGTTTCCGTTCCTACCTGCGCGAACATGGCAAAGGCGACCGGGTGCTGGAGCCTGTACGCAGCCACGAACGCGCCGATATCGCCCGCCGGGTGACGGAGGAGATGCTGCAGCGTTATCCCGATCTGGAGGCCATCTACGCGCCCTGCGGCGGCGTGGAAGGGATTATCGCCGCGCTGCATGCGCATCAGCGTCAGCATCAGGTCACGCTGATTTGTCATGGCCCGGTAGACCACGGCGAGCTGGCGCTAATCGACGGGACAATCGATCTCATGCTGGCTCATCGGCTTGCCGAATTCGCCTCAGCGACCGTCGATGCCTTTGTCCAGTGCGCTCACCAGCCGCAGGCGACGTTTATTAACGCCCTGCAGCCTTTTGATTTACTCACCAAAGAAAACCTCTGATCGGCGAAAGCGCGGGTATATTCTCCGCGCTCCGCTTCAGCGCTACATTTGATAAAAAACTATCAATTAAGACATCAAAATAAACCTTGAATTCCATCAAAGAATTTAAATTTCATGATTGTTGAAGATGAAATTTTCATTCAATACTGGTCATGTTTTCTCCTCATCTGAAAAGGAAGCCATCATGACCATACATATTGCCAACGCGCCGTGCAGCTGGGGCGTCGATGATCCCAAAAATCCTTACCTGCCGCCGTGGACCAAGGTGCTGGAAGAGGCGGCGACGGCCGGTTATAAAAGTATTGAACTGGGGCCGTGGAGCTATCTGCCGACCCGAGCCGATGAACTCAGCGCCGCGCTGAATAAGCAGGGGCTGTCGCTGGTGGCCGGAACGATCTTTGACGATCTGGTCAGCGAAGAGAACTTTGCGAACATTGTCGCACTGACGCATAACATTTGCCGCAACCTGTCGCAGGTTCCTTCGGCGGAAAAGACGCCGGGCAACCCCTTCCAGCCGCCTTATCTGGTGATTATTGATTTCGGCAATCCGCTGCGGGCGAAATACGCCGGACACAGCGAACTGGCGCCCCGCCTCTCTCCCGACGACTGGCAGCGGATGATCGGCCATATTATTACCATCAGCCAACTGGCGTGGCAGGAGTACGGCGTTCGCCCGGTTATCCATCCTCACGCCGGCGGCTGCATCGAGTTTGCCGACGAAATCGACCTGCTCGCGGCGCAAATCCCCCATGATGTTGCCGGATTGTGTCTCGACACCGGCCATCTCTTCTATTCGGGTATGGACCCCATCAGCTGGCTGGATCGCCATTTTGATCGCCTTGACTACCTGCACTTTAAAGATGTCGATCCGCAGGTATTCAGGCGCGTGATTTCCCGCGGCATCGACTTCTTCTCTGCCTGCGCAGAGGGCGTGATGTGTCCGCTCGGCAGCGGCGCCATTGATTATCCGGCGGTACGCGCCTTTCTCGACAAGAGCG
>OKCG01000848.1_pt1 | contig 9523 bp, 10 predicted proteins | sample 1609991 | NCBI WGS metagenome assembly OKCG01 (sample SAMN04436606, study PRJEB24849) | human gut metagenome | biome: human gut; feature: NICU; material: stool | host: Homo sapiens | place: USA: Saint Louis, MO | collected 2010-01-15
GGCGTTGATGTAGCCAACCTGATCGGGGGACGCCCCGGCGTCGGCCAGGGCCAGGGCCATGGCGCGGGCGCCGCCCTCCCCGTTGGGGGCGGGGGCGGTGATGTGGTAGGCGTCGCAGGTGGCGCCGTAGCCCACCACCTCAGCATAGATCTTGGCGCCCCGGGCCATGGCGTGCCCGTACTCCTCCAGCATCAGCACGGCCGCACCCTCGCCCATGACGAAGCCGCTGCGCTCGGCGTCAAAGGGGATGGAGGCCCGGCTGGGGTCATCCCCCACATGGAGGGCCCGCATGGAGGTGAAGCCGCCGATGGACAGAGGGGTGATAGCGGCCTCGGCGCCGCCGCAGAGCATCACCTCGGCGTAGCCGTCCCGGATGTGGCGGAAGGCGTCGCCCACCGCGTTGGCGCCGCCGGCACAGGCGGTTACCGGGCAGGTGCACATGCCCTGAAAGCCCGCCATGATGGCAATGAAGCCGGCGCCCATGTTGGCGATGGTGGTGGGGATATAGAAGGGGGAGGCCCGGTCAAAGCCCTTCTGGGAGCAGCGCAGCTCCTCGCTCTCGGCCATCTCGATGCCGCCCACGCCGCTGGAGACGATGACGCCGCAGCGGGTGAGATCCTCCTTCTCCCGGTCCAGGCCGCTGTCGGCCAGGGCCTCCTTGGCGGCGGCGGCGGCCAATTGGGTGTAGCGGCTCATGTGCCGCACATCCTTCTTGTCCAGCACGGTGGTGGGGTCCCAGTCCTTGACCTCGGCGGCCAGGTGGACCTTCTGGGCGGAGCAGTCATACCGGGTGATGGGGCCAATGCCGCACACCCCGTCCCGGACAGCCTGCCAGGTGTCGGCGGCGTTGTGGCCCAGGGGGTTGACGGTGCCAAGGCCGGTAATCAGCACTCTGCGTTTTTCCATAATTGCGTTCCTCCTCACATGCCCATTCCGCCGTCCACCTGGAGCACCTGGCCGGTGATGTATCCGGCCTCCTCGGAGGCCAGGAAGGCCACAGCGGCGGCCACGTCCTCCGGGGTGCCGGGGCGGCCCGCCGGGATGGCGGACAGCATGGCCTCCCGGGCCGCGTCGGGCAGGGCGGCGGTCATATCAGTGGCGATATAGCCGGGGGCCACCGCGTTGACGGTGACGCCGCGGCCGCCCAGCTCCTTGGCCAGGGACTTGGTCATGCCGATGAGCCCCGCCTTGCTGGCGCAGTAGTTGATCTGGCCCGGGTTGCCCCGCAGGGCCACCACGGAGCTGAGGTTGACGATGCGGCCGTAGCGGGCCTTCATCATGGGCCGGGCGGCGGCCTTCATGGTGAGGAAGGCCCCCTTGAGGTTGGTCTCGATGACCGCGTCGAAGTCCTCCTCCTTGAGCATCATGGCCAGGTTGTCCCGGGTGATGCCCGCGTTGTTGACCAGAATGTCCAGGGAGCCCAGCTCCTTCACGGCGGTGTCGATGAGGGTTTTTACGGCGGCGGGATCGGCCACACTGCCCTGGACGGCACGGGTCTGGACGCCCAGGGCCTCCAGCTCCTTTCGGGTCGCCTCTGCCGCGGCGGTGTTGCCCGCGTAGGAGAAGACCACGTTGGCCCCCCGGCGGGCCAGCTCCAGGCAGATGGCGCGGCCGATGCCGCGGCTGCCGCCGGTGACGACGGCGGTTCTTCCGGTAAAGCTCATAGCGTTATCCTTTCAGCGCGGCGGAGAGGGCGTCCAAATCGGCGCAGGTCTCCACGGCGTAGGTCTTGATGGCGGGAGCGGTCTTCTTGACAAAGCCGCTGAGGGCCTTGCCCGGGCCGATCTCCACGATGGTGTCCACCCCCAGCTCGGCCAGGCGGCGGATGGTGTCCTCCATGTAGACGGAGGTCTGCACCTGCTTCTCCAGCAGGGCGGGGATGGTGTCCTCCGGCCCCATCTCCCGGCCCAGACAGTTGAAGAGCACGGGGATGCGCATCGCGCCAAAGGCGATTTCCCTGAACTTCTCCCGCAGAGCGTCGCCGGCGGGGGCGAGGAGGGAGGTGTGGAAGGGCCCGCTGACCTTCAGGGGCAGGCAGCGCTTGGCGCCCAGCTCCTTGGCCAATGCGGCGGCCTTGTCCACGGCGGCCTGCTCGCCGCCGATGACCAACTGGCCGGGGCAGTTGTAGTTGGCGATCTCCACCACGCCGGCGCCGGCGGCCTGCCGGCATGCCTCCTGGAGCTTCTCGCGGTCCAGGCCCAGCACGGCGGTCATGCCGCAGGGGCGGCCCGCCGCGGCTGCGGCCATGGCCTTGCCGCGAAAGGCGGCCAGGGAAATGGCCTGGGGAGCGGTGAACACCCCGGCGCACTGGAGGGCGGAGTACTCGCCCAGGGAGAGGCCCGCGGCGTAGTCCGGGACAATGCCCCGCTCCGCCAGCAGGGCGGTCATGCCGGCGGCAAAGGCCACCATACAGGGCTGGGTGTACTCGGTCAGGTTCAACACCCCGTCGGGGTCGGTGAACATGGTGGTTTTCAGATCGAAGTCCACGCCGGCGGCGTCCAGCACGGCGCGGAAGGCGGGATGGGCCTCGTAGAGATCGGCCCCCATGCCGGGGTGCTGGCTGCCCTGCCCGGCGTACAGAAAGGCCAGACTCATTCGCTCAGCCCCTTTCGCACGGCCGCATATCCGGCCATCAGCTCCTCAAAGATCTGCCGCAGGGGACGGATCTCGTGCACCATACCGGCCACCTGGCCGGCCATGAAGCTGCCGCCGTCCACGTCGCCGTCGAACACGGCCTTCCGCAGGGAGCCCAGGGTGAGCTGCTCCATCTCCTCCAGGGGGACATCCTTCTTCTCCATGCGCAGATATTCCCGGGCCATCTTGTTCTTGAGTACCCGCACCGGCGCTCCGGTGGAGCGGCCGGTGACGGTGGTGTCGTTGGCGCCGGCCTTGAGCACGGCCTGTTTGTAATTGGCGTGGATGGGACACTCCTCGCTGGCCAGCAGGCAGGTGCCCACCTGGACGCCGCAGGCCCCAAGGGCAAAGGCGGCGGTGAGCTGCCGGCCATCAGCGATGCCGCCGGCGGCGATGCCGGGGACGCTCACCGCGTCCACCACCTGGGGCACCAGGGCCATGGTGGTCAGCTCGCCGATGTGGCCGCCGCTCTCGCAGCCCTCGGCGATGATGCCGTCGATGCCATAGCGCTCCAGCCGCTTGGCCAGAATGGGGGCGGCCACCACGGGGAACACCTTGATACCCGCCTCTTTCCAGGCGGGGACGTATTTGCCGGGGTTGCCCGCGCCGGTGGTCACCACCTGCACCCCCTCCTCTGCCACCACCTTGGCCAGAGCGTCGATGTGGGGGTTCATCAGCATCAGGTTGACGCCGAAGGGCTTGCCGGTGTTCGCCTTGGCGGCGCGGATCTCGGCCCGCAGGGCCTCGGCGTCCATCCCGCCGGAGGCAACCAGGCCCAGGGCACCCGCGTTGGACACGGCGGCGGCGAACGCTCCGGTGGCGATGTTGGCCATGCCGCCCTGGATGATGGGGAACTCAATCCCCAAAAGCTCGTTTAATTTCATAGAAACTCCTTATGAAACGCCTCCACGAAAAAGCCTCGCAGAGTTTCCCCGCCCGCAGGCGGGGAAATAAAATGAAATCCGTTTTCGGACGCGATATGTGCGTGGACGAAAACACTTCTCAGCCCACAAGTGTGAGTGTTATCCGGCGAAGCCGGACAAAACTTGCGCGCAGGGGCTGCATCTCTCTCCAACAAGCGGCTCTGCCGCTTGTTGGAAGCTACGCCAGCTCCAGCAGAGCCCCGGCCCAGGTCAGCCCGCCGCCGAAGCCCACACACAGGGCTTTCTGGCCGGAGGTGATGGCCCCGCCGCCCACCAGCTCGTCCAGCAGCAGGGGAACGCTGGCGGCGGAGGTGTTGCCGGTGCGCTCGATGTTGCCGGGGCACCTGGCCGGGTCGATGCCCAGCTTCTTCACGGCAAAGTCGATGATGCGCTGGTTGGCCTGGTGGAACACGAAGAGGTCGATGTCCTCCGGGGTAAGGCCGGTCCGGTCCAGCACCTCCCGGGCACAGCGGGGCACAGCCTCCACGGCGAAGCGGAACACCGACTGGCCGTCCATATGGACATGGGGGGGCGCGGCAGTGTTGACGCCGGGGACGTAGAGCACCTCTGAGTTGCCCCGGCAGCCCAGCACGGCGGGGAGGGAGGGGTAGTTTGCCCCCCACTCCACCAGGGCGGCCCCGGCACCGTCGCCGAAGAGCACACAGGTGCTCCGGTCGCCAAAGTCCATGACCCGGCTGAGGATTTCCGCCCCCAGTACCAGGCCGTACTTCCGGGGGGTGGAGGCCAGCAGGCACTCGGCGGTGTGCAGAGCGTACACAAAGCCGGAGCAGGCGGCGTTCAGATCAAAGCATATGGTATCCTCCGGAAAGCCCAGCTCCTTTTGGAGCAGGCAGGCGGCGGCGGGGGAAAGAAAATCCGGGGTGACTGTGGCCACCAGGCAGATGCCGATTTCGCCGGGGGTGACGCCGCCCCGCTCCAGTGCCTGCCGGGCGGCGGCCAGACAGAGGGAGGTGTGGCTCTCGCCGTCGGTGCAGTAGCGTCGGGAGCGGATGCCGGTGCGGGTGGAGATCCACTCGTCGTTGGTATCCACGATTTTGGCCAAATCATCGTTGGTCACGACCTTTTTGGGCACGGCGGAGCCGGTGCTGATTAACTTAATCCCGTTCATGTACGCTCCTTTCTCAGGGCCTTCGCGCCCATCGCGCGGAATTTTTTATAGCGCCCGGCGGCCAGAGCCGGACCGCTGAGCTTGCCCAGGGCGTTGAGCTCCTTGACCAAGGCGGTGTCCAGAGTCCGGAACAGGGCGGCGGGGTTGGTGTGAGCCCCTCCCTCGGGCTCAGGAATGATGCGGTCGGCCACCTCCAGCTCCAGCAGGTCGGCGGCGGTGAGCTTCATCACGCCGCAGGCCTCGTCGCTGCGGGAGGCGTCCTTCCACAGGATGGCGGCAAAGCCCTCCGGGGAGAGGACGGAGTACACCGCGTTCTCCAGCATGAGCACACGGTTGCCCACGCCCAGGGCCAGGGCGCCGCCGCTGCCTCCTTCCCCGGTGACCACGGAGACTATAGGCACGGTGAGACGGCTGGACAGGGCCAGGGTGCGGGCGATGGCCTCCGCCTGGCCCCGGGCCTCGGCCTCCAGGCCGGGGTAGGCGCCGGGGGTGTCGATGAAGGTGATGACGGGACGGCGGAACTTCTCCGCCTGAAGCATGAGCCGCTGGGCCTTGCGGTAGCCCTCTGGTGAGGGCATGCCGAAGTGGAGGGACAGGTTCTCCTCCAGGGAGCGGCCCTTCCGGTGGCCGACGACGGTCACCGGCTTGCCGTGGAACAGGGCGACGCCGCCCAGGATGCTGCCGTCCTCGGCGCACAGGCGGTCGCCCCGTTGCTCAAAGAAATCGGTAAACAGGTGCTTAATGAAATCTGCCGTGCCGGGGCGCTCCGGGTGGCGGGCCAGGGCTACCCTCTGGGCGGGGGTCAGCTTACTTGCCATGCGCGTCGCCCCCCTTTCCATGGAGCTTCAGCAGATGGAGCAGGGTGGCGCGCAGCGCGTCCCTTGGAACGATGGCATCCAGGAAGCCGTGCTCCAGCAGATATTCGGCGCTCTGGAAGCCCTCGGGGAGCTTTTCGCCGATGGTCTGCTCAATCACCCGCGGGCCGGCGAAGCCGATCAGGGCGCCGGGCTCGGCCAGCATGATGTCCCCCAGGCTGGCAAAGCTGGCGGTGACGCCGCCGGTGGTGGGGTGGGTGAGCACCGAGATGTAGAGGCCGCCCTTCTGGGAGAACCGCTCCAGGGCGGCGGAGGTCTTGGCCATCTGCATCAGGGAGAGGATACCCTCCTGCATCCGGGCCCCGCCGCTGGCGGAGAAAAGGATGAGGGGGAGCTTGTACTTGTCGGCGTACTCCACCAGCCGGGTGACCTTCTCCCCGACGGCGGCGGACATGCTGCCCATGAAAAAGCGGCTGTCCAGGGCGCCCACGGCCACCCGCTGGCCCCCGATGCGGCCGGCGGCGGTGACCACACCCTCGTTCATGCCGGTGCGGCGGCGGGCGCCGTCCAGCTTGGCCTCGTAGCCGGGGAAGTCCAGCGGGTTGTTGGAGGCCAGGGGGGCGTCCAGCTCCCGGAAGGTGCCCTTGTCCAGAATGAGGCTCAGGCGGTAATAGGCCCCCACGGGGTAGTGGTGCCCGCACAGGGGGCAGACATAGCGGTGGCCCACCAGCTCCCGGCGGGGCACCGCCTTGCCGCAGGCGGGGCAGGCCTCCTCGGTGTGGGCCGGAGCGGGGGAGGAACCCCGCAGGGCCTTGAGGGAGAGGAGCTTCTGTCGGCGCTGTGCAAAGACGCTGCTCATACCTCACGCACCTCCCCGCTGCCGCTCCAGGCCAGAAGTGTGTCCATATGGGCCTCTAGAAAGCCGGTGGAGTAGTTGCCCCGGACGAAGTCGGGGTGGTGGAGGATCTGGTGGAGCAGGTCGGTGTTGGTGGCCGGTCCCTCAATGACCAGCTCCTCCAGGGCCCGGCGCATCCGGCGGATGGCCTCCAGCCGGGTGGGGGCATAGACGATCAGCTTGGCCATCAGGGAGTCGTAGTAGGGGGGCAGCTCGTAGCCGGTATAGAGGCCGGTGTCCACCCGCACGCCGTAGCCACCGGGCAGGTGGAGAAAGTCGATGCGGCCGGGACAGGGCTGGAACCCCTTGGCCGGGTCCTCGGCGTTGATGCGGCACTCGATGGCGTGGCCGCGGAACAGGACCTCCTCCTGGGTAACAGAGAGGGGGAGCCCGGCGGAAACGCGGATTTGCTCCCGCACCAGGTCCAGGCCGGTGACCAGCTCGGTGACTGGGTGCTCCACCTGGATGCGGGTGTTCATCTCGATGAAGTAGAACTGGCCGTCGGGGGCCAGCACGAACTCGATGGTGCCGGCGTTGACGTAGCCCGCGGCCCTGGCGGCCGCCACGGCCGCCGCGCCCATCCGCTCCCGCAGCTCCGGGGTCAGGGCCTTGGAGGGGGACTCCTCCAGCAGCTTCTGGTTGCGCCGCTGGATGGAGCAGTCCCGGTCGCCCAACTGGATCACGTGCCCCTGCCCGTCGGCCATGATCTGGAACTCGATGTGGCGGGGGTTGACGATCAGCTTCTCCAGGTACATCTCCCCGCTGCCGAAGCAGGCCAGCGACTCGCTGCGGGCCTCTTCAAACAGGGGGATGAGCTGTTCCGGCTCATACACCCGGCGCATCCCCCGGCCTCCACCGCCGGCGGAGGCCTTGATGAGCACCGGGTATCCAATGGAGTCGGCCAGGGCCTTGGCCTGCTCGGCGGTGTCTACCGCCCCGTCGGAGCCGGGCACCACCGGCACCCCGGCGCTCTGCATCAGCTTCCGGGCGGCGGCCTTGTTGCCCATGGCGCGGATTACGTCGCCGGAGGGGCCGATGAAGGTGATGCCGGCGGCCTCGCAGGCGTCGGCAAAGTCGGCGTTCTCACTGAGAAAGCCGTAGCCGGGGTGGATGGCGTCGCACCCGGCGGCCTGGGCCACGGTGAGGATGGCATTGACGTTTAAATAGCTGTCTGCCGAGCGGGCGGGGCCGATGCAGTAGGCCTGCTCCGCCAACTGGACATGGAGAGCCTCCCTGTCCGCCTGGGAGTAGACCACCACGGGCTCGATCTCCAGCTCCCGGCAGGCCCGGAATACCCGGACGGCGATCTCGCCCCGGTTGGCAATTAAAATGCGCTTGAACATGGGCTCACCCTTCCCGGTAGCGGAGCAGCGGCTCCCCGAAGGACACCAGGGCCCCGTCCTCCTGAAGGATCTCCTCGATGACGCAGTCGCAGGGGGCCTGCACCTCGTTCATCATCTTCATAGCCTCCATCAGACACACGGTCTGACCCTTTTTCACATGGTCGCCCACCTGCACAAAGGGAGCAGCATCGGGGGCGGAGGCGGCGTAGAAGGTGCCCACCAGGGGGGCGGTGATGCACTTGCCCGCAGGCGCTGGAGCAGCCGCCGGCGACACAGCGGCCGCGGGGGCGGGAACCGGGGTGGCGGCAGGAATGGGAGCGGCCGGGCCGCCCTTGCCCAGCTCCAGGGAGAAGTCCTTGGTGGAGAGCTTCAGGGTGGTGGCGGTGCTGGCGTCAAAGCGGGCCATCAGCTCAAAAATCTCTTGATTGGTCATAACGGCTCCTTTCGGAAAAAAGGCACCGGCCTGCACCGGTGCCCAGGTTCCTTATTACTCAGCGTGGTCCTCCAGGTACTTCACCAGGTCGCCCACAGTCTTCATGTTGGGCAGCTCCTCGTCGGCAATGGTCACACCGAACTCCTCCTCCAGAGCCATGGACAGCTCCACGGCGGCCAGGGAATCGGCCTCCAGATCCTCCGCCAGGCGGGCATCGGGGGTCACCTTGTCGGCGTCGCAGCTCAGGGTCTCCACAATAATCTCTTTAACCTTCTCAAAATCCATGACAGATTCACCTTGCAAAATTACTTCAATCATTTTACTTAAAATTTTTTAAATAAAATAATTTAAGCATATTTTAGCAGGTCATTCGCATTTGTCAAGAAAAAAGTTTGTAAAATAATGGGTTCAATTGGGGTGAGCCCTTGAGCGGCAAGGTGTTTTGCCCGAGAAAAAAGTTGTAGGGTCCCCTTGCGGAGGCGGGCAAATTGCAGTACGATAGCGGAAAAGGAGGAATCATATCGTGAAAGTATTTATTAGCGCGGATATTGAGGGAACCGCTGTTACCGCCACACGGGAGGGCTGTCGGCCGGGGGAATTTGAGTATGAGCGCAGCCGGAAGGAGATGACGGCGGAGGTGGTGGCCGCCGCCGAGGGGGCCCGGGCCGCCGGAGCCGAGCTGGTGGTGGTGAAGGACGCCCACGGGCCGGGGCTCAATATTCTGCCGGAGGAATTGCCGGAGTATGTCCAGCTCATCCGAAGCTGGAGCGGCTCACCGGAGATGATGGTGGAAGGACTGGACAGCAGCTTCGATGCCGCCTTTTTCGTGGGCTATCACAATGCGGCGGGGGAGGGAGGCAACGCCCTGAGCCACACCATCAACGGCGGCGTGGTTCATCGCATCACCGTCAACGGGCAGCCCGCCTCGGAGTTCCTGATCTACAGTTGGATGGCCGCTTGGTATGGGGTTCCAAGCGTGCTCCTCACGGGAGACAAGACCCTGTGCGAGGTGGGGGCGGAGCTGCACCCCTCCCTGGTTACCGTGCCGGTAAAGGACGACGTGGGGGGACGTTCCCAGGGCCTCAGCCCAGTTTTGGCCCACAGACGGATCCGGGAGGGGGCAGAGCGGGCAGTGAAGCAGGACTTGTCCGCCGCCCGTATCACCCTGCCGGAGCATTTCCGGGTAGAGCTGACCTATAAGAGTCACCGGGATGCCTATACCAAGGGCTTCTACCCCGGCGCGGAGCGGGTGGACGCGATGACCTTGGCCTATGAGACCGGCGACTGGTACGAGGCAAACCGTTTCCTTCTGTTCGCCATCTGAGCAATGCGCCGCGTAAAGCAAAGGGCC
>OKCG01000850.1_pt1 | contig 9520 bp, 10 predicted proteins | sample 1609991 | NCBI WGS metagenome assembly OKCG01 (sample SAMN04436606, study PRJEB24849) | human gut metagenome | biome: human gut; feature: NICU; material: stool | host: Homo sapiens | place: USA: Saint Louis, MO | collected 2010-01-15
GCCATTTTTTATCGAAAGGGAGAGTAGTATGAAAATTGCAAAAATTTTTAATAACAAAACCGTGGCCACGATTTCCCAGGATAAAACTGAAATGATAGTAACCGGTCCGGGTATCGGATTTCACAAGGCGGTTGGAGATCAGATTGATGAAAGAAAAATCGAAAAGAGGTATCTGATTGAGAATACACAAAGAACAAGATTTTATCAGATGCTGGAAAATATACCGGTTGAATACTTCGAATTTTCTGAAATCACGCAGATTGCCGACGGCGTGCTCCACTTTGCCCCCACCAAAATGCGTATGAACCTGCTCCACCGGGGCGATGACATCACCATCCTAAACGACACCTACAACGCCAACCCCCAGTCCATGCGGGCGGCGGTGGAGGTGCTCTCCAGTGCCCGGGGAGCGTATAAGGTAGCCGTACTGGGCGACATGTTCGAGCTGGGGCCCCTGGCCCCCGCCCTCCACGCCGGCGTGGGCGACTACCTGGGCAAGGCGGGCATCGACTGCCTGGTGGCGGTGGGCGAGCTGGCAAGGCACATCCATGACGCGGCCCAGGCCGCCGGCGTGCCGGAGTGCTATTACTGCCCCACAAAGGCGGAGGCCAGGCCGGTGCTGGACGGCGTGGTGCGGCCCCATGCCACCATTCTGGTCAAGGCCTCCCGCGGCATGGCGCTGGAGGAGCTGGTGGATTATCTGCTCACCATCACAGGGGAGGCATAAAAGGGCCGCCGGGTGTCCGCCCGGCGGCCAGCAGGGGCCGGTGTTCCCATCGGCCCGTCTTTATCCAAACAGCTTTTGCAGATTCTCCTGAAAGGGCGGGTAGATGACCCCCTTCTCGGTGATGATGCCGGTGACCAGACTGTGGGGGGTCACGTCGAAAGCGGGGTTGCAGACCTCCACCGACTCCGGGGCGGTGCGGGTGCCGTACAGGGTGCGCACCTCGTCCCTGTCCCGCTCCTCGATGGGGATGCCGCTCCCGTCGGCCAGAGACAGGTCGATGGTGGAGCAGGGGAGGGCCACATAAAAAGGAATGCCGTGGTAATGGGCGTTGACCGCCACGGAGTAGGTTCCGATCTTGTTGGCAAAGTCGCCGTTGGCGGCCATGCGGTCACACCCCACTACAGCCAGGTCAATCTTCCCCTTGGCCATCAGGCTGGCGGCCATGTTGTCCGCGATCAGGGTGGCGGGGATGTGGTCGGATACCAGCTCGTAGGCCGTCAGGCGGGCTCCCTGGAGGAGCGGTCGGGTCTCATCAAAGTAAACCATATTTACTTTACCAGCTTCATGGGCCGCGCGGATGACACCCAGTGCCGTGCCGTAGCCGCCGGTGGCCAGGGCCCCGGCGTTGCAGTGGGTGAGGATGCGGGCGTGCTCCGGCACCACCGCCGCCCCGTGGGCCCCCATGGCCCGGCACATGGCCACGTCCTCGGCGTGGATGGCCTTGGCCTCGGCGATCAGCGGTTCTGCCGCGCCGCCGCACTCCTTTGCCTTGCGTTCCATGCGCTCCAGGGCCCAGAACAGGTTGACCGCTGTGGGCCGGCTGGCGGCCAGTGTCTCCTTGGCCTCGTCCAGCCCCTCACCGGCCAGGGCGGCCAGGCAGTAGGCATAGGCGGCGGCCACACCGATGGCGGGGGCGCCCCGCACCACCATGGTGCGGATGGCATCGGCCACTGGCCGGTAATCGGTATAGGGGAGCCACACTTCGGTCACGGGGAGCTTGGTCTGGTCGAGCAGGTAAAGGGTATTTCCTTCCCATCGGATGGCGTCCATAGGGAAAACCTCCATTCCTTGATTTCGTCTTTCACTATATCACAACGGACAACAGGAGTAAACAAATGATTGATATCTCCGTCTCGAACCTGTCCAAGGAGTTCGAGGTAGGCAAAAAGATACTGGACGGCCTGACCTTTCAGGTAGACCAGGGGGAGCGGGTGGGCCTGCTGGGCAAAAACGGCGCCGGCAAGACCACACTGTTCAAAATCCTCACCGGCGAACTGGATTGGGACGAGGGCGAGGTGCACATAGCCCCCGGCAAGGGGGTAGGGCTTATTTCCCAGATCCCGGTCTATCCGCCGGAGTATACGGTGGGAGACGTGCTCCAGACCGCCTTTGATAAGCTCCACGCCATGGAGGCGGAGATGCTCCGCCTTACCGAGCAGATGGGGGCGGACAGCGACCCCGCCCTTCTCAGGCGGTACGACGCCCTCTCCGCCGCGTTTGAGGCCGGAGGCGGCTATGACACCCAGACGGAGCTGAACAAGGTGTGCAACGGCCTGGAGATTTCCCAGGACATGCGGGGACAGCTTTTTTCCTCGCTCTCCGGCGGGGAGAAGACCCGGGTCAACCTGGCCCGCCTGATTCTGGAGGACACCGACATCCTTCTGCTGGACGAGCCTACCAACCACTTGGATCTCCGGGCCACCGAGTGGCTGGAGGAGTATCTGGATCGCTACAAGGGCACCGTCCTGGCCATCTCCCACGACCGCTGGTTTTTGGATCGGGTGGTCAAGCGGGTCATTGAGATTCACGACGGCAAGGCGGAGTTCTATTCGGGCAACTACAGCTTCTATGTGGTGGAGAAGGAGCGGCGCTACCAGGAAAAGCTCAAGCAGTACGAGAAGGAGCAGGCCAAGATCGAGCAGCTGGAGAAGGCGGCCGAGCAGCTGCGGGTATGGGCCTACTCGGGCAACGACAAGATTTTCAAGCGGGCCCAGTCCATGGAGAAGCGCATCGAGCGTATCCGCACCACCGACAAGCCCACCAAGGAGCGCCGGCTGGATGTAAAGTTCGGTGAGCGCGAGTTCCGCGGGGACGAGGTGCTCACCGTCAAGGAACTGAAGAAGTCCTTTGAAGGGCGCACTCTCTTTGACCACGTGAACCTGGAGGTCATCGGCGGCGAGCGCATTGCCCTGCTGGGCGACAACGGCACCGGCAAGTCCACCCTGCTGAAGATTTTGCTGGGGGAAGAGGAGCCGGACTCCGGAAAGCTGCGCATGGGACCGACTGTAAAGGTGGGGTACCTGCCCCAGATCATCCGCTTCTCCCACCCGGAGCGCAATCTGGTGGACACCATGATCTACGACCAGGACTGCTCCACCCAGACGGCCCGCAATCGGCTGGCGGCCTTCAACTTCCGGGGGGAGGACGTGTTCAAGCCCGTGTCCGCCCTCTCCGGCGGGGAGCAGAGCCGCCTGCGCCTGTGCATGCTCATGGACGAGAAGATCAATCTGCTGATCCTGGACGAGCCCACCAACCACTTGGACGTGGCCAGCCGGGAGTGGATTGAGGAGGCGGTGGAGAGCTACGAGGGCAATCTGCTCTTTGTCTCCCACGACCGCTACTTCATCAACCGCTTTGCCACCCGTATCTGGATGCTGGAGAACGGACAGATCATTGATTTCCGGGGGACCTTTGAGGAGTACCGGGCCGCCCAGGAGCGGAAACGGCTCCAGGCCGCGGTCCCCGTCAAGGCGGAACCGGAGAAGCCGAAAAAGGAAAAGCCCCGCCGTCCCGGCGGCACCAAAGAGCTGGAGAAGCAGGTGGCCGCGGCGGAGCGGGCGGTGGCCAAGGCGGAGGAGCGGCAATACGAGCTGACCCTCAAGGCCGAGGAGGTGGCCTCCAACTATCTGGAGCTGCAGAAGGTCTATGACGAGCAGAAGGCCCTGGAGGAGGAGATCGCCGCGCTTTACACGAAGTGGGAGACGCTGGCGGCCGAGCTGGAGGAGGCCCGAGGGTGAACCGGAGAAGGAAGAGCTGCTACCGTCCCTATGAGGGGAAGCGGTGGCCCTTGTGGCGGAAGGCCGTGCTGGCCCTGCTGCTGGCGGGGGCGCTGGCTTTCGGCACCCTATTCGGCGCGGTGATGTATGGTGCCTATGACCACATACAGGGCGAGCCCAGGCTCATGGTCATCCTGGGCTGTCAGGTGAAGCCCTGGGGGCCGTCCATTCTGCTCCAGGACCGGCTGGACAAGGCGCTGGATTACCTAGAGGAGCACCCGGACGTCCAGGTGGTGGTCTCCGGCGGCCAGGGCCCCGACGAACCCACTACTGAGGCGCAGGCTATGTACGACTACCTGACGGAGCACGGCGTGGAGCCGGAGCGCATCTGGCAGGAGGACCAGTCCCACAACACCTGGCAGAACGTCCGGTATACCCTGGCGCTGCTGGAGGAGAAGGGGGCGGACACGAGTGCCGGCGTGGTGCTGGTGTCCAGCGGCTTCCACCTCACCCGGGCGCGTATGCTGTGGGAGCGCGCCTCCGGCGGAGCGGGAGAGCTGTCCACCCTGGCGGCCCCCTGCACCCATGTGCCGTCCCGGCTGAAGATGTATATTCGGGAACCCTTTGCACTGGTAAAGTCCTTTTTGTTTGACAGGTGATATGACTTGGAAATGATGGAAAAGCTGCGCGCCCTGGATCTCCACTATGCCGATGTGGAGGCCCGGCTGAGCGCGCCGGAGACCTATGAAGATCCCGCACTGGTGGCCAGACTCAACAAGGAGCAGCGGGAGCTGGAGCCAGTGGTCATGGCCTACCGGGCCTACCAGCGCCGCCGGCAGGATCTGGAGGATGCCGAGGCCCTGATGGGCGACCCGGATATGAAGGAGCTGGCCCAGGAGGAGTACCAGCAGGCCAGGGAGGAGCTGGCCCGGCTGGAGGAGGAGATCAAGGTGCTGCTTCTGCCCCGGGACCCCAACGACGACAAGAGCGTCATCGTGGAGATCCGCGCCGGAGTGGGCGGGGAGGAGGCGGCCCTGTTTGCCCACTCCCTGTTCCGCATGTACTCCATGTACGCCGACGCCCGCCGCTGGCACGTGGAGGTGGACTCGGTCAACGAGACGGAGCTGGGCGGCGTGAAGGAAATCTGCTTTACAATCGAGGGAGACGGGGCCTGGTCCCGTCTGAAATTCGAGAGCGGCGTCCACCGGGTGCAGCGGGTGCCTGAGACCGAGTCGGGCGGGCGTATCCACACCTCCACCGCCACGGTGGCGGTGCTGCCCGAGGTGGACGAGGTGGACTTCGAGCTCAACCCGGCGGACATCGAGATGCAGGTTTTCCGCTCCTCCGGCGCGGGCGGCCAGCACATCAACAAGACCTCCTCCGCCGTGCGGCTCATCCACAAGCCCACCGGCACGGTGGTGGAGTGCCAGCAGGAGCGCAGCCAGTTCCAGAACCGGGACCGGGCCATGCAGATCCTGCGCTCCCGCCTGTACGAGGAGAAGGTGCGGGAGCAGGAGGAGGCGGTGACGGCGGAGCGCCGCAGCCAGGTGGGCACCGGCATGCGCAACGAGCGCATCCGCACCTACAACTTCCCCCAGGGGCGGCTGACCGACCACCGCATCGGGCTGACCCTGTACCGGCTGGAGAGCGTCATGGACGGCGATCTGGACGAGATTATCGACGCGCTGGTGACCGCCGACCAGGCGGAGCGGCTGAGGGCCCGGGAACAGGACGGCTAAGGCGGGGACGGCCGAAAAACAGCGCACAAGGCTGAGAAAAGGAGTAAGAAAGCGTGGAATTGATCATTCACTTTACCGCCCTGCCGGAGAAGCTGACCCTGGATATGGTGAAATCCGACCTGGCGGAGCTGCTGGAGGACGACGGCTGGCTGACCGGCTCAGGGGCGGACTATCTGGAGCTGGAGCTGGAGGACGAGAAGGTGAACCCCAAGTACGGTATTCTCACCGTGAAGGGTTATCTGCAAAAGGCCCGGTTCGCCCCGGACACCACCATCGAGCTGGCCGGGACGCCGGTGGGCATCTACGAATAAGCAGGGAGGGTATTTTTATGAAAAAAGCCATCGGCATTTTACAGATTGTCTCTGGCGCGGCCCTGCTGGCCGCGGGCGTGCTGACCATCGTGGAGGGAAGCGCACGACGGAGTGCCCGGGTTCGGCATGGAAGGGGAGTTCGTTTTTGAGCAGGGAAGATGCCGCGCTGTGGGAGCGTCTGTCCCGCTTTTGGGCGGACGTGGCGCGGCAGGATGCCGCAGCCCTGCGGGAGTGGTTCGCGCCGGAAGCAGAGGTGTATTGGCACTGCACGGACGAGCGCTTCACGGCGGAGGAATACATTCGGGCCAACTGTGAGTACCCAGGGGACTGGGAGGGCGCGGTGGAGCGTGCGGAATGGACGGAGGACGGCTGTGTTTCGGTCACAGCGGTGTGGCCGAAGGACAGGAGCGCCCGTTTTCATGCGGTGTCTTTTTTCCGTTTCGCGGAGGACAGGATCACCCGCTTAGATGAGTACTGGGCGGACGATGGGCCCCCGCCCCAGTGGCGGAAGGAAAAGCACATCGGCAGTTCCATCGGGAGAAGCTGAACCATCGGGAAGGTGAGCACATTGCACACACAAAGACTACAGCCGCGGGACACGGCGGAGGCGGCGGAGATTCTCCGCCGGGGCGGCCTGCTGGGCATCCCCACAGAGACGGTGTACGGCCTGGGGGCCAATGGCCTGAACCCGGACGCCGTGGGCCACATCTTCGCGGCCAAGGGGCGGCCCCAGGACAACCCGCTGATTCTGCACATCCCCTCGGCGGACTGGCTGGAACGCTACTGCGTGGACATTCCGGACACGGCCTACGCCCTGGCGGAACGATTCTGGCCGGGGCCGCTGACCATGGTGCTCCGGCGGAAACGCGTGGTGCCCGACGTGGTGACCGCCGGGCTGGACACCGTGGGGATGCGCTGTCCAGCCCACCCGGTTTGCCGGGCCATTCTGACGGCCGCCGACGTGCCGGTGGCCGCCCCGTCGGGCAACACCTCCGGCCGGCCCAGCCCCACCACCGCGGCGGGCATGCTGGAGGACATGGACGGCAAAATTGACGGCATCGTGGACGGGGGCCCCTGCGCGGTGGGAGTGGAGTCCACCATCGTGGATCTGACGGTAATGCCCCCGCGGCTTCTGCGCCCCGGCGGTGTCACCCTGGAACAGCTCCGGGACGCGCTGGGTGAGGTGGTGGTAGACCCGGCGGTGACCCGGCTCATGGGGGCGGGGGAGCAGCCCCGGGCCCCCGGCATGAAGTACCGCCACTACGCCCCCAAGGCCCCGGTGACCGTGGTGCAGGGGGCCCCGGCGGCGGCGGCCCGCTACATCCAGGCCCACATGGCCCCCGGCGACGGGGTGATCTGCTTCGACGAATACGCCGGGCTGTTTGCCGGCCACCCGCTGGAGCAGCTGGGGCCCAGCACCGACGTGCCGGAGCAGGCCCGCCGGGTCTTTGAAGCCCTGCGCTGGTTTGACGGCACCGGCGTGTCCCGCATCTGGGCCCAGTGCCCCGCCGCCGCCGGCATCGGCCTGGCGGTGGCCAACCGGCTGAACAAGGCCGCCGGCTTCCACATCGTGCGGGCGGAGTGAAGGCCCTCCCGCGGTGGAAATTTACAAATACATAACAAACCCGGAACGAGATATGCTATACTGAACCACGGAGGCGAGGCCATCCATGAAACGCATCGGCATCACCGGCCCCACCGGGGCGGGGAAGACCACCGCGCTCCAGGCTCTGGTGGAGCTGGACGCCCATATCATCGACGCGGATGCGGTGTACCACGCCCTGCTGGAGTCCAGCGCCCCTCTGCGGGCGGCGCTGACCGTCCGGTTCGGCCCCTCCATTCTGGACGGGGAGGGCCGTGTCAACCGCAAGGCCCTGGGCGGGGTGGTATTCGGCGATCCGGCGGCCCTGGCCGATCTGAACGCCATCACCCACCGCTTCATCCTGGCCGAGATCGACCGGCAGGCCGCCGGGGCGGAGGAGCAGGGGCGGAGCGCCGTGGCCATCGACGCCATCGCCCTCATTGAGAGCGGCCTGGGGGAGACCTGTGGCGCAATAGTGGGCATACTGGCCCCCAGGGAACTGCGTATCCGGCGGATCATGGCCCGGGAGGGGATTTCGGAGGACTACGCCCGGAAGCGGATGGAGGCCCAGCAGGGGGACGGCTTTTTCCGCACCCACTGCGATTATCTCCTGGAAAACCGGGCGGATGACACGCCGGAGGCCTTTCAGGCCCGTGCCAAGCAACTGTTTGAGCAGATACTGAGCAATCGGAACTAGACGAAGGAGGAATTCAAATGGAAGAGAAGCAGAAGACGGCGGGAGAGCTGCGGCGCGAGGCGCTGCTCTACCAGCCCAAGAACGGCTACGACCGCCTGAGCGCCCAGGACGAGGCGGATATGAAGTCCTATTGTGAGGACTACAAGAAGTTTTTGGACGCAGGCAAGACGGAGCGGGAGTGCGTAACCGAGGCGGTGCGCCTGGCGGAGGCTAAGGGCTTCAAGCCCTTTACCCGCGGCATGGCGGTCAATCCTGGCGACAAGCTGTACCGGATCAACCGGGGCAAGGCCTTGATGCTGGCCGTAGTGGGCACCAGACCCCTCAGCGAGGGCGTCAACATCGGCGCGGCCCATATCGACTCCCCCCGGCTAGATCTCAAGCCCAACCCTCTCTATGAGGACGCAGAGCTGGCCTTTTTCAAGACCCACTATTACGGCGGCATCCGCAAATACCAGTGGGTGACCATCCCCCTGGAGCTCCGGGGCGTGGTGGCCCTGAAGGACGGCTCCACCGTGGCCGTGTCCATCGGCGGCGCGCCGGAGGACCCCCAGTTCACCATTGACGATTTGCTGCCCCACCTGGGCATGGAGCAGTCCAAGAAGCCCCTGGGCGAGGCCATCCCCGGCGAAAGCCTGAACCTGCTCATCGGCAGCCGCCCCTTTAAGGACGACGAGGGCTCCGACCGGGTGAAGCTGGCCGTCATGGACTACCTGAACCAGAAGTACCACATCGTGGAGGAGGATTTCATCTCCGCCGAGCTGGAGGTGGTGCCCGCTTTCAAGGCTGCCGACATCGGCTTCGACCGCTCCCTGATCGGTGCCTACGGCCACGACGACCGGGTGTGCGGCTTTGCCTGTCTGGCGGCCCTTCTGGCCCTGGGCACCCCTGGTAAGACCGCCGTCTGTATGCTGGCGGACAAGGAGGAGATCGGCTCGGCCGGCGTCAGCGGCATGAAATCCGCAGCCTTTGATACCTTTGTCAGCGACCTGTGCGACGCCCAACGGGTGCCGCTGAAGGCCTGCTACGAGAAGTCCTTCTGCCTGTCCGCCGATGTGACCGCGGCCTACGACCCCAACTTCGCCGAGGTCTATGAGAAGCGCAACAGCGCCCGGGTGAACTACGGCATCGGCCTGTGCAAGTACACCGGTTCCCGCGGTAAGTCGGGCGCCTCCGACGCCTCTGCCGAGGTGGTGGCCTATATCCGCAGGGTGCTGGACGAGGCCGGCGTGGTGTGGCAGATGGCTGAGCTGGGCAAGGTGGACGCCGGCGGCGGCGGCACCGTGGCCTGCTATATGGCCGAGCGCGACATCGACACCATCGACGCGGGTGTGCCCGTGCTGAGCATGCACGCCCCCTTCGAGACAGTGGGTAAGCTGGACTGCTATATGACCTACAAGGGAATCAAGGCGTTCTACGAGAAGTAAATTTGCATAGGAAGCAAGCGCACCTGCGGGATGACCGCAGGTGC
>OKCG01000851.1_pt1 | contig 9515 bp, 7 predicted proteins | sample 1609991 | NCBI WGS metagenome assembly OKCG01 (sample SAMN04436606, study PRJEB24849) | human gut metagenome | biome: human gut; feature: NICU; material: stool | host: Homo sapiens | place: USA: Saint Louis, MO | collected 2010-01-15
AAAGAGACAAAACCTCAAGTGAATCTTAAGGAGACATTATCACAAGTTAATAACATACAAAAGAAGCGGCGCTTGAATTTCAGGCTGAAAAATGATATGATTCTAGTGCTGTAAAGTCGTTTGCATTTTTCTATGCTCCGGCTTAAAACTCAATTTATACTATTATTTAACAGGAGAATACTATGTCAAATATCGAACTTTTAGAAAAAACTCTTCCGGCCGCACCGCTAAAACTCATTGCAATGGAAAGCTGCAGAGAACTCGGACAAAAAGTAAATGATTATATTGTTTCTTTTCGTGAAAATACAATCAACGAAGTATCCGAATCTTCTCTGTATGTAAACTACAAGTCAAACAACTATCTCGTAGACTGCTGCTGTCCCCGTTTTGGCACAGGAGAAGCAAAAGGACTTCTTAAAGAAACTATCCGGGGAACAGATCTTTTCATCATGACCGACGTTTGCAACCACAACCTTACTTACACTGTAAACGGACATCTAAACCACATGTCTCCTGATGATCATTTCCAGGACCTGAAACGAATCATCTCCGCTGCAACCGGCAAAGCAAAGCGTATTAACGTCATTATGCCTTTCCTGTACGAAAGCCGCCAGCACAAACGTACAAAACGCGAATCTCTTGACTGTGCGCTTGCTCTTGAAGAATTAAACGCAATGGGAGTTTCAAACATCGTCACTTTTGACGCCCACGATCCCCGCGTACAAAACGCGATCCCTCTAAGCGGATTTGACAGCTTCAATCCGCCGTACCAATTTATGAAAGCGCTGTTTCGCGCCGTTCCTGATCTTATCCCCGATAAAGATCACCTTATGATCATCAGCCCTGATGAGGGAGCGATGCACCGCGCCGTTTATTTTTCCAATATTCTCGGTGTCGATATGGGAATGTTTTATAAACGCCGTGACTATTCTACAATCATCAATGGTAAGAATCCGATTGTGGCTCATGAATTTCTCGGCGATGACGTTGCCGGAAAAGATGTTATCATCGTAGATGATATGATCGCTTCCGGAGGAAGTATGCTTGATGTCGCAAAACAGTTAAAAGAAAGAAAAGCAGGCCGTGTATTTGTATGTACAACTTTTGGTTTATTCACCGAAGGATTTGAAAAATTTGACGAATACTATGAAAAGGGATATATCAATAAAGTTATTACGACAAACCTTACATATCTGCCTGCAGAATTATACAAAAAACCATATTTCGTAAAAGCAGATATGAGTAAGTTTCTCGCTTTGATCATTGATTCTCTTAATCACGATATTACAATCGGTGCTGTAATGAATCCGACAGACAAAATTCATGCTCTGCTTGAAAAATATGCCCGCGGCGAACAGATTTGATCGTGCATACAGTATAAAATATATTGTAACTAATTGATTTTAAAAGACCGGCGCTTGAATGTTTGTTTGCTATACAATGAAACTTAGAGCTATAAAAACGGTACAGTCAAAAGATTCTTTTATCTTGAGACTGTACCGTTTTTATAGTTTCCAAATGTATCCCTCACCGCTTTGCAAACTTAATACAGTTTAGCACCGATCAATCTCGGACGGTATCCTTTTTTCTCTAATGCTTTTAGTATCTCCTGCTTGTGTTCTGTTCCAAATGCCTCCATCGTAATACGAAGCTCTACTGCCGCATTTCTGTTTGTACTTACAAATTGGTTATGCTCCAGCTTAATTACATTTCCCTGAGCTTCTGCGATTGTCTGCGCCACCTGGACAAGTTCACCCGGTTTGTCAGGAAGAAGTACAGATACAGAAAAAATCCTGTCGCGTTGGATCAATCCATGCTGTACAATAGATGACATCGTAATTACGTCCATATTACCGCCGCTTAATACACAGACTACCTTTTTCCCTTTGCAGTCAAGCTGCTTCAATGCCGCTACTGACAAAAGACCTGAATTTTCAACGATCATCTTATGATTCTCTACCATGTCAAGAAATGCGCCGATCAATTCATCATCTTCTACAAGAAGAACGTCGTCTACATTTTCCTTAACAAAGGGAAGAATTTTATCTCCTACAGCTTTCACGGCCGTTCCGTCCGCGATCGTATTGGCGCTTTCAAGTTGTACGACTTCGCCTGCCGCAAGCGCCGCTTTCATACTTGCCGCCTCTGCCGGTTCTACTCCGATTACTTTTATTTTCGGATTCAACATCTTAGCCAGCGTCGCAACGCCGGAAACAAGTCCGCCTCCTCCGATCGGAACAAGAATGTAATCAACAGTCGGAAGTTCCTGAACGATTTCCATTGCGATCGTTCCCTGGCCTGTTGCTACATCTATGTCATTAAACGGATGTACAAACGTATATCCCTCTTTTTCTGCCAGCTCACACGCATAGGCATAAGCATCGTCATAGACATCTCCGTGCAGGATCACTTCCGCGCCGTAGCTCTTTGTACGGTTCACTTTTATAAGAGGTGTAACCGTAGGCATAACGATAACTGCTTTACAGCCAAATTTTTTTGCGGCAAAGGCAACGCCCTGAGCGTGATTTCCCGCCGATGCCGTGATCAGTCCTCTGCCTCGTTCTTCATCCGATAACGTACTGATTTTATAATAAGCTCCTCTGATCTTGTATGCTCCGGTATGCTGCATATTTTCCGGCTTTAAATAAACCTTTCCTCCGCTTTGCTCGCTTAAATAATCACTGTACACAAGCTTTGTAGAATTCGTCACTTTTTTTACAAGCTCGCTGGCTTCTTCAAATTTCTCCAATGTCATCATTTTTCTTCATCCTCTCTGTAAAACAATGCGTTTACAAACTCATCTGCATCAAATTTCTGAAGATCGTCTATCGTCTCTCCGACTCCGATATATTTTACGGGAATTCCAAGTTCTGCCTGAATCGCAACTGCAATTCCACCTTTTGCCGTTCCGTCCATCTTTGTAAGAATAACACCTGTAATGTCTGCCACTTCATTAAACTCTTTTGCCTGTGCCAAAGCATTTTGTCCTGTTGTCGCATCTAATACGACAAGTGTCTCCCGAAAAGCTTCCGGATACTCTCTGTCGATCACACGGTTGATCTTCTTAAGTTCCTCCATCAGGTTCTTTTTATTGTGAAGTCTTCCTGCCGTATCACAGAGAAGCACATCTGCATGACGTGCTTTTGCCGCAGCTACCGCGTCATAGATTACAGCTGCCGGATCTGCTCCTTCCTGCCCTCCGATCATATCTGCATCGGCACGGTTCGCCCATTCTCGAAGCTGTTCTCCCGCCGCAGCACGAAAAGTATCGGCTGCCGCCAAAACAACCTTTTTCCCCTGACTTTTCAACTTTCCCGCCAGTTTTCCGATCGTAGTTGTTTTCCCGACTCCGTTTACTCCGATCACAAACACGACAGATGTTCTGTTTTCAAACTCATATGCCGTCTCTCCTACATCCATTTGTTCCCGGATACTGTCAATCAATAATTGTCTGCACTCAATCGGTTCTTTGATATGTCTTTCTTTTACTTTTGCCCGGAGGTCTTCTAATATTTCCATTGTAGAGTGTACTCCGAGATCGCCCATGATCAACGTCTCTTCCAGCTCCTCATAAAACTCCTCGTCTATTTTTGAAAAGCCATGAAAAATACTGTCCATCCCGGATACAATATTATCTCTTGTCTTTGCAAGACCTGATACAAGACGCCTGAAAAATCCTTTTTTTTCTTCCATTTATCTAATTAATTCCTTTCTCTGATTCCTTTATCAATTCTCAGCGATCCAATTTATCTTCCAAAAGATCGACTGAAACAAGCGTTGAAACGCCTTTTTCCTGCATCGTGATTCCATACAGTCTATCTGCTGCCGTCATCGTTCCTCTACGATGCGTAATTACGATAAACTGCGTATTTTTCGTCAGTTTATGCAGATATTGTGCAAAGCGGGTCACGTTATTATCATCCAGCGCCGCTTCAATCTCATCAAGAAGACAAAACGGCGACGGTTTTAAATTCTGGATCGCAAATAATAAAGAAATTGCCGTCAACGCTTTTTCGCCGCCGGAAAGCTGCATCATATTTTGAAGTTTTTTCCCTGGCGGCTGGGCAATGATACGGATTCCCGCCTCCAAAATATCCTCATCTTCCATCAACTCCAATGTTCCTTTTCCGCCTCCGAACAACTGTCGGAATACTGTGTTGAACTCTTCTTTTATTTTTAAAAACTGCTCGGCAAACTGTTTTCTCATTGCAGCATCTAATTCATCAATGATCTGCATCAGCGTCTGCTCCGCCTCGACAAGGTCGTCATGCTGATTTTTCAAAAATGCATATCTTTCGGAAATATTTTTAAAATCTTCAATCGCATTGACATTGACTGTGCCGAGTTTTCGGATCTCATTTTTCAACTCTTGTATCTGACGCTTCATATACGCAAGATCCGTCAGATTTTCGTCACGAAGCTTCATCGCATGATTGTATGTGATCTCATATTCTTCCCACATATAATTCATCTGCTTTTCAGACGCCGCCTCGTAAGATTGTTTTTGACTGTCCAGGCGGAAACATTCTTTATCGAGAGCCGAAATATGTTTTGACAAGTCTTCCCGCATTTGCAGAAACTGTTTATGCTTCCTGTTTAATGCATCTCTTCCCTCTGTCTGTTCTTTTATTTCTTTTTCAATTTCATCAAACAATTCTCTTGAATTATCAATCGTTCCCCGAAGCTCTTTTATCTTGTCTTCCTTTTCCTTAATCTCATCTGACGCATGATCTTTATTTTTATCCAATTCTTCCAGTTCTGCCTGAAACTTGACGATCTCTTCTTCAATACGTGAAATATTTTCCGATACGAAAAGATTCTGCTGTTCCATTCCTGCCAAAGATAAATGTGATTCTTCTGAGATCTTAAGCTGTTCACTCTCCGTATCTCTTTCTTTTTCAAGCAGAGCATGAAGTTCTTCGATCCGAAGATTGAGTTCTTTTTCTAAATTTTCAGATACCTCAAGTTCCATCCTGATCGACTCTTCGTTCTCTATTATCTCTCCTAACTCTCTTTCAAGCTTTCCTTGTTCTGCGACATAACCTGCACAGCTTTGTTTTGCCTCCTCCATACGCGTCTTCGTCTGCTCGGCATTCATCTTCGCTGTATTTTCGATGACCGATGCCTTTCTGAGTTCCTGACGGATATCATCTACCATATTGTAGCATCCCGCGCGTTCAGATTTAATCCTGCTTACATCTGCCTCGGCGGCATCCATATCTTTTTTCAGCATGGCTACCGTCTTTTCAAATTCTTCGATCTCTCGTCTTCTGCTCAGCAGGTTGCTGGAATTTTTAAATGCGCCTCCCGTCATCGATCCTCCCGGATTGATCAATTCTCCTTCCAAAGTAACAAGTCTAATCGACTGCTTATATTTTCTTGCAATGAGAATTCCGTCATCGATCGTTCTAACGACAAGGGTTCTTCCTAACAACTGCTCTGCCAGTCCGGTAAAACGCGCCTCTACATAAACAAGCTTATCTGCCGTACCGATCACTCCCGGTTCTTTAAGCGCTTCTTCATTGCGAATTCCGCCTCCGCCTCTCATACTTGTAAGCGGCAAAAATGTTGCCCGGCCGAACTTATTCGTCTTTAAAAAAGAAATCATTTTCTTGGCTGTATCTTCATTATCCGTAACAATATTTTGAATACTTCCGCCCAAAGCAGTCTCAATCGCAATCTCATATTCTTTATCGACTTTGATAATATCTGCAACAACGCCGATCAATCCCGGATTTTTATCCTTATTTGCCATCACTTTACGGATACTGTTTCCATATCCATCATAACGCTCCGTAATATTTTTCAGTGATTCCAGCCTGGATGCCTCTCTGTGATATGCTGTTCGTCCGACATTCAATTTTTCCTGTCTGACATTTAACTCTTCTTGAAGTTTTTGTATCTTCTGTTCATTTTCGGTAATCTGCATATTATAGAGCCGAATCTTATCTTGAATCTCAGACAACCGCTCTTCATGTTCATGCAGCTGCTCTTCCTGCTCTTTCGCCTTTGCCGACACTTCTAAAATATTTATTGCAAGCACGGATTTTCTTGTTGATATTTGATCTCTCGTTGTATCAAAATGTTGGATTTTTGCTTTCGTAGAAGCTCTGTTTCCAAGAAGATCCATAATTTCCTGTTTCCGCTGTTCGATCTCTTCTGTATGCTCCGCAATCTGTGTCTGCACATCGATCAGTCGTTTTTTTACAACCGTATCTGCCTGCGACGCTTCACGCAGCTTTTCCGAAAGATTTTTCTTTTCTTCTTCAAAAGACGCTTTCTGCTCTTTTCTCATATTGATTTCCGATTGGACGGTATTCAACCGGTTATCATAATGCTCATCATTCATACGAGCCGTATTGATCTGTTCTCTCAATACATTGATCTGACCTTCCAGTTGCTGCTTCAGTAAATTTGTTTCATTCAAACGATTTTTTGCAGTTTCGATTGCAAGGTCGATCTCTTCTACTTCCTCTTCAATCGCCTCATACTCCGTTTTCATCTTATCATAACTGATATTTGACTCTTCTAATTCTAATGATGCGATCTCCAGTTTCTTTTGTGTTTCTTTTAAACAGTCACGGATCCTCTCTTCTTCCAAAAGGAACATATTAATATCATATGTCTTTAACTCTTCCTTTTTCTTTAAATACTCTTTCGCTGTTTCCGACTGTTTTTCCAAAGGTCCCAACTGCTTTTCCAGTTCCTGTAAAATATCGTTTACGCGGGTTAAGTTCATACGTTCTTCTTCAAGTTTCTTTACCGATAGGTTTTTTCTCCGCTTAAACTTTACGATTCCGGCAGCCTCGTCGAACAATTCTCTTCTTTCTTCCGGCTTCCCGCTTAATATTTTATCGATCTGTCCCTGACCTATAATCGAATATCCTTCTTTACCGATACCTGTGTCATAAAACATTTCATTAATATCTTTCAGCCGACAGGACGCTCCGTTGATCAGATATTCACTTTCTCCTGAACGGTACAGCTTTCTCGTCACAGTAACTTCTTCATAATCAACAGGCAATTTGTGATCCGCATTATCCAATGTGATCGCTACAGAGGCATAACTTAACGGTTTCCTGTTCTCTGTTCCCGAAAAGATTACGTCCTGCATCGTACCGCCGCGGAGCTGTTTTACCCGTTGCTCTCCCAGTACCCAGCGAACTGCATCCGCAACATTGCTCTTTCCGCTTCCATTTGGTCCGACAATACCTGTAATTCCGTTATGAAAGTCAAATTTAATCTTATTTGCAAAGGACTTAAACCCCTGCACTTCTATACTTTTTAAATACATAGAACACCTGCTTTATCTTTTTTTCAGCACATGAATCGCCTCATAGGCAGCCTGCTGTTCCGCCGCTTTTTTAGTCCTTCCTTTGCCTTTACCGTACGACCTGCCCCGGATCGTCAGTTCCACAGAAAATGATTTGTTATGATCAGGTCCTTCCTCGCCTATCAGATGATATTCTATCTCTCCTAGTTTTTCAGCCTGAACAATCTCTTGAAGGATAGTTTTACTATCATAAAAGAGTTTCTTATCTTCCTGGTCCGTCAAAACAAAACGATGTATAAACTCTTTTGCATTAGTAAAACCACCATCCAGATATATTGCTCCGATCAAAGCTTCCAGTGCATCTGAAGTCACAGAATCACGAAAACGCCCTCCTGTTACCTCTTCCCCTTTTCCGAGAAGAAGATAGCTTCCAAGATCGATGTCTCTCGCGCACATAGCCAATGACTGCTCACACACCATGCTTGCCCTTGTTTTTGTCAGCTCTCCTTCCGGAACTTTCGGAGACTGCCGAAACAAAAACTCACTGGAAATCAGTTCTAAGACCGCATCTCCCAAAAACTCTAAACGTTCATTGCATCTGTATTTTTCCATCCGATGCTCATTCGTATAGGAACTGTGCATCATTGCCTGTTCAAGAAAAGAAAAATTTCTGAATCGATAACCTATCTTCTGTTCTAACTCTTTTAATTTCTTATGCATTTTCTACTCTTTCCCGGTGTCTTGCACCGTCCTTTATTTCTTTTCCATGTAAAACGAAAAAGCCCACAGGGGCTTTTTCATTTTACACCAAATTATTCCACTGCTTTTTTGATCTGATCAACAGCATCCTGAACTGTTGTTATTTTCTCCGCTTCTTCATTATCGATCTCAATGTCAAACTCTTCTTCGATTCCCATGATGATCTGGAATACATCAAGAGAATCTGCTCCGAGATCATCTACAAATGTACTGTCCGGTCTAATCTCTTCCTCACTTAAATTAAGAACTTCCGCGATAATTTTTTGAAGCTTTTCAAATTCCATAATATCTTCTCCTTACCTGATCTTTAAATATTTTCCTGATTTTTTTGAATAACTGACGTTATCTTTTCGTTGATCTTCTGCTCTTTAAATGTCACACATTGAATAATCGAATTACATACTTCTTTTGATGTCGAGCTTCCATGTGTTTTGACAACAAGACCTTTCAATCCGAGCAGCGGTGCTCCGCCATGTTCGCTTGTGTCGAAATCTTTCAACGTATCTTTCAAGGCCGGTTTCACCAAAAGACCGCCTATTTTGCTCTTCAGATTTGCCATCATACCACTTTTGATCTTCTTGACAAGCGCCCCTGCAACGCCTTCATAAAGCTTAAGGATCACGTTGCCGACAAAAGCTTCACATACGATGACATCTACATCGCCATAGGGGATCTCTCTCGCTTCCACGCTTCCGATAAAATTGATATCAGGACACTCTTTCAGAAGCGGAAACGTCTCTTTCACAAGGGCATTCCCTTTCTCTTCTTCCGCGCCGATATTCACAATGCCAACCGTAGGATTCTTCTTACCTACAACGCTCTCCATATAGATAGATCCCATCTTTGCAAACTGGACAAGATGAGACGGTCGGGCATCTACATTCGCTCCGCAGTCGATCAAAAGGGAAACTCCTTTCAGCGTCGGAATCAGCGGCGCAAGCGGCGGACGCTCTACCCCTTTAATCTTGCCGACAAGAAGCTGTCCTCCAACGAGAACCGCGCCTGAATTTCCTGCCGAAACAAAAGCGTCTGCCTCACCGTTTCTGACAAGTTTCATTGCCGTCACAAGAGAGGAATCTTTCTTGCTGCGGATTGCTTTTACCGGCGGCTCTGCAGTTTCGATCACTTCAGTCGCATTCACAATATGAATCTTTTCATCCGGATATGTATACTTTGCAAGTTCTTCCTTCAATATCTCTTCTTTTCCTGTGAGCAGAACCTGAATATCGTTCCGCTTTTGTACTGCTTCTACAGCGCCTTTTACCATCTCCACCGGCGCATTATCGCCGCCCATTGCATCAAGCGCTACTCTTGTCATGTCAGACATCTTCATTCCTCCTAACGCTACTGAAATCATTCTAATTGATATTATTGTAAAAATCAACTAAAAAATGTCCGTCGGACATCTTTTTATCATACGCATAGCAATAATAAACATCCACCCGCCTAGCGGGTGGTTTTTCATTTTCGGGCATAGCCCTAA
>OKCG01000853.1_pt1 | contig 9506 bp, 13 predicted proteins | sample 1609991 | NCBI WGS metagenome assembly OKCG01 (sample SAMN04436606, study PRJEB24849) | human gut metagenome | biome: human gut; feature: NICU; material: stool | host: Homo sapiens | place: USA: Saint Louis, MO | collected 2010-01-15
AAAACAGTGAGGTATCTAAAATGAATTGTAACACACAAAACGCAAAAATTGCATCCATAACGGAAAGAACTTTGATTGTTGGAATTGATGTCGGCAGTGAGACCCATTACGCCAGGGCATTTGACTGGAGAAATTATGAGTACACGAAGAAACCACTGGAATTCAGTAATACAGAAGCAGGGTTTCTGACATTCAAGGCATGGATGGAGGACATAGCGCAGCAGCAAGGAAAAACCGCTGTAATCCCCGGAATGGAGACCACCGGGCATTACTGGTTTGCACTGGGGAAATTCCTGCAGGACAACGCAATGAAGCCGGTACACGTAAATCCCCACCATGTCAAGAAGTCAAAAGAGCTGGACGACAACAACCCCAACAAGCGCCTTTGCCGGAGGACATCCGGAAACTTGGTGCAGAAGGTGTAAACAAAATATGGAGGAACGCAAAGCTGAGAGGGGCTGGAATGAAGAGGGCACAGACCCTGGTATCAGCCGCAGAGCACAGCGTTGGAAGTAAGGAGGCACCGGAGACAGCAAGGATGGACGAACTGCTCCGAAACATAGAGGAGAAGCCGGGAGAAATTCCATACGTGGATAAACTGATGGAAATCAAGGGGATCGGGCTGGTGAGCGTCAGCGGATTTATTGCAGAGGTGGGGGACATTGGACGTTTTGACAACCCGAAGCAGCTGCAGAAGCTGGCAGGATATGCGATCGTGGCAAATGATTCAGGAAAGCACAGCGGAGAAGGCCGTATCAGTTACAGGGGGAGGAAAGGCCTGAGATACGTGCTGTATGAAGCGGCGATATCGCTGGTTGGGAAGAATACCGAGTTCCGGGCAATCCATGAATACAACCGGACACGCAGGGAAAACCCCTTAAAGAGGATGCGGTCTGTTGTGGCAGCGGCCTGTAAGATTCTAAGGGTATTCTACACCATACTGACAAAAGGTGTGGACTATGACCCGTTGAAACTGATGGGAGACATCAAGAGGCCGCAGATGCAGGCGGCATAAGCAGTAGAGGAGATGGTAACCAAACAGGCAATGCCCTGTCCCGGTTGAATTGAGCTTTTGGCGAATGGAGTTAAGGGCTGAATTCAGCCGTGACAGGAAGGCTGAAAGGCAGGAAGAACGAGTCGGGAAAACGTCCGCCGCAAGGCGCTGACCGGAAATCATGCATGACAGGTCAGTAAGACTTAATACAAAGAATGAGCCAGTAGTCGGCAGGAATATTTTCCGTAGGGCATGACCCTGCAAAGGAGCTAAGCAGACACCCTGATTATGGACAGGCGGGACGAAGGAAGTTAGGACCCGGCAGAAATGCCGGAGCTCCTGGCAGACACGGGAGGTTCGCGGCCGTAGAAGGATGGGTATACAAAAGACCATGTGGAACGAAAGACAACGACGTTTTACTTCGTGTACCCACCCACCTCTACTTTCGTATCAGATACAGAGAAATGTCCATTCCTCCGGCTCATTCATCTGAGATATGATACTAAAAAATCCTTGAAAAATAAGGAAAAAAGACTTGACTAAATAGGGAGGGAGTAAGAGGATAGTTCATGTACCAAATCAAAGAAGGGAAACAGGGGCGGATTTGACTATGCCCCTGAGCCAGGATAAACGAAAAAACACACCATCCCGTGGATGATGCGCCTTCTGGAAAAAAGTATTAAAAAAGGGAGGAGAGCTGATAAATTCTTATCAGCTCGAGTATTATGAAAAAAATCTTGTAAGCGTTTTTGGGGCAGCAACTCTTGTTGTTTGCTATGGTTAAAGTATATAGCGTAAACATGAAGAAATAATGTTGTTTGTGTAAAAGGTTTTTGAATGAAATATGAACGAAGTGTGAATGGGCAAAGGGGAAGTGTCTCCTTCCTTGTTTCCATCCCACCGGCTTCACACTCACTATCCAGTCGAAAATAGAACAAAGTAAACATAAGCAGAAGTATCAGGACTTAACGATCCCGGTACTTCTGCTTTTTGTTTTCCGGCTTTTCACTCACAGTTCTATCTGTCCTTTTCCCTCTGTTCTGTCTCTGTTTTCAAAATGGAAAAAGAGCAAATTGGAAAGAAAATCTGAAAAGTAAAACACCAGAAAACAACGTATTTACAAGGAAAATTCAAATCTAAGACCAAAACAAATAAAACTCAATCTGTCTCTGTTCCTGACCCTTTTGTGAAGCCAACTCAAACAGTGAGGCTAACGCTAAACCGGAAAAAGGAGCAGAGAACAAGGCAGAAAAAATCAAATCTGAATATCTAAAAATGAAGAAAATCCCGAAAATAAGCTGGAAGGGAAAAGGCTATTTTCGGTGGGACAAGAGGGTGAGTTTGGATTGCACCTTAACATCATACTTGCGGATAAAGCTGATATAAAGGCGGATACGCCTGATATTGCTGTCAATGATGTAACCGAACGCCTGAGCTTCATGGGCAGCCTGGATAATTGCATGATACTTGTTATTGGCATATGTAAGACCAAATCGGGCAGTTGGTTTAATGACATCAACAATCTCCTGTTTGTCCGCTTCTATAAAAGCATCTGGAGATGTATAAGTTTCCAGCAAAGTGAGCGATGTGTTTGTCGTGACCTTGGAGAAAATGCCAAGGTACTGTGGAAATGCCATGTGTAGTTCACCCTGCAGCTTATTGACATAGGCGCTACGGTTATCCATTAACATTACTGACCTTTATTTTAAAGATTAGTCAGTAACGTTTTCTAAGTCCCGGAAACGGGCACAGAAAAACCACCCTTGTAAACTTGGCGGTTGAAAGGGTGGCAATTCTGCTATTTGAGTATTCGGCCAACCTCTTGTGTGAGGTGGTTGTTCCTTTTTTACATCTCTATTATAATCAATCCACTCTATAAATTCAAGTAATTTCAAAGAAAATCCCTGAAAACCCTCCTACCGGCATCGTAAATCCACCCATTTTCATATCAAACTGCCTTCTTTCCAGGCCGCCGATCATCGAGCAGCCCTTGAACAAAAAACTGTTGGCTTTGATGCTTTTTTGCTAATATCAGATAATATACGCTTTTACAAAATGTGTCTGATGTTGGTAGATGTTCACAGACTTTTATTTGTTGCATACTAAATACAAAAAACAGGTTCGTCAAAATCCACGGCACTCATTGCGTGAATATTTACTATATAGAAGAAACTCCTTTGTTTACAGGCCTTTTAAGAATACAAATTTGAACCTGTCTTATGTGTTTGTGTAAGTTGCACTGGCTGTTAATAAGTCAATGCGTTTTTTACTCTGACCTGCTAAAAACAAAAAGTCTAGCTCTTTTAAAAATTGTCCGGCTATTCATTCAAACCGCTGTCACCACCCTGCCGGAATTTAGCAAAAAACCACTGCTCTATGTGTCTTTTCACGTTGAATCATTGGGAAAAATCCACGGCTCCTTGAAAAAATCACCAGACCCAGACTGAAATTTTTAGCGGTTCTCCCGGCTGTCCCTGCCCATGACACTCTGTTAAAATTAAGGCGGCGCCAATATATTTTAAAGGTGGTGAGAAAAATAAACACTCAATCAGAGAGGTATGATTACACCGGAAATGATTCTTTGGCAGACGATGTCCTAACCGAGGTAGAGCAGTTGGATAACCGTCAGCGGTTTGCAGTCCATGAGGCGATTCAAAAAATCAAAAGGGAATCAGAAACCAATGATAAGCGTCAGTATATGGAAGGGTTTGACGCTTGTGTTTTGCCCGCATTAAAAGAATTTGCGGAACTGGCAAACTCTTTGTTGGAAATTCAAAATGTATCTGGTTTTGCTTATGGCTGTGCAAATTTGTATGGACGCTGATCATGATGAAACGATACTGTCATTGACCTACGATTACCGAAAATTCGTAAGATGATAAACAAATAGGGAGCCGCGAGACTCCCTTAATCCTTTGTATATCGTATCACATCGCTAATCTCACACTCTAAGAGATTACAAATATAGTTCAACGTTTCCATGGTGATATTCTTATTTTGTTTTAGGGAATCCAGCGTACCTTTGCTAAAACCGTAATTATTAATCAGCCTGTATGTTGAGATTTCCTTGCGTTTCAGGGTATTAAAAAATGGCTCATAGGTTATCATTGGCTCAATCCTTTATGATTAATACCCTTATTGTCTATGTCAAAATCATATTGCACAATCCCGATATACCGGGTATAATGATGGAATGAGTACAAAAAAATGGTTTACCTTATTATTTGTAGCGATTGTAGTTTCATGCACACTTGAAGCGTCAAGTAAGCCAGTCGAGAAAATTCAGCCGGACACGGGCCAGAGGTTCCGTATTTATCAATCCCTGGTGTTCTCCCACCCGATCGGTAATGAAGTATTCCTGGGTAGAGCTGTCCGAAATCGGTTTGAAGCTTGGCTTCATTTCAGATGGAAAGGGCAAAGACTGAGACCAGGACCAGGGGATGATACGGACAGAGGAACGCAGGCCTTCCGTCATAGTATACCGGAAAACAGGGTAAGAATAACAGAGGCGGTTTAAAGATAAGCCGTGCTGGACAAAGCCGGCGGAATTTGCTATAGTGGATAAAGATTCTAATTGAAAAAGGAGAAAGACAAAATGGCAAATCCTATAGTTACCATAACCATGGAAAATGGAGATGTAATGAAAGCAGAGCTATACCCGGATATAGCTCCTAATACAGTGAACAATTTCATCAGCCTTGTAAAAAAAGGATACTATGACGGACTGATTTTCCACAGGGTCATAAACGGCTTCATGATTCAGGGCGGCTGCCCGGACGGCACGGGTATGGGCGGCCCGGGCTACTCTATCAAGGGAGAATTCGCACAGAACGGCGTCAAGAACGATCTGGTACACACAGAGGGCGTACTTTCCATGGCAAGAGCCATGCACCCCAATTCAGGCGGCTCCCAGTTCTTTATCATGCACAAAGCATCACCGCACCTGGACGGCTCATATGCAGCCTTTGGAAAAGTGACGGAAGGCATGGACGTGGTGAATAAAATCGCGGGTGTCAGGACTGATTACAGTGACCGTCCCCTCCAGGAGCAGAAGATTAAGTCCATGACAGTGGAAACCTTCGGGGTGGACTATCCGGAACCGGAGAAGTGCTGATAGGAATTGTCATTCACGGCATCCTTCAGCAAAGCGGAGGCCATACGTCGATGGGACAGCAATATGACAATGAGGCGGTAATATGGTAACAGAGCGCAGTATCAGTTTAGATGGAAAAACCTGCACAGCAGTCATATCAGACGAACCCGAGGCCCTTCTGGCGGCGAAGGCTGCCGGGAGGGCCGTTGTCGGCGTTGAACGTGAGGGGGAGGATATCTGGGACATAAAGGGGATTCCCTATGTGATTCCGGACATTGAGGATGCCACGGACGAGCTGCTGGAGCTGGTAATACGCCGCCATCTGGGGCTTCCGTGGAATATATGCAGGACGTCCAGGCTTCTCATACGGGAACTGACCGCGGATGATGCCGGTTATATTCCGGAGGAGGAGTACGGGCCCCAGGAGGCCATATTCCGTTCAGGGGAGACGCTGGAACTGTATCGCAGGAACCAGTACGGCTTTTATGAGTATGGTACATGGGCCCTGGTACGCAGGGAGGACCAGGTTCTGGTGGGGCTGGCGGGAGTGTCCAATCCCAGACTCGCAGGGGAGATGGAGGATTGTCTGGACTCCCTGGGACAGTCCGTTCCCTGGCTGGAATTGGGGTACCATATTTTCCTGCCTTACCGGCAGCTAGGATACTGCGCGGAAGCTGTGTCGGCCATTGCCGGTTACAGCCATGAGGTGCTTCAGGTGCGGCTCTGCGCCCTGATCCGCAGAGAAAACCAGGCCTCCCGCAGGGTGGCGGAAGGCCTGGGAATGACGTGTCTTATGGAAACAGATATTCAATCATTTGAAGGGCAGCTTCTTTATGGGGAGAGCCCTGTATGATGGCCAGGTAAGGGGGATCCATGACGATGCCCGTCTTTTCTCCGAAGGCAGTGTCCTCCAGGGACAGGGCAACAGGAGTAGGGGTTCCCTCCCCGTCCCTTGCCTGGTAGATATGGTCCTTCACCCGCGCATAGAGCTCAGGAGAAAGCAATTCCTCCAGGCTCTGATATGCGGATATGGTCTCGTAGTGGTCTATGGCGGACTGGTCCCCGATGACCACATCCAGGCTTTCGCTGGCTGCCAGGGCGGATATTTTGGCCAGGGTGGCATATCCGTACTGGGAGGTGGATTCCTCATTAAAATCCACCATCAGGCCCTCGTTTATTTCAATCAGGTCCTTTTTGCCGCATCCCAGGTATTTCCGCAGATCTGATTCCAGCTGAGCGCTGGAGCCGGCGCCTCCGGAGCGATCGTTGATAATGGCCACAGACAGGCGGGTGGTAAAGGTCTGGCGGTATATCATGGTGCCTATGGTGCTTAGGACCCCGATGGCCAGAATTACACCCAGGAGGTGGAACTTATAATATTCCCACACATACCAGGTCCGGTCCCTCCAGGTCATGTTTTTCAGTTTCTGCCGTTCGTTTTCTGCTTCTTCTCTGATGGACATAGCTTATGCATTCCTTCCGTTTCTCTCTGCTGTATTTGCACGGACAGGCCGTTTCATGTAAGTATACCACATCCGGCCCTGAGAAGAATATAAAAATTTCATGAAATCAGAGCAGCCCTTTGCATTTTCCGTTTAATATGATAGAATATCACCAGGTGTATTTACAGAGAGAAGAGGAATACTTATGTTGCAAGGTATATTTAATTACGATAATCCGGTGTGGCGGTTCATAGGAAAGCTGGGAGACTTAATCATACTGAACATTTTGTGGATTGTCTGTTCCATCCCTGTGTTTACAGCCGGTGCCTCCGCCACTGCCGTCTACTATGTGACCTTAAAGCTGGTGCGGGATGAGGATGATTCCACCATACGGTCCTTTTTCCGGTCTTTTAAGAGCAACTTCAAACAGGCAACAGCTATCTGGCTTATCCTGCTGGCGGCGGGAATCGTGCTGGGCTTTGATTTCTGGTTCTTTGTGTCGGGACAGATGCCTATAAACGGCGCGGCTAAGACAGCCATGACCGCGGTCTCCGGCGGATTGCTTCTGATTTACCTGTTTATTATTACGTATGTGTTCCCGCTTCAGGCCAGGTTTTATAATCCGGTTAAGCGGACCCTGTTCAATGCATTTTTTATGTCCGTGCGCCATTTGTTCCAGACAATTGGGATACTGGCCACTGATTTGGGAATCGTGGCAGCCGCATACTTTGGATTGTTTTATTTCCCGCAGTTTGCCATGCTTTTATTCCTGTTTGGGATGCCTCTCATTGCCTTTGTGAACTCATATTTCTTTACTGCTATTTTCGGAAAATATATGCCCAAAGAAGAACAGAATCACACGGATGCCACCCCTCTGCTGGGTGAAGAGGATGAGGAGATGAAGGAAGCAATTCGGAATCTGAAGGGGAAATAATCTGATTATTACTATTAGTAAAACCGGCCGGAAAATTTCTGCCGGTTTTCTGCATTTTTCTGCAATTTCCACTTGCAAATAAAGTGAAAGTATTGTATACAATATAATGTATTATAAAAACAGAAATATGAACAATGTACATAGAGGAGAGTCCGCGTATGATAAAACACTTACGCTTAAAAGCATATGGAAAGATTAACCTGGCTCTGGATGTGCTGGGCCGGAGGGAGGACGGCTATCATGAGGTGCGGATGATCATGCAGACCGTGGGGCTTCACGACCGGATTGACCTGTACGCCACCCAGGAGCCGGGCATCAGGATAGAGACCAACCTGTTTTATCTGCCGGATAATGAGCAGAACCTTGCCCATAAAGCGGCCAGGCTGCTGATGGAGGAGTTCGGCATACGCCAGGGCCTGTCCATCCATCTGCGCAAGTTCATCCCCGTGTCGGCAGGCATGGCGGGAGGAAGTACGGACGCTGCCTCCGTTCTCTTTGGAGTCAATAAAATGTTTGGCCTGGGCCTGTCCACCGGGGAGCTGATGGAGCGGGGCGTGACCCTGGGAGCGGACATCCCCTACTGCCTTATGCGGGGAACCGCCCTGTCTGAGGGAATTGGCGAGAAGCTGTCGCCTCTGCCTCCCATGCCCCAGTGCCAGGTGCTCATAGCCAAGCCGGGTATCAGCGTGTCCACCAAGGTGGTGTACGAGAGCCTGGACGCTATGAAGCTTGCGCCTTCGGACCATCCCGATATAGACGGTATGATAGACGCCATCCGCGGCCAGAATCTGCGGGAGGTGGCAGGCCGGTTCGGGAATGTATTGGAGCTGGTGACCGGAGAGAAATATCCGGCCATTTCAAGGATTGAACAGGTCATGCGTGACTATGGGGCTCTGGGGGCAATGATGAGCGGAAGCGGTCCCACGGTATTCGGGCTTTTTGCCAATCCGAGGGCGGCGCAGGCAGCCTACGAGGACCTGCGTTTCGGCAAGGCGTCGGAGCTGGCAAAACAGGTGTATCTGACCAATTTCTTTAATGTGAAAAGAAATGGGCAGGACAGAGTATAATGCAGGAAAAGGGGGCATTTTAAAATGGAAAATAATTTTAAGGTTAATATGAACGAGTATCTTCCGCTCCGGGATGTGGTGTTCAACACCCTGCGGCAGGCCATACTGAAGGGAGAGCTGGCTCCGGGGGAAAGGCTGATGGAAATTCAGCTGGCTGAAAAATTAGGCGTCAGCAGAACCCCGATCAGGGAAGCTATCCGCAAGCTGGAGCTGGAGGGCCTGGTGCTTATGATTCCCAGAAAGGGCGCTGAGGTGGCCAAGATATCTGAGAAGAGCCTGCGGGATGTTCTGGAGGTGCGCCGATCCCTGGAAGAACTGGCCATTGAGCTGGCCTGCCAGCGGATGTCGGAGGACGACATGGCTGAACTGGAACGGGTGCAGGGCAACTTTAAAAATGCCATTGACCGGGGAGAGGCCATGAGCATTGCCCAGTCGGATGAGCAGTATCATGACGTCATCTACCAGGGGACACGCAACGATAAGCTGGTGCAGATGTTAGGCAACCTGCGTGAGCAGATGTACCGCTACCGCCTGGAATATATAAAGGACGAGGACAAAAGGCAGGTGCTTCTGGTGGAGCACGAGCACATTCTGAACGCCCTTAAGAACCGCAACATAGCCGAGGCAAAAAAGGCGGCCAGGGAACATATAGACAACCAGGAGATTACGGTTTCACGCAACATCAAGGAACAGGAACAGGAGCCGGCCGCACCGGTGCGGGGGAGGAAATAATGGGGGAAGGAACCTTTAAGGAACGGTATCTGTCAGGGGAGATTCCCTTTGAGGAGATTGACCGGTATGTAAGCCGCTGGAATAACAGCGACGATCCCCGCACTCTGGCCCGGTATCTGGGACTGAATGCGGAGGAAGAGGATGTATGGATTGACGAGAGCGACGAGGCGCTTCAGGACATGCTGGACAGCCAGAAGAAATAGAAGCTCAGCCCTTTTTTTGAAATAAATCCATGAGCCGGAAC
>OKCG01000861.1_pt1 | contig 9375 bp, 9 predicted proteins | sample 1609991 | NCBI WGS metagenome assembly OKCG01 (sample SAMN04436606, study PRJEB24849) | human gut metagenome | biome: human gut; feature: NICU; material: stool | host: Homo sapiens | place: USA: Saint Louis, MO | collected 2010-01-15
GGGTTAAATATCCGCGTTCCTGCCGGACAATCTGGCGGCCGCGCGCCACATATCCTTCGTCGGCAAGCGCCGCCACCCCCGCGATCTGTGCGGGAACAGATATATTCCACGGAGGCTCGCAAATACTCATCGCGTGCAGCCGTTCCCCATCCGCGCAAAGCAAATATCCCAGGCGCAAGCCCGCCAGAGCATACAGCTTTGTAAAGGCCCGCAAAATTGCCAGATTGGGATAAGCTGCCAAAAATTCTTTCATTGTCTGTGTGTTCGGATCGTCGAGAAATGAAATGAAGCATTCGTCAATCAGTAAAACCACCCTGCACGCCTCGCAGCGTTTTAAAATACGTAAAAGCAGCGCCTGATCAGCAGGTTGTCCCGTTGGATTATTGGGATTGCAGAGGATCACCACATCCAGCGCAGGATTAATTTTTTTTATAATGGTTTCTGTCAGTCTAAATGCGTCCTTTTCATACAATGTGTGATACGATATGCTGCATCCTACAGCCGCCAATGCACGCTCATATTCTGAAAAGGTTGGCGCAAGCGTCAGTGCGCGGCGCGGCCGAAGCGCCTGAACAAATCGAAAAATCAAATCTGCAGCGCCATTTCCAAAATGAATCCAATCTTTTGGAACCGCCTCATGCTGTGCGAGTGCGGCGGTCAGATCTCGGCAGAATGGGTCCGGATAATTGTCCCATGCTTCCATCGATGCGACCAGAGCATGCCCGACTGTTTCGGGAAGCCCAAGCGGACTGATATTCGATGAAAAATCGAGCGCCGCGCGGCGGCCATAAAGATCTCCACCGTGTGCCGTTCTGTCCATACAAAACAACCTCCCTCATTCTTCGATTCTCAAACAGTCCCTTGACTGTCCACATAATCAGTATCAGTGGATGCGCAGTGTGCGGCAACTGTTTTTAAAGCAGAATCGCAGCAGCCATTCGGACGCCCATGAATAAAACCAACGCCAAAACAGAAGCGCCATACATCAGCCGGCAGGTGCGCGGAATATCCTGCGCGCAGACCGGGCGAATGAAATCCCCGATCGTCGGCTTTCGATGCAGAACACCACCATAATACGCGTCGCCCGCCAGACACACGCCGAGCGCGCCCGCACATGCGGCTTCTGTCTGCGCGCTGTTGGGACTGGCATGTTTTCTGCGGTCGCGCCGCCAGATGCGCGCGGCGCCGCGCGCGTCCAGCCCAAGCGGGGCAGCCGCCGCGATCATCAAAAGCGCCGACACACGCGCGGGAATCCAGTTGAGCAGATCGTCCAGCCGCGCGGACCAGCGTCCGAAGTCCATGTAGCGTTCATTTTGATAACCAACCATCGAGTCAAGCGTGTTGACTGCCTTGTAGAAAAAGCCAAGCGGGGCGCCTCCAAGCGCAAGAAAGAACAGCGGCGCGATCACACCGTCAGACGCGTTTTCCGCTACTGTCTCGACGGCCGCCTTTGTCACCCCACTTTGCGTCAGATCCTCTGTATCGCGTCCAACGATCATCGACACAGCCCGCCGTGCGGCAGGCAGATCGTCCGCATTAAGAGCGTCGTAAACACGCAAGCTCTCGATACACAGATCCTTTGCAGCGATCAACTGATAGCACATCAAAGTCTGTAAACACAATGCAAGCCATCGGTTCACATGGCCAGCGCACCACAACAGAATCCATGCAGCGGCCGCGCAGGCGACCGGAACCATGAATGCCAATACAGCCCCGGCCATGCGGCGGCCCTTTGGCGTATCGGGAAAAACACGGCGCAAAAACGGCTCGGCCTGTGAAATCAGCCATCCGATCAGCCGGACAGGATGCGGCAGCCAATGCGGATCGCCAAAAAATACATCCAGCAGAAACCCAAGCGCCACCGTCCAAATGCAGTCAAACAAACCGCTTCATCCCCCTATTGGCTGAATATCAAAAAGCGCCTGTTCGCGTATCCACGCGTCAGATGTTGTATTTGCGGCCCATCCGCATAAGGGAGCTGCCTGCCAGGCATAAAAGCTTTGCGCCTCCCGAGCGTTTGCATATCGCTCCAGGATCGCCATCAGCGTGCCGCCGTGCGCAACGAATGCGGCACGCGCGATTTTGTCGCGTATGCACAGGCGGACAGCATGTCCGAACGCCGCACAGCAGCGCGAGCGAAACGCCGCTGCGCTTTCGCCGCCGGGCGGCGCGTCAAGCTCACCCGCAATCCAGGCCCGATACCGGCTGTCGCCGCAGAGCTGCGCATATTTTTTCCCTTCGAACGCTCCGAAATCACATTCGCGCAGATCCTCCAAAATGAGCGGTTTGCAGCCGCCGAACAACAACTGCGCCGTCTGCCGGCATCGGAGCATCGGGCTTATATAGACGCGCTCCACCTGCGGATAACTTGGAATGGGAACGGGCAGCGGCTGCATAATCGGTTCATCGGTGCGGCCAATATAACGTTTTTCCAAATTTCCGGGCGTCGGCGCGTGCCTGATCAAAAGCAGCTCCATGTCAGGCATCCTTGAGGATTGTCGGAATTCCCGCATAAACGCGCACCACACGCGCGCTTTGCTCTGCGAGCGCACAGCAGATGCGTCCAACCTGTTCGCGCCACGCACGTTCAAACGCATCGACCGGCACAACGCCGCAGCCGACTTCATCACAGATGATCGTAAGATCGGGATGTGCCGCCGCACCATTTAAAATGATCTGCCGCGCATCCTGGCCGACCTGCATCAGCCGCCTCACCAGCAGATGAAGCCGGGCAAGGATGGGCTGGTCAAACGCCGCATTGAACGGACAAACTCCGCCGTCACAGATATGAGCCGCTCCTAAGCCTGTCTGACTGAGCGCATAAGCGCGCTTGCCCTGGGCGCGCCCTCCGATGATTAGCGTCATAAGAAACCTCCCCCGCGCCGCTGGCGCTTTTGTTGATTTTCATATCCGCAGAATTTGAACCAGCACGGCAGCCACAAGCATTGCCAGTTCGCAAAGCTGCAAAAACCATCCTGCCAGATCGCCGGTGATACCGCCGAACTGCCGAAGCGACATGCTGCGATACCAGATAAATACAAGTGCCGCCGCCGCGCAGCAGGCCGCGCCGGCAACCGGCGCACAAGCAACCATTGCCGCCGCGCAGAGCGCGGCAAATGTTATGAGAACTGTGCGCACACGCGCCCGGTGCGCCGCATTTGCAAACTGCGCGGCCAGCCCGCTTGTTTTCGCACATGGAAATGTTACGACCGAAAGGCCGCTTAATACGCGCGACTGTACGAATCCGATGCAGAGCGCGGCTGTGGCGCGCGGTGAAAATACATGCTGCATCCATAGTCCGAACAGAATCAGCAGATACAGGCAGCAGCCCATAACTGCAAACGCGCCTGTGTGCGGGTCCCTGAGAATTTCCAGCTTTCGCTCCCTGGAGGCGTGTGATGCAAGCGCATCGACCGTATCGCAGAAGCCGTCGAGATGGATTCCGCCTGAAACCAGTACCGGCAGCGCCGTGCAGACGACAGCGGCCAAAGGCGCGCCAACTCCAAATTGCCGGCAAAGCCACAGCCAACACCAGATTGCCGGCCCGGTGACAACCCCGACCAGCGGGAAAAAACACATCACATAACGCATGTTTTCCTCACGCCATTCGACACGCGGGACCGGGATGGATGAATACATAGAAAAGGCGGTTGCCAGCGACCGTAAAAGCTGCCTCATCCGGCTCTCTCCCCCTCATTTTTGTGGATAACCGGTATACCGCAGACAACCTCGATCACCCGATGCGCACGCTGCGCGACCGTGCGGTTGATTTCGCCGAGCACATCCAGATAACACAGTGTCTCGGGGGCATATGCTTCACCGTCTGAAAACAGCTCGTTGGAGACGATCACCACATCGCGCGCCTGCGCGCACAGCGCGTCAACGCCGTCAAGGATCGCGCTCACAGCGGCCTTGCCCGCGCTGCCTTCACCGAACAGCTCGTTGGCCGCCAGATTCGACATACACTCCAGTAAAACGGCGTTTGTCCCACACGGCAGGCGCAGCCCTTTTAAATCATGGTACCGTTCAATCGTCGAAAACCTGCGGTCGGCGCGCGCCGCACGGTGCTTTTCAATGCGCGCGACAGACTCTTTATCAAGCGGCCGCATCGTAGCGATATAGACGCGAGGCCCATCACATGCAGCGGCAAGCCGTTCCGCATATTCAGATTTGCCACTCGCTGCGCCGCCAGTCACCAGCGTCAGCATGGAAGCGTCCCCGCAGTCTCGTCAAACGGCTGATAAGCGTCGATGGCAATATCGTCAAATGTACTCATATCCGTATAGACTGCAACCGCTGCATCCAAAAGGCCGAGCGCCGCAACAGCACCCGTGCCCTCTCCCAGACGCATCCCGGCCGTAATCATGGGGCGTTTGCCGAGCGTCTCCAACACCATACGCGCGGCAGGCTCGTCCGATAAATGCGTTGCAAGCGCGTATCCGGCGGCGTCTGGGCACAGGCGCGCGGCCGCCAGCGCCGCGACGGCAGAGATGAAGCCGTCGATCAGCACCGGGATTTTGCAGGCGGCGGCGCCGAGAAATAAACCCGTCATCCCAGCCAGATCGAATCCGCCGACCTTTGCGATCACATTGACCGGGTCGTTCACGTCCGGCCGGTTCACAGAGATCGCACGTTTAATCGCGTCGATTTTACGCATAAGCCCCTCTGCGGATAGCCCCGCGCCGCGCCCTGTGACCTCCGCGGATGAACGTCCCATCAGAACGGAAGCAACGGCGCTTGAAGTGGTCGTGTTGCCAATCCCCATCTCGCCGGTTGCCAGAATATCATATCCGTCTCGCTTGAGCTTTTCAGCAAGCGAAGCGCCAAACAAAAGCGCGTCAAGCGCCTGTGCCCTCGTCATCGCCGGTCCGCGCGCGATATTGCCCGTCCCATAGGCGATTTTATGAACAAGCAGGCCGTCGGCCAGGTCGCGCGCGACGCCGATATCAACCGGAAGCACATCACAGCGCATGGCGCGGGCGATGGCGCAGACGCTTGTTTTCCCGCTGACAAGGTTTTCAGAGACGACGGCTGTCACCTCCTGACCTGTCTGCGTCACGCCTTCTTCGACGATACCGTTGTCCGCGCAGAATACGACGACACATCGCCGGTCCAAACGCACCTGAGTATTCCCTCGGATACCGGCGATCTCTACCACCGCATCCTCAAGAAGCCCAAGGCTTCCGAGCGGCTTGGCGATGCTGTCCCACCGCCTTTTGGCAAGCGACCTTGCCTCTGCGGACGGCGGCTGGATCGCTGCCAGAAGCTGTTCGAGCGTCAAAGCACTGGCCCCCTTTCATGATAAGCGCGCGACGCCTCCAAAAAGCGCGCAGCAGCAGATGGATTCCCCGCCAGATAGAGATGAGGAAATCCGGCATAAATGGACGGACCTGCATGGACACAATTCCACTGAAGGTCACGATATGGCTTTTGCGCTGTAAACGCGTCGCCAGCATCTGTACTGTCCCAGTAATGAAATGAATGAGCATACAGTGTTTCGCCCGCATAACAAAGCATATTGTCGCGGCGGGCCGTCAGCGCCGCGTATCCAAACCGGACGGGACGGGACGTGCGAAACGCGTCGGCATTGATGATACCCGCCATCGGGTACCGTTCGCCGTCCATCCCTTCAAGCGTCCTGTGCAGATACAGAAAGCCGCCGCATTCGGCAATCAGCGGCATCCCGGCTGCGATCGCGCCGCGTACAGCGGCGCGCATGGAAACATTTTCTGAAAGACGTTTTGCATATAACTCCGGATAACCGCCGCCGAGCAAAAGGCCGCAGCATCCCATTGGGAGCGATTCATCTTCCAAAGGGCTGAACGAAATCAGGCGCGCGCCCATCTCCTGCAAAAGTGCGAGCGATTCCTCGTAGTAGAAGCAAAAGGCCGCGTCGCGCGCGACTGCAATAATTGGAGCGTCTAAGGAGAGCGCGGCCTCCAGCGGCTTAAAGACCAGCGGCGGGGCCGACTGCGCGAGCGCCGCAAGCGTCGCAAGATCGATTGTCTGTTCCGCCTGCACCGCCAGCGCGTCCAGCTTTTGCTGTAAGTTGTGGGTTTCCTCCGCCGTCACCAGTCCAAGATGCCGGCTTTCAAACACGCAGTCCTTCATCGGCGGCAGATAACCGAGCACCGGTACGCCGCAGGACTGTTCAATTGCAGCTTTTATCCCAGAATAGACCGCTGGCGGACAGCGATTTAAGAGCACGCCGCGAATCCGGCTGTCAGCCTGAAAGGTCATAAAGCCCTTGATGAGCGCGGCGGCGGACAACGCCATCCCGCGGCAGTCCACAACAAGGACAGCCGGCGTGGCGGTCGCGCGTGCCAACGCACAGGAGGACGCTTCGTCCGTACAGGCCACGCCGTCATAATAGCCCATAACGCCTTCAATCAGTGCAAGCTGCGCCAAATCCGCGCAACGCGCCAAATTGCGGCGCACAGTATCCTCATCGGACAGAAAAAGGTCCAAATTTGCAGAATAGTTGGCGCCAACACTCTCGCGATGAAACATCGGGTCGATATAATCCGGCCCGCATTTAAACGATGCAACCGTCTCGCCGGCTTTGAGCCAGGCGCGCAGAATCGCACAGGTCATGGTCGTTTTCCCGCTTCCCGAGGACACGGCCGTGAGCAGAAAACGCGCAAGCGGTTTAGCCGTCATCTGTATGGCCCCCCGCGCTTAAAATATAAACCGGATTTTGACCCATCATCATATGGCTGTGCCCAATCGTCCGCGCCTTGGCGACCGTCACCTGTATGATCTCCGGTTCCTCCAATTTGAATTGCTCAAAACACGCCAGAGCCGAATGCACCGTCTCCAATGTAATAGCGTTGACCACGACACGCGCGCAGCGGTTTTTCCCCAGCGCAATCTGTATAACTTCATTCAGCGCGCCGGATGAGCCGCCGACGAATACCGCATCCGGCGCCGGCAAACCCGCCAAGACCTCCGGCGCGCTGCCGCTGACAATCTCAAGGCGGCCGACGCTGAGACGCCGCTTGTTTTCTTCGATCAATGCCGCGGCTTTTTCATTTTTCTCCACTGCGTAAACCATTCCTCCACGCAGTACACGCGCTATTTCCAGAGCGACTGAACCGGTCCCTGCGCCGATATCCCATACGATCCACTCCGGTTTCAGCCCAAGCTTTGCAATCGATACGGCGCGGACCTCCGCTTTTGTCATCGGTACATCGCCGCGTGTAAACATATCATCCGGCAATCCATGCGTTACAGAGGAGGGCATCGCACGTCTGTTTTCTACCAACATCACACACAGGGACGAGAAGGACTATCCGGAAAGTTCCTGCGCCGTCCCCTGAACAACCCTTTCATCCGCATAAGAAAGGCGTTCCCCCACCGATACATATACGCTGCCAAGCCCAACTTCCGTCAGCTCCGCACACAAATTTTGCACACTGTTTTCCCCGCCGGTCAACACAAAGACGCGTCTGTGACAGCGCACTTCATCGGGCAGGCTTCCGACGCGTCCATGCAGGCTGACAACCTTCACATCATCCCAAGATGTTTTAAGTCGTGCACAGAAATATTGTAAGCTGCTGATCCCGGGGAAAAAAGTTATCTTTGCACTGTCAAGCATCTGAGAAAGCTTTTTTGCGATGCTGTAAAATCCCACATCCCCGGACGCGAGCACAGCCACAGGGCCGGGTCCGGCATAGGTGCGCAAGACTGACAGCGCCTGCTCTGCGGTATTCGCCTGCGCAGTTTCCACCATCCCCTCAGCAAACTCCTCCAGCAGGCGGCGCGCACCGATCAACAGACGGCTGCGGTCAATGGCTGCGCGTGCCTGTCCGGTCAGAAGCTCTGGATTTCCCATCCCAACGCCGATCAAATAAATATTCATCATTTCCCCCAGCTTAATCAAACGGCTCCTGTTTCTGATTTAAAAGCGACTTCATGTCGGGTATCATCCGCTCCACGGCCGCCTTATCACCATATATCCCGATCGTGAGCAGCGGTCCATCCAATACCGTTGGGATACAAAACGCTCCTTCTGGCGGGGCAGCCACACATTCCGCCGGTATTCCAGCAGAATGTGCTTCCTTGCAGATCACCCGGTCAATCTCCAGGTTGCCTGTTGCTGCGGACACCAGCTCGCATCCCGCTCAATCGCCCTGCATATATGACCGGCGCAGAATGGTAACACCAAGCGCCTCCAATTCCGGAGATGGATGCGCTGAAACGACCGTTAGAGCACCGCAATACGGCAGCAGCGCGGCGGCACGTGCAACGGCGGCAGCGCCGCCGCCGAAAAGCGCGATTTTGCTGTTTGTCAAATTGACAAACAGCGGAAACCGCCGTGCGGCGGTTCCCGAGCCTTCGGCCGCCGTGCGCGGCTGAAGGCCAAAATCGCGCGTCAGCCGCTCCACAAGCTCGTTATAAGTCAATCCAACCTCCGTGCGCGGCCGGCCGAGCACCACCGCAATCGCACCAGCATCGCGCGCGGCTCCAAGCTTTTCAGCGAACCCACCCGCACCGCCGGACTCCTTTGTTACAACAATCGACGCACCGATCTGACGCATCATTGCACTATTCAGCTCGCGCGTAAACGGCCCCTGCATCGCAATGATATTCTGTATCCGGTATCCAAGCGCCAGACATCGCTGTATTGATTCGGCAGAGGGTAAAACACGAGGGAAAATCCGTTCCTGATAATCCGTCAAATGAACAAAAGCGTCAAGCTCTTTCACACCTGTCGTCAAAAGAACTTTCCCGGTCGCCGCAGCCAGCACCTCGGCAGCCTGCGCTGCATCCTCCACAAAAACACAGCCGTCATCTGGCATATCTGACGGCCGAATCAAACGCAGATAAGGTGTCCCGGTTTCCTCGCAGGCCGCATGAATATGGTCTGTCGCCAGTACAGCATATGGATGTGTCGCATCGATTACACAATCCAATTGCAGCGATTTGAGCAGCGCCGCTATGTCGGATGTATCCAACCGCTTTGACAGCACTTCAACACCTTCGGGCAGCAGCATTTTGCCATATTCTGTAGCAACGCTTGCACAAACGGATGCGCCGCAGGCATTCAGATACTCAACAAGCCGGCGACCTTCGCTTGTCCCGGCAAACACCAGAAAATTAGCCATTGCATCCCCCTGCTTCATCAAAACGTACCGTCCAATCGCTCACAGCAATAGCCGTCGTAACGCCGTCCTCAGCCCATTTTCCGGCAATCAGCCGTCCATGTGAGGCATAAACCGCAGCGCGTTCGCACACATTGTCGACGCCTGTAACATCCTTTACAAAAGAGGATGGCGTAAAATGCCCCTCAACCGCCGCCAAATCGGATGCAGGTACACATTCCAATGGCAAACTGCGCGAAGCGCAAAACGCCTGGATACATGCCTCATCCTG
>OKCG01000873.1_pt1 | contig 9269 bp, 7 predicted proteins | sample 1609991 | NCBI WGS metagenome assembly OKCG01 (sample SAMN04436606, study PRJEB24849) | human gut metagenome | biome: human gut; feature: NICU; material: stool | host: Homo sapiens | place: USA: Saint Louis, MO | collected 2010-01-15
GACGATACGGTATGCACAAATATTGCACGCCAATGAGTGCATTATGTCAATCAAAAAAATTTATATTTGATTTATGTTTTTACATGTTATTGATTTTTATGGTTATTATTTTTGATTGTTTTTTATTTTTTGCTATATGATTTTTTTTTGGAAATCAAATTGACTGAGGGTGAGGTTCGAAGATAGACTATTGAAAGCAACGCTTAGTTATGTTTGTGTTGCTTATATGTTGCTTGTTTTGCGGTGTTTTCTTAGAAGCATCTCACGGTAAGCTGGCGGCATTTCTTTAGATCTTTAATTTCTTCTTCAAGAGAAGATTTTATGCGTGTGAACGTTCCTAATTCTCCAGGAGAGAGTGATGACGCATTCAGCATATGTCTATCAGTTAAAGGCTGTCCCTGATATATTTGATGAGATTTCGCAACGTTTTCCGGACAGGGTTGCGTTAATTTTCGATCAAAGAAAAATAACCTATCGAGAACTTGCTGAGCAATGTTCAGCGCTGGCTGCAGTGTTGCAAAATAATTGCCTGATAAAAGGCGATATCGTTGCAATAAAAATAGAACGTAGCCCGGAGTTATATATTTTTATGCTGGCGCTCATGAAAATAGGCGCTGTTATGGTTCCCGTGAACTCGAATAGTCCCGAACGCTATATTGGTGAGGTTTTAAGTGCGGCGGGAGCCAGATACCTGATTAGCGATGATGTAACAAGCGTGCCCGGCGGAGCATGGCACGTCTTGTCGAGCAGGACGCTGATACAAAACTGCGCTCAACAAAGAAGCGGGAATTACCCGGTATTAAGCGCTGATGATCCGGCGCTCATATTGATGACCTCTGGTTCAACAGGAAAACCGAAAAGCGTACTGATTGCTCATCGCGGGATTGCCAGACTGGGTCTGCCGGTACCGGCGTTGGGGAATAGCGAGCGGGACTGCTATTTGCAAATTGCAGATATTTCTTTCGCTGCCTCAGCTAATGAAATCTGGATGGCTTTATTGACCGGAGCATGTCTCACGATTGCGCCGCCTGGCTTGCCGGATTTAATGGCCCTGGCACGGCAGATCGAATCGGATAACGTGACGATGCTATTCCTCTCTGGCGGGCTGTTCCGGCTATTTGTCGAGGTTTCGGTCGAAACACTGCATATACCTGATTGTGTGGTGGTGTCGGGAGACTTTGTCAATCCTCGCTTATTTAGCGTGGCAGTGCAGGCCGGTAAAGCCAAAATATTTAATGGATTAGGCTGCACGGAAAATTCAGCGATCTCGTCTCTCTATCATATTCAGTCGGAGGAGCAATTATCCAGTGAATCTCCTGTGCCGGTTGGTACTCCACTCCCTCTGGTTGAGATGGTGGTATTCAATGAACGGTTGCAACCCTGTACCTGCGGTGAATATGGGGAATTATTTATCGCAGGGGCTGGAGTGGCTCTGGGGTATTCCGATCCGCAACTGACGGCGGAAAGGTTTATCACCATACCGTATCAAGGCACTGACATGCTTTTCTATCGTACCGATGATCGGGCAACTTACGACCAGGATCGCAATATCGTCCTGGTCGGACGAGGCAACCATATTTGTAAAATACGTGGCTTCCGCATCAATATCGCCGGTATTGAGCACCTGTTGCGCTTACATCACGCTGTAGAAGATGTGCTGATTGTGGTAGAGGAGACGCCGGATGAACCGCGATTACATGCTTGTTATGTCACGCAGGATGACGGGCTATCCGTAGCGGATTTAAAGAATCACCTCGCAATGCATGCTCCTGCCTGGATGATACCTGAAAAATTTAGCCGTCTGGCGGTACTGCCAATGACCGCTAACGGTAAAAAAGATCGTTTACGGTTAAAAAATTCTTTACTGGAGCAGGTGTAAATATGGACAACGTTGAGCAACAGCTACTCTCGATTTGGCAGGCGATTATTCATTCAGAGGCGATTAACCCGCAAGAAAATTTACTAGACCAGGGTGGTAACTCATTACATTTCATAAAGTTGGCGTCAATGGTAAGCAAGACATTTAATTTGGCTGTCTCGCCGGCGGACATTTTCACTGCCGGAACTATTGCTGCGCTGGCTCAGACCATTCGGCAACGGCAAAAGCTCTAATACCTGGGGTTGGGACTACCAGCAAACAGGAAGGATTTTACAGGGAATTTTAAGAGGGGGATAAAATGCCATCATTCAATAGCGGCGAGTCAAAAAAGGGCTGTTTGAACAAGGAGTGTGGAGAAAGTGCGGTAACGTATCTGCCAGCTACGCCCGGGCAGCAGGCAATGTGGTGGCTGGATAATACGCTGGAGCAGCCCCAATGCTATAACGTGCCGGTGCTGCTGACCGTTAATGCGACACTGGACGCTGATATTATGCAGCGCGCTGTGGCTGAGCTGACCTTGCGCCATGAAATATTCAGAACGCGTTTTGTTTATCTTGACGGTAAATTACAACAGCGTATCGGCGCTGATGGCTATCTCTCTTTTTCCCATCGACAACCAGAGCAGACGGAAACCCCTGAATCCGTCACGGCACAACTGGCGGCTAGCCGTTTATCATTAGCTGAGGGGCCGCTGAGTATCATTAATATGCTCAGTTCAGACTCAGGTACAACCTGGTTAGCATGCTGCTTCCACCACATCATTATTGATGCCCCCTCAGTACGTATTGTCTTGCATGATTTGCTGCGAATCTATTGTGCGCTTGACGAGATGCGCGTTCTGCCAGCGTTTAACGGCACGGGAAGCTATCAGGAATTTACTCGTTGGCAGGCCGCGTCCCTTGCGGCGGCTGAGTGCGAAGATATGCGGGTTTATTGGCGACAGGCACTGCATCCAGCTCCACCCTTGTCGGACCTCCCGGTCGATTTTCCCCGTCGTCTTCGGGAAGATACCAAAGCCGCCTATACCATGCTGGCGCTGAACGAACAGGAAGCGGACTCACTGCAGCGGCACGCGAGATCGTTGTCAATGACTCCATTTATGTATATGTCCATGTGCTGGCAATTTTTCCTCAGCCGTATGAGCGGGCAGAACGATATTACCGTTGGCGTGCCTTTTACTCTGCGGGATCGCAGCGAGTTTGCCGAAACGCCGGGATATATGATCAATACTCTGCCGGTTCGCGTGCAGGTCAATGAAGATGACACGGTCAGCACGCTGGCTGCAAAGGTACGTCAATCTTTTATTGGCGCACATTTCAATAAGCTGCTCCCTTTCAATGAAATTGTCGCACTGTCGCGTGAAAACGCGGGGCAGGACAGTCCTCTATTCAGAACGCTGTTGGTTATGCCCGATACCCGGGGCGATATTTTCAACGACTTGCCTTTTAAAGTCATGCTGGATGACTATTTTAGCCAGATGGCAAAATACGATCTGACGCTGTTCTTTGAAGCGCAACCGCAGTGGAAGCTGACGCTGGAGTATAAGACGGCGTTGTATCACCCGCAGACCATTGACTACTGGTTGAAAATCTTTCGCCATTTATTAAGCGCGATGGGCGAGGACGGCGAGGTATTACTGTCATCCCTGAGGCTGTTGGATGCACCGTTAAGTCGTGAACTGGTTGTTCGATCTAGTCTTAAATCGTGCGCGGAGGCCTGGCGATTTGACGCCCTGGCGGCTTTCAATCAGCATGCTATAAGCCACTCTGCGGATACTGCGTTAATTACCGCTAATGGCACACGATCGTATGGTTGGTTAGCGGAACGTTCAGGGCAGATTGCCGCTTACCTACAGCAGCAGTTAAATATCGCACCTGGCAAACGTGTTGCATTATTACTGGAAAGGAATGCCGAGGCGATTGCCACTCTTTTTGGCGTGTTAAAAACCGGCGCGGCCTACATTCCGATCGATCCGCAATACCCGCAAGAGCGAATTGGTTACATGTTGCAGGACGCCAGTGTGGATTGCATCGCCACGACACGATCGCTGGTAGCAAAATTCCCAGTGTCTGGCTCCGTACCTCTGTTGTTAATCGATGATATTCCCCCGGAGTACCCTGGGGAATACTCTTATATCAAAAGAATGCCCGACGATGAGCTGTATATCATTTATACATCAGGTTCAACCGGGCAGCCCAAGGGAGTACGGTTATTAAATAAAACGCTCAATAACCTGATTAAGTGGCAACGAGATGTTTCTGAGTGCGATCAAGGAGATTGTACTCTGCATTTTATGTCACTTTCTTTTGATGTCTCGGTTCAGGAGATCTTCGGCACGTTAGCTGGCGGTGGGTGCTTATATATTGCCAGTGAAGAAGAACGGAGAGATCTGGATCTTCTGCAAGAGGTTATCCAGGAGCAGGGGATTAATCGTCTCTATTTTCCCTATGTTGCTTTGCAACAGTTCGCGCATTTGAGCGCATTGGCCAACAGGCAATTCCCGAGTTTAAAAGAGGTCTACTCCACCGGGGAACAGCTCGTACTCACCGCGGATATTAAACATTTTTTCAGGCAACCCGTTCGCCTGATTAATCTCTATGGTCCCTCAGAAAGTCACGTCTGTTCCGCGTATGTGCTGCCACCGGAAAGCGATAAATGGGGAGATGCAGCGTCCATTGGTTACCCTCTACCCGGATTTACGTTGTTGGTGGTGGATGAGCATTTGCAGCTGGTTCCCGCCGGTGTCGCCGGTGAACTGCTCATCGTTAGCGATTTTCTCTCTCCCGGCTATCACAATAAAAGTGAAGAAAGCGCTCGACGTTTTATCTCTGCTGAGGGCTTTGCCACACAAAGTTGCCACGCATATCGTACCGGTGATCTGGTGAGGCTGGAGCATGACGATCGGTTTAGCTATCTTGGCAGGATAGACAATCAGTTAAAAATTCGCGGTTTTAGGATCGAACCGTCTGAAGTAGAAGCGGCCATCAATGCCCTGGAAGGCGTGCAGGTTTCAGCGGTAGTTGGCAGGGCAGATACTTCAGGAAGCAAGCAGCTCGTCGCTTTTATTGCTGGCTTAATGGATGATAAAAGCAATCAAAAGGATAAGATCAAACGCGGCCTTCGCCTGGTTCTGCCGGAGTATATGGTTCCCACAGAGTTGGTCTTTCTGGATAAGCTGCCTACTACCCCTAGCGGGAAAATCGATCGTAAAGCGTTGCTTAAGGTGGATATTATTGTTGAATCATCCGCGCAGATGCCAGAACGGTCTCTGACGAAAACGCAGGAGCAGGTCAGGGCGCTATGGGAAACGCTATTTCCGGGTCGTCACATCGCACTGCACGATGATTTTTTCGCCATTGGCGGACATTCCTTGTTGGCCACGCAGCTGGTTTTTCTGCTCCGTAAGGCATTCAATTGCGATATTCCTCTACGTTTGTTATTTAATCACCCGACGTTGTTGGCTATGGCAGAGTGCATCGACGGCTATGTTGTCAGTGAAAAGGGGCTCGTCGATACCGTTGATCGTTCCTTTGTTCAGGATGGATACGAACGCATACATTGGCAGGGGGGAGAGTGTTCAACCCCTGGGCTGACGATGCTCACCGGGGCGACAGGATTTTTAGGCATCTACCTGCTGCGTTCACTGCTATTGGCCGGGACCCAATCCGTGATTTGCCTGGTAAGAGCCAGGACAGATAAGCACGCATTGGCTCGTTTACGTGAAAATGCGATGCGCTACGGAATCGCCGATGAGATTGATTTTTCCCGGGTTGAAGTTTGCCTCGGTGATATTGGTCAGCGCGATTTAGGGTTAAGCCCTGACGCGTATAGTCGGTTGGCAGAGCGAGTGAACACGGTATTCCATGCAGCCGCACAGATTAATTTTTTGCTCTCTTATTCTTCTGTTAAACAGTCAAATGTGCAGGGTACGCTAAATATTTTAGCTTTCTGCGGTTGTGGCGGACGAAAAACGCTCCACTATTTATCCACTATCGCCGTATTTTCTCCACGCTATCCTGAATCGCCTATCGTGGAACATTGTGTGCCGGGGCATCCGGAAGCACTGTCGATTGGTTATACGCAAAGTAAGTGGGTGGCTGAACGCTATGTTATACAGGCCAGAGAACAAGGACTTGATGCTAACGTATTTCGCATCGGACGTATTGGCGGAGACAGCCGAACTGGGGCCTGCCAGAGCGATGATTTTTTGTGGCGCCAGATAAAAAGCTTTATCCAGATGGGATTGGCGCCCGATCCGTCTTCCCTGTCAACGGACCTGCTGCCTGTCGACTTTGTCGCTGAAGCGATAGTTGCTTTAGCGCGTTCAGAGGCTACTCGACAGGAGAACTTCCATATTTTCCATCCTCAGAGCATCCGGTTTGACCCGGTGTATCGGGCGATTCGTTCTCTGGGCTATCCGTTAGAAACGACTTCTGACGGCGAGTGGTTGCAACAACTTGAGCTGTGTGTCACCCAAGGGCGCGAGGTTGCGCTGGGGCCGGTCATTCATCTCTTTAAAGAGAATTTGTTGGATACTGGCGATAACGCCTATGGTAATCCAGAGACGACTAAGCGTATTACACAACTGGGCTTGCGCTTTCCTGAACTGTCGGAGGAGACTTTCAAACGTATGATTGTTTATTTCCAGCGGCAGAAAGAAATTGTCTAGCAAGCCGTTTATCAATTTCATCAAGAGGATAATACAATGGTTCCAGCACTATTTGATAAATATATTTCGGCAGTGATGGAGAAGTCATCGGACAAGCTGGCATCCCTTTTCTCTGTTAATGGACGTTTGTCGTTGCCTTTCCGTCGCAATAGAGAGGTGATTGTTGGCCGTGAAAATATTCGCTTACACTATGCTAATGGCTTTGGCGTTGCGCCCTTACGCTTTACCTCTATAGAGGATGAACGATTCCACTATACGAATAATCCCGATGTCGTCATTGTTGAATATAAACTACATGGGAATACTCTGCCAGATGGGAAACAGTTCTCTTTGTTATATGTTAATGTGATTGAAATAAATGATGGCAAGATAACTGAATTAATAGATTATGAGGATGTTTTGAACAGAGAATATATCTTTCAGGATTAGCAGGATGATTCTTATGTTATTAATGGGGGCGAAGGTTATGATAACTTTTCATTCCTTGAAGGGTTATGGTAAAATGGTAAGCTTAACTTATTGTATACGGCATCAGGAGAATGTATGGAAATGAATAAAAAAGTGGCTAGTGGTTCCGAGCGCGAAATATCATTGAATCGTCAATTTGAAGATGCTTTAGGGAATTTGCAATGCGTACTTGTTGCACGTCGATCGTTGATTAATCCTGATGGTATTAACTGGCCGCAATACGATACGTTGTATATTTTACGTCAGTTCCAGCCGATGACTCCAAGCGCAATTGGTGAAAAGCTCGGATTTGCGCGTAGTAAAATGTCCAAGATCCTGCGGATGTTGAAAGATAAGCACTTTGTTGAGCAGGAGTCGGCAGAAAGCGACAAGCGAGAAATGCTGACGAGGATTACGGAAAAGGGTATTGAATTCCTGAATTCTGCAGAGTCCAGCAGGCGCATAATGGCTGAGCAGGTGGCATCCTGTATGTCGCAGGGAGAGATTGCTATTTTCGCTGAGCTTTGTACAAGGGCTGCAAATATATTACACGAGAATATTAAAGGTAAACTCGAAGATACCAGTGAAAATTAATAAAGTTTATGGTGATGAAGCGTTAAACGGAGCGCTGGCGTGGTATTCTCTTTGCCGAATATGGAATCGAATATATGGCATCGGAATTTTGCTAAAATGTTGCTATGCGACGATGGTGAAAGTGGACCCGATACTAAGAAAAGATTTTTACCGCAGATGGTAAAAAAATGCTGATTCGTATCGTTAATATTTTTGTTTGCTAAAACCTTGTCTCATTGCAACGTGCGTTGATGTGCCCGAAACAGGCTTGAGCGGATAGTTTTCTGTCAATATAAAATCAAAGCTGTCTGGCATACTGGCGATAATGGGAGCAGGCCATTGCTCGGATTATGGCCGCAGTTTTTATTTTTCACATAATAGCCTTCAATCGTATCCTCTCGTTTAGCGTATTCTCGCACTACGTCTGGTGAGGACAGGAGTTTTGGCGAATACCTGTAGCAGATATTTCTTTACTTTCAATATATCGATGAATAAATGTGAAAGTAGCAGGTATGCAACTGGTGCATTTTGTTCTCTTCCATCATTGCCCCCGCAAAACAGACAGCCGAGTAAATGATTGCCCCTGCTGATAATGATCGATTCAGCTCTTGCGTACAGAGAAATGATCCCGCTACCGGGTGCATCTGAGGTGCTCAAGCACGGAACGGCCACTCGATGCAGATCTGCCGTCAGGATTAACCAGAAGATAACGTTCGTGCTATGTGAAAATCTTCGCAGGCTTCAGGCTGACAATTGGCGTGTTGTTAAGGGAGAAGTGGGACATGCTATGCGCAACAAAGATAGTGCCCGCATTTCCCGGCACGGAGGAGAAAAAACCAGAAATGCACCGGGATGTGTTCCCATGCTAGCCTGTTGAATCAATATCTGAAAAAGATTCGCAAGGATAGCTGAAAACAGGAATTTGGCTCCTCTGACTGGACTCGAACCAGTGACATACGGATTAACAGTCCGCCGTTCTACCGACTGAACTACAGAGGAATCGTTGTGGAGTCGTATCTTAGCGGCGAAAAAACTTTTGTCAAACATCAATTCGCCTTCCGCCGCGCAACTGGCGCATCCATCAACAAATTGTTGTTATTAGCGACAATCTATCGGGAAAAATGCTTTGCAGGATTAGCTTTTCTCTATCATCATTTGAAATGTAGTTTCAACTTTTCTCACTAAGGTCTCCCTTGAACGTCACCTCCGCATTACGCCAGTCCGTCGAACGCACGTCCTGGTTTAAAAAACGCAAGACCTATCGCGTCCTCTACTGGCGTGAAATCAGTCCTCTTGCGGTCCCGATTTTGCTGGAAAACGCCTGCGTGTTGCTGATGGGCGTGCTGAGTACTTTTTTGGTCAGCTGGCTCGGTAAAGAAGCGATGGCGGGCGTTGGCCTGGCCGATAGCTTCAACATGGTGATCATGTCTTTTTTTGCCGCCATCGATCTCGGTACGACCGTGGTGGTAGCCTTCAGTCTGGGCAAGCGTGACCGGCGGCGGGCAAGGGCGGCAGCGCGACAGTCGCTGGCGATAATGACCCTGTTCTCGATTATTCTCGCGGCGGTTATCCATGCTTTTGGCGCGGAAATTATTAATTTTGTCGCCGGAGATGCGACAGAAGAAGTGAAAGGCCTGGCGCTGACCCAATGATACAATTGCAAACATCGTTATGGCTGCTATGGTTATTTCTTGCTTTGGC
>OKCG01000877.1_pt1 | contig 9229 bp, 9 predicted proteins | sample 1609991 | NCBI WGS metagenome assembly OKCG01 (sample SAMN04436606, study PRJEB24849) | human gut metagenome | biome: human gut; feature: NICU; material: stool | host: Homo sapiens | place: USA: Saint Louis, MO | collected 2010-01-15
AGCCGACTAAAGTTTTTTGCCAAGCTTTTTTTCAAAAAAGCGGGGGCGCAGCCGACTAAAGTTTTTTGGCTTACCTTTTTTTCAAAAAAGGTAAGAAGTTTTTTGCCGAGGCTTTTTTTCAAAAAAGCCGGACAAAATAGACCATGTCGGTCAGCAGGACGCCGTCGTCCCATATGGGCTGAGGGTAGTTGTCGGTAAAGAAATTTTTCACGCGGTGGGACAGCGTAAAGCCGCACGCGCTGTAAAACGCGAAGGATGCGGGCGTTTCGCCCGTGCCGACCAGTACGCGCGTGCCGGCTGGCAGGCGTGCGAGCGCGGCGTCGATCAGCGCGCGTCCGACGCCGCGCCGCTGGAATGCCGGCGCAACCGCAATGTTTTTCAGTTCCCAGCCGCTTTCGACGGGCACGGCGGACAGGACGCCGGCGGCTGCGCCGCCTTCATGAGCGGCCAGCAGAAAGCCGGTCGGCAGATAGCGGCCGATCATTTCTTCGGACGGATCGGCGAGCAAAAGCAGGTCGCGGTATGCCCATCGGTCGCCTGATACTTCGGTTATTTTCATGATCAAATCCCCCGATCTCTTATATATGAGCAGTCTCATCATAACGTGGATGCGGCTGTACGTCAACGGCGCGGGGCAAAATAAGATACAGGGGATGTCAGTCCCGGGAGGAGCTTATGAAGCTGGTTTCATGGAATGTTAACGGCCTGCGGGCCTGTTTGGGGAAGGGATTCCTCGACTTTTTCAGCGCGGCGGACGCGGACGCTGTCTGCCTTCAGGAGACCAAGATGCACCAGGAACAGGCCGATCTGGAGCTGCCCGGCTATCAGCAGTTCTGGAACAGCGCCGAAAAAAAAGGGTATTCCGGCACGGCTGTTTTTACGCGTGTGCTGCCGCTGAATGTAACTTATGGCATCGGTATGGCGGAGCATGACAGCGAGGGACGCGTGATCACTGTGGAATACGAACCGTTTTATCTTGTCAACTGCTATACGCCCAATGCGCAGCGTGAGCTGGCGCGGCTGGAGTATCGGATGAAGTGGGAGGATGATTTTCGCGCATATCTTATGTCGCTTGACGCGAAAAAGCCGGTGGTGCTGTGCGGCGACCTGAATGTCGCGCACCAGGAGATCGACCTGAAAAATCCGAAAACAAACCGCCGCAACGCCGGATTTTCCGACGAGGAACGCGCCAAAATGACCGAGCTGCTCGCGGGCGGTTTTGTGGATACCTTCCGGGCGCTTTATCCCGACGTGACTGGCGCATATACCTGGTGGTCGTATCTGCGCCGCGCGCGCGATACAAACGCGGGCTGGCGGATCGATTATTTTATAGTCTCCGAACGCCTGCGCGGCGCGGTTCATGACAGCCGTATCCGCGCGGATGTGATGGGCAGCGATCACTGCCCCGTGGAGCTTGATTTGCTTTGAGGCGTCTGCAATCTGCTTTTAAATTCAGAAAAGAGGTCTCTGCATGAAGATTGGCCTTGTCCTGGAGGGCGGCGGTATGCGCGGCCTGTATACGAACGGCGTGCTTGACTGTATGATGGACAACGACTGGTATCCGGATTATGTAATCGGCGTGTCGGCCGGCGCGTGCAGCGCCGTGTCGTATATCTCCGGCCAGCGCGGACGCAGCTACCGTATCAATACTGGATATTTAAGTGATAAGCGGTATGTTGGGCTGGACAGCTTCATCAAAACAAAATCCATGTTTGGGATGGATTTTATTTTTGATGAAATCCCGAACCGCCTTGACCCTTTCGACTATAAGGCGTTTTTAGCCTCGCCTATTGAAATGGTTACAGGCGTAACCGATATTGAAACAGGTATGCCTGTTTACTTTGACAAATCGGCCGTTTCGCCGGGCGACAGCACGTTGTGGCGGGCTTCGTCGTCAATCCCGGGCTTTTCGCCGGTTGTATCGTTTCGCGGCGGACGTTACCTGGACGGAGGAACAAGCGACCCGATCCCGGTTCGCCGCGCGCTTGCCGATGGGTGCGGCCGCCTTGTCATTGTGCTCACGCGCGACCGGTCCTATCAAAAAGCGCCCGAGCATTTTCGGACGCTGTATCACCGGATGTTTCGCGAGTATCCGCAGTTGGCGCGCGCGCTCGACCGACGCCATGAAATTTATAATGAAACGCTTGATTTTATACGGCGGCTCGAGCGCGATGGTACGGCTGTCGTCATCGCGCCGTCGCTGCCCGTTGAAATCAGCCGGTTTGAAAAGGATTTGCGGCGTCTTGAAAGCTTGTATAAATCCGGGATGCTCGACGCACAGCTTGCTATGCGCCGGCTGCACGCTCTGAAATAGCGGGAAAGGGGCAATCTGCATGACATATCTGGTGATTGGAGCCGGCGGTGTGGGCGGCTGCATCGGCGGTTATCTGGCGGACGCGGGATTTGACGTAACGCTGATCGCACGCGGCAGGCATCTGGAAGCAATCCATTCCAGGGGGCTGCGCCTGTATAATACGCGCCGCGGCGACGAGCTGTGCGTCCATCCAAAGGCGTGCACGGCCGATGAATTTACCGGCCGTGCTGATGTGATATTTGTTTGTGTCAAGGGATATTCAATCGATGAAGTCGTGCCGCTGATCGACCGGGCGGCCGACGCGGGCAGCGTCGTCATTCCGGTGCTCAATATCGTCGGCACAGGCGAACGGCTTGCACCGCGCCTGCCTGGACGCTTGGTGCTCGACGGCTGCATTTATATCGGCGCATATATCAGCGGTCCGGGAGAAGTCACGCAGACCGGCGATCTGTTTCGCATCGTTTATGGGCAGCGCGATACAGATGAGCCGGACGGGCGTCTCAATAAAATCGGCGGCGAGTTGCGTGACGCAAGCATCGATGTTGTCGTTTCGGACGACATCCGCCGCGACGCGTTTCGCAAGTTCATGTTTGTATCTCCACTGGCTGCGGCCGGCGCTTATTATGATATGACCGCCGGCGAGCTGGCCGCGCCGGGAAAAGGCCATGACCTGTTTATTGAGCTTATCCGCGAACTCCAAGCCATTGCGGATAAGCGTGGATACAGATTCCCTGACGATATGGTTGAAAATTCGCTCCGGCGTCTTGACGCGCTTTCCCCTGACGCGACCGCGTCGATGCAGAAGGATCTTAAAAAGGGCGGCAGCAGCGAGATTGACGGACTTATCTTTGAGCCGGCGCGCATCGCGCACGAACTGGGCGTCCCAGCGCCCGCCTATGAACAGCTTTCCCGCTTTTTTGAAAAAAAGCTTGGCAAAAAACTTTAGCCGGCTGCGCCGCGAACAGCGGGACAGGCGCTGCGTTTGATACAGGCTGCGCCGCGAACAGCGGGGCGGGCAGTCGGCGGTTATGTGAAAATGAAGGATAAAAAAGGAGACGGCCCATGAGCTGCGACGCCCTGTATGTGCATATCCCGTTTTGTGAAAGCAAATGTCCCTACTGCGATTTTTATTCGGTGAAAGCGGACGGCGATTTGATGGACCGCTACATAGGCGCGCTGGAACACGCTTTGAAAACGCAGCCGTACAAGATACAACGGCTGGATACCGTTTATTTCGGTGGAGGGACGCCGTCGGCGCTCGGCGGGCGGCGTCTGACACGCCTGATGGACGCGGTGCGCCGGATGTTCACGGTTTCACCGGACGCGGAGATCACGGTGGAGTGCAACCCGCATTCCGCGCTGGAGCCGGCGCTGCGGGCGCTGCGCGGCGCGGGAGTCAACCGCCTGTCCTTTGGAATGCAGAGCGCCGACGACAGGCAGCTTCGCGCGCTTGGTCGGCGCCATACGGCCAGGGGCTTTGCATCCGCCGTCAAAGCGGCCCGACAGTGCGGATTTGAACATCTTTCGTTCGATCTGATGCTTGCCACCCCCGGACAGACGAATGCCGACATTGATTCAGCTGTAAAGCTGTGCGCGCAGCTTGGCGCGGAGCATGTGAGCGCGTATCTTTTAAAGATCGAGCAGGGCACGCCGTTTGCGGCGCGCCATATCGAGGCGGAATGTCCGGATGAAGATGGTCAGGCCGACCTTTATCTCTATGCTGTTGAGGCGCTCGCCCGGCAGGGATATGAGCAGTATGAGATCAGCAACTTTGCGCGCGATGGGCATGTTGCGCGCCACAACCTCAAATACTGGGATGGGAAAGAATATCTCGGCGTTGGGCCGGCGGCGCATTCCTTCGTTAATGGGCGGCGGTTCTTTTTTCCGCGCGATCTGGCGGCGTTTTTGCAGGCGGACGAGCCGTTTTCATTGTGCGTCGACGATGGACTGGGCGGCGGTGCGCAGGAGTACATCCTGCTGCGCCTGCGGCTGACGGAGGGCGTCTTGTGGGAGACGCTCGCGGCGCGCTTTCCAGATTATGATGTGTGCGCGCTGTGTGAAAAAGCCCGCCGGATTCCCGACGGGCTGCTGGTATCGGATATGCGCGGCCTGCGTTTGACGCCGCAGGGATTTCTTGTCTCCAACGCGGTGATCGCACAACTGCTTTTATAACGCCTTTAAGTATCCATTAGACGGCGAAGCTGCTTGCCAAAATCAGCGGCGACGCCGCGCACACTGTCGATAATTTCATTGATTCCGGCTTCGATTTCCCCGGCAGCGGAGGCCTTGAAAAAGTCGCGCGAATGCGTTTTGCGGTACCGCTTGACCACCTGGCGGATTTTTTCCGTCTCCTCGGCGGTCAGGGGCTGATTCGGGCGCTTGAGCATCAGGAGCACATTGGCGCAATCGGCCAACAGCTCTGTATATTCGTCGTCCACCTGTTTTTTAAAGCGGGCTGTCATTTGCAGCTCGTCGGCGGGATCGGTGAAACGCAGCTCGACAATCGACGCTTCACCGCCCATCTGGCGGATTTTTTGGGCGAGCGCGGTAAACTGCTGCATACTCTGTGCGGTATTCGGCAGCAGGGCGACGCCTTGCTTAAAATATTCCGCACCGATTTCCTTGAGCTTGCGCCACACATAGACGCGCGCTTTTGACGGCTTGATCGGCACGTTGTAACTGATTGCCAGCCAGACGGTTCTTTGCATTGGGCGCACCCCCTCGTTATCTCTGCCACAGATCTATTTTATTTTACCCTTTGAGAGCGGTTTCGTCAACACCCGCGTGCAGGCCGGCGGAATTTTCCTTGCAAGGCGGCGCATTGAATGATAAAATAAATGCATGGCATTTATTTTATCTCCATATGGCCAGGGCGATGCGCGGGCACGGTCCGCTGCCGCCCTGATGGCCGATTTTATCATGCCGCGCTGCAAAGGCGGTGCGCGCATATCGCATATCAAGTAAAATTTTGAATGCGCCGGCCGGGCGCTGTACATTCTTTGTGACCAGTATGGCCGCTTTTGAGCGACAGCCGGCAGCGTTGGTTCCAATCCCCCATTCGCCGGGGGAGCATTTTATTTCTTTCTATGCCGCATATGGCGGCGGAATGGGGGATTTTTTATTTATGTCAGTTAAAAACCTGATGTTGCCTGAGCATTATTTTTCCAAGCTTGATATTATGGAGACGGAAATCGCGATTAAGCTGGCAAAGGACACCTTTGAGCGGGAATTGGCGCGCGCCCTGACGCTGACGCGCGTGTCCGCGCCGCTGTTTGTCCGTCCTGAGACTGGGCTGAACGATGATCTCAACGGCGTCGAACGCCCGGTCCAGTTTGATATCCTTGATCTTGGGGCCGATGTGCAGATCGTCCATTCGCTCGCCAAATGGAAACGAATGGCGCTCGGCCGCTACGGCTTTGCGCCGCAGACGGGCCTGTACACCGATATGAATGCGATCCGCCGCGATGAGGAGCTTGATAATCTGCATTCGGTCTATGTCGACCAGTGGGATTGGGAAAAGGTGATCACACGCGAGCAGCGCACCATGGAGACGGTCGAGGACGCCGTCCGGTCGATCATGGGCGCGCTGTGCAAAACGCAGAATGTTCTGGCCGATGCGTTTACGGCGCTTGAGCGGTTTTTGCCGGAGCAGATCTCGTTTGTTACAAGCCAGCAGCTTGAGGATGAATACCCGGAACTGACGCCGAAGGAACGTGAAAACGCCGCAGCCCAAAAATACGGCGCGGTATTTGTCTCCCAGATCGGCGGTAAGCTGCGTTCCGGCAAGCCGCACGACGGACGCGCGCCCGACTATGACGACTGGTCGCTCAACGGCGATATCCTGATCTGGTACCCGGTGCTTGGGCGTGCGCTTGAGATATCGTCAATGGGTATCCGCGTAGACGCCGCGGCGCTGAAGCGGCAGCTCGAAACAGCGGGATGTATGCAGCGCGCCGGGCTGCCGTTTCACAGGATGCTGCTGGAGGACCGCCTGCCGCTGACGATGGGCGGCGGTATCGGGCAGAGCCGCATCTGCATGGCGCTGCTGCAAAAGGCGCACATCGGCGAGGTGCAGGCTTCCGTCTGGCCGGACGATATGCACGACGCCTGCGCTGCGTCGGGGATTCATCTGCTGTAATCAGAAGGTATAGACGGCTTTTGCGCCGGGGATGGGATGTGTGAATGGAGGATGGGTATGGATCTGATCGAATTATATGGAAGCCGCGTTTTTAACGACGCGGCAATGCGCAAATACTTGGCGCCCGCTGTTTATGAAAGCCTGCGGCGCACGCAGAGGGAAGGATTACCGCTTGATTTTGACATCGCGCAGGCGGTTGCGGAAGGAATGGCTAAATGGGCTGTCGAGCAGGGCGCGACGCACTACACCCATTGGTTTCAGCCGCTTACAAATATCACTGCCGGTAAGCACGACGCGTTTTTGGAACCATTGGGCGACGGCGCGGCGCTCGTTTTTTCCGGAAAGGCGCTGATCCGAGGAGAACCGGATGCGTCCAGCTTTCCGTCCGGCGGTCTGCGCGCCACATTTGAAGCGCGCGGCTATACCGCCTGGGACCCGACATCTCCGGCTTTTGTGCGCGATGGGACGCTGTACATACCGACGGCCTTCTGCTCCTACGGCGGCGAGGCGCTCGATCAGAAAACGCCGCTGCTGCGCTCCATGGAGGCTGTCAGCGCGGCCGCGGTGCGGTTGCTGCATGCGCTTGGGGAGCCTGGGGTTACATGCGTTACGCCGACAGTCGGTTCGGAGCAGGAATATTTTTTGATTGACCGCGCGCTTTACGAGAAGCGTCTCGATTTGAAAATCTGCGGCCGCACGCTGCTGGGCGCCAGGCCGCCCAAGGGACAGGAGCTTGACGATCATTACTGCGGCCGCATCCGCCTGCGCGTCTCCGATTATATGCACGCGCTTGATCGGGAGCTTTGGTCGCTTGGCGTGCCCGCCAAGACAAAGCACAATGAGGCCGCGCCCGCGCAGCACGAGCTTGCGCCGATGTACGATCAGGCCAATATCGCCTGTGACCACAATCAGCTCACAATGGAGCTGATGCGCATCATCGCCAAGCAAAAGGGGCTGGCGTGCCTGCTGCATGAAAAGCCTTTTTCGGGAATCAATGGGTCGGGCAAGCACAACAATTACTCGCTGATTACAAACGACGGACAAAATCTGCTGTCGCAGTCCGATGATCCGGCGCGCAACCGGCGCTTTTTGCTGATCCTGGCCGCTTTCATTGAGGCGGTCGACGAGTATGCCGATCTGCTGCGCGCTTCGGCCGCGTGCGCCGGCAACGATCAGCGGCTCGGCGGCTGTGAAGCGCCGCCGGCGATTATCTCGGTATTCCTCGGCGAGAGTTTGACGCGCGCGCTGTTTTCCATGGCGCAGGGCGTCAGCGCCGCCGGCGAGGAGCGGCGGCACATCCACACCGGCGTCAGCGCGCTGCCTGATCTGGAGCAGGACGATTCCGACCGCAACAGGACTTCGCCGTTTGCCTTCACGGGGAATAAATTTGAGTTCCGTATGCTCGGTTCGTCCCAGTCGATCGCATTGACAAACGTCGTGCTCAACACGGCGCTCGCTGAGGTGTTCGGCCGGTTCGCAGGCCGTCTGGAGGCGGCGGAGAATAACGAGGCGGCTATGGCTGCCATTGTCGCGGATGTTCTGCGCGATCATGGCCGCGTGATCTTCAATGGGGACAATTATTCGGACGCATGGGTTCAGGAGGCGAAAAAGCGCGGCCTGCCGGTCATCAATTCAACAGTGGAGGCGTTCGACTGCCTGATTGCGCCGAAAAACATTGCGCTCTTTGAGCACCATCAGGTGTTTACTGAGACGGAATGCCGGTCGCGGCGTGAGATCCTGCTTGAAAATTACGTCAAGACGACGGCGATCGAGGCCGCAACCATGATTGAAATGGTGCGCCGCCAGATTTACCCGGCTGTCGCGCGCTATGCCGGCGAGATCGCAGGCGTTGTCAATGCGATGCGCACGGCCGGCGCGCCGTCCGCTTCGGCAATTCGCCTGCTCGATGCGCTCGCCGCGCTGACAGACCAGATTGACAGCGAGCTTGACGCGCTGCGCGACGCCTATGCGCGCAGCCAATCGATTGAACAGCCGCGCGCGCATGCCGAATTTATGCGCACGACGCTGCGCGGCTGTATGGAGAGCCTGCGCGCCGCCTGCGACGCCGCGGAAACCGTGATGGACGGCGAACGCTGGCCGATCCCGACGTATACAGATTTGCTGCTGCGCGTCTGACCAGATGAATGAAGGAGGAGGATGGGCTTGGCGGCTTACGATGCGCAGGAAAAGGACGGGCAGCACAGCGGACAGGCGCCTGCGCCGCAGGAAACCGGCAGGCCCGTGCCGGCTCAGGACGTTCCGACTGATCAGGCGTGTCCTCAACCGTCCGCTGATGAGCTGTGTATGCTCGCGCTGTTTTTCGACCTGTTCCAGATGAAATTAATGTTCCAATTGCTGGCTGAAAACGGTATTGCCGCCGAACAGCGCGGCGGCGCGGCCATCGGTTATTCGTTGTTTGTAAGGCCGGAACAGTCTGCGCGCGCGAGAGAGCTGCTGGACACCTTTCTTGCGGACGCACCGGCTGCGCAGGAAAAAGCGCAGGATTCAGTTCCGGCTGTTTCCGGCAAGGCAGACGGGCAAGGTTCAGAGGAGCATTTGGGCGTTGATTCTGACGCCGGCGGCTTTGATATCGACGATCTGGACGACGACGATATCGGCGAAACGCTCACGCTGCGCGGCTTTTTGAAGGACCGCGCGTTTAAACATGCGTCGCTGGTCCTGTTTGTGGGGCTGCCGGTCGGCGCGCTGCTGCTGATGCTGTTTTTGCAGTGGCTTGCTTCCTTCTTTTGAATATCAGGATAAAAAAGCCCGCCCCG
>OKCG01000880.1_pt1 | contig 9223 bp, 7 predicted proteins | sample 1609991 | NCBI WGS metagenome assembly OKCG01 (sample SAMN04436606, study PRJEB24849) | human gut metagenome | biome: human gut; feature: NICU; material: stool | host: Homo sapiens | place: USA: Saint Louis, MO | collected 2010-01-15
CCACCGAGATCAACACTCTTTCCCTACACGACGCTCTTCCGATCTAACTATCTGCTGATTTTTCTGGCTTCTGAGGCGTCCTCCTTTATGACCGGGTCCAATCTGGTCGTTGACGGAGGCTGGACAGCATGGTGAACCGGGAGAAACTGCGGGGAATTTTCTCCGCACTCATCACGCCGACAAACCCCGACGAGACTGTTAATTACCGTGCGCTCGGCGAAATCGTCCGGCGGCAATTAGACGACGGCGTAGAAGGATTTTATTGCTGCGGTTCTTCTGGCGAAGGACTTTTGCTGACAATTGAGGAACGCAAGAAGATTCTTGAATGTGTAATTGAATCGGCAGAAGGGCGAGCGCCGGTCATCGCTCATATCGGCACGATCCGCACTTCTGATGTATTGTCCATGGCCCGTCATGCCAAACAGGCCGGAGCCGCCGCCGTCTCCATGATCCCGCCTTATTATTATCAGTTCACCATGGATGAAATTACTCGTTACTATGAACGGGTGATTGAAGCCGAGCCGGACCTGGGTGTGATTATCTATAATATTCCGCAGTTCACCGGCATTGAATTCGGAATGAACAATGCCCGGCGGCTATTGAATAACCCCGGTATCATCGGTATCAAGCACACCTCCAAGAATCTTTATTCCATGGAACGGATGCGTACAGCCTTCCCGGATAAAATCATATTCAATGGTTTCGACGAACAGCTTTTAGGCGCGCTGGCCATGGGTGCCGATACGACCATCGGCACCACTGTTAATCTGTTTGCGCCTTTATTCCTGAAACTGCGCGACTGCTTCCAACAGCATAATATGTCCGAAGCCATGCGTTTGCAAACGCAAATCAACGAACGTGTGGAGATGATGTGTCAATTTGGTATCTTTAACGCGGTAAAGTTTATCTGGACCCTGCGGGGAATCGATTGCGGCGTATGCAGAGAGCCTTTCCAACCGTTAACGGACGATGCAAAACAGATCCTGGCCGCGCTGTGGAAACATCCAATGGAATTATAGGATGAAATGTCATGAATTCAAAACCGCAATAAGCAAAGCGGCGCCGTTCTCAAGGCGCCGCTTTGCTTTTTTATACTTGCGCAAGATCGGCCATTTTCACGGTTGCAGGCTGTGTCAAAGCAATGTCCTGCCCCAGCGTTTGGCCGAAGGATTATACGAACCTTAGGCGGCAATCCGGCTGCCGGCACGCGGCGGGCACAACCGTTCCCGCACAAGGCCGCTGAATGGCATCACCGGGATACAAAGCAAAAACCAAAGCAGACAGTAAAATGGGCAGATCTGCCCCAGCAGGTTTCCTTTACGCCGGGAATAGTCCCAAACGCGCAGCCCGCAAAGCTTGTTGATGACCACTCCGAATACAAATTCCACCGACGTCAAAAGCGCGCAACCCGCTGCACATTTTTCAACCAGAGAACGGCCGGCCATGCGCAGATCCGCCAAATACAAAAGCAGAAAACCAACTCCGCCTGCCAGCGCCATCGTCCAATGTGTAAATCCGCGCCAGAGAACTTCAATCGCGCTGTATCCAACCGATCCTATTGTACAGACCGCCGCATATTCACGCAGTTTTTCCATACATATCACCCCGCAATAGGGTGTGTATCCAAAATAAAAATATGCGGCTTGAAAAAGGTATTTTTTTACAGTTTATTTTTATGATGTTCGATCGCTTTTGTTTTTCAGAAATATAAAAAAGTGCCCGCGATGTTCCATACCGTTTGCAATCTGTATAAAGTTTTTCCGGTGGCGAAGCAGCAAAACAATGCCTGCCGCCGCCAAAACAGCAGTCGGCTGCGTCCTCCTGCCAAACAAAAGAGCCAGCGCCGGCAGGAGGACTGCAATCGCCGCGGAACCAAGTGCCAAATATCCTGATACTAGTACAGCCGCTGCGCCGCCAATCAGCGCGCCAAAACCGATAGCCGGAGAAAACAACACCGCCGCCGTCCCCGCGCAGGCAATCCCTTTTCCGCCGCGAAAACCTTTCCAAACAGGCCAACAGTGTCCAATCACCGCGCCGAAGCCCGCATATAAAACCCCCAGGCGCTCCGGGCCGGGAAGCAAAAGCAAGCCGCAGATGCATGCCAACACAGTTTTCAGGATATCGCCGCATAATACGATTATACCGTATCGGGTTCCCAAGCGCGATGCGACGTTTGCCGTCCCGGGATTTCCAAAGCTATCCCATCTGTGTTTCCCTGTTTTGGCCCGTACAACAAGATCCGCCGTCAAAAAAGAACCGTATAAATAGCCCAGTGCGATACAAACCGGACGCATATCCACCTGACGCTCCCCCTTCATTTTTGTCACAACATTGATTCACAAGCCAGATCGTTCCTACAGAAAGTATTGCCTGTCTCATCCACCCGATATTCTGGGAAAAAGTAGTTTTTTCGCTCCTTCATATCCGACTTAATCGTCTTGTTTTCTATACTAAATCATGTTATACTTAATTCGACAAAATACGACATCAGAGGAAATGACAATACAATGCTTCAACTGTTGGGATTGTTTGGATTTGTCTGCCTTTTGGGCGGCTGCTGTGCTTATTTTTTGCTTTTTCTCAGGCGCAACAAGTTTGAAACCAAGCTTGCATATGCCCGCGCCTGGACATTAAGCGCCGTGCTTGACGCTCGCCTCAGCGAAACCTCACGGCCAATCTGCCTGCTCAAGGCTTATCAGAATGTTCTTCTTCCCTTCTGGGCGGCGCGCGACGCCTACATCCTGATCCGGTTGCTTGGAAGCGGACAGCTTCCTCCATTCGGAATTTTTTGGATTGCTTCATGCATCCTTACAATCTCCGCTTTCCTATTCCTGCGTTTCTTCGATATACTGGCATTGGCGATCAACATCGCTGCCCTGTTATTGGGTGCGGTCTGTCTGTTTCTTCCACCGCCACTTTCGGTCATGGCGCGGCCGCCTATACCCGCGGCAATCTGTGGCGCTTTGACAGCTCTCCTATTCGTTGGCTACTGTCTGCGCCGCAAGGATTTATTTGTTTCACCGGATTTGCCAGAGCTGGAGGATGAGTCATATGACGCAAATACGTTCTTTGACGCCGCTGAGGGATCGGATGACGGCGAAGCATTTTTCGCCCCTGCCCCTATATGGTTAGAACCGGAGGAGACGAAGCCCGCATTGCCCATCGCAAGTAAAATGGAACCCCTTGGCCGGAGACCTGATCAACCGATGCAGCCGCAGCGCACCGCGAAACATACGGCGCTTCGAAAGCGGGTATACGGCTCCGGTCAGCGTGTCGGCCATCGACATCATGCCGGACGGATGAATCCTTTTGTACACAGAAACAGCCGCAAATACAGACGCTCAAAGCAATCTGCCAATCAGTAAAAATTTGTTATTTATGAGCGGCAGAATAATATATCAAAAGCCCACTGTCCCAATTAAACGCTGGACAGCGGGCTTTTTTGATACGGGGTGCTGTTTAATCATTGAATGCCTGGGATATGCGGAAGGCTGTCGAAGCCTTTTTGCAATTCCTCGTCGGTCGGGATGTAATCCTGCATACGCCCTTCCTGATAGGACGCATACGCAGTCATATCAAAATATCCGGTACCGGTCAGACCAAACAGAATTGTTTTGCTTTCGCCGCTTTCTTTACACTTAAGCGCCTCATCAATGGCCGCGCGGATAGCGTGAGCTGATTCCGGCGCGGGCAGAATTGTTTCGTGCTTTGCAAAATACGTAGCCGCCTCAAATACGCTTGTCTGCTCGACCGAAACTGCCTCCATATATCCGTCGTGGTACAGCTTGGAAAGAATGGGAGACATACCGTGATACCGCAGGCCGCCGGCGTGGTTGGCAGATGGGATAAAACCGCAGCCGAGTGTATACATGCGTGCCATCGGCGTAATTTTTCCGGTATCACAGAAATCGTAGGCATATTTGCCGCGTGTAAAGGAAGGACAGGAAGCGGGTTCCACCGCAATAATTCTGGGGTTCGTCTTTCCGGTCAGCTTATCGCGCATAAACGGAGCAATCAACCCGCCAAGGTTGGAGCCTCCGCCGGCGCACCCAATGATAATATCAGGATATTCGCCAAGAATCTCCATAGCTGCCTGCGATTCCAGGCCAATGATCGATTGATGCAGCAACACCTGATTGAGCACTGAGCCAAGCACATAGCGGCAGCCCTCGGTTGTTACAGCTTTCTCCACCGCTTCTGAGATCGCACAGCCAAGGCTCCCCGTTGTATTTGGATTTTCGGCAAGAATCCGGCGTCCGACCTCTGTCGTTTCGCTTGGGCTTGCAATCACGTTTGCATCAAAGGTATGCATCACAGACTTTCGGAACGGTTTTTGTTCATAGGAAACCTTGACCATATAAACTGTCAAAGGTATACCGAAATAACAGCATGCCTCCGAAAGCGCCGTCCCCCACTGACCTGCGCCGGTTTCGGTTGTCAGGCTTGTAAGCCCCTGTTCCTTCGCGTAATATGCCTGTGCAATGGCTGAATTTAACTTGTGACTGCCGGATGTGTTGTTGCCTTCAAACTTATAATAAATCCTGGCGGGCGTATCGAGCGCGCGTTCAAGCTCATAGGCACGAATCAGCGGTGATGGGCGATAAATTTTATACATCTCCTGAACCGGCTCCGGTATATCGATGAAACGTGTTTGGGCATCCATCTCCTGATGCGCCAGCTTTTTGCAAAATACCGGATAAAGGTCCTCCTCCACAGCCGGCCGCATGGTAGCCGGATTGATAATCGGATCGGGCTGCTCCTTCATATCAGCGCGCAGGTTATACCACTGCTTCGGCATCTGGTCCTCAGTGAGATACAGTCTGTGTGGAATCTTAGCCATATTAAATTACCCCTTTCAGCTTTGCCAAAATTATATTTGATCAAATCCGGATGACTGCGGGACCAGAGTGTGGATCGAAATACATCAAAAAAGGCCTTTGTCTCCAGTTTTAAAAACTGGGACAAAAGCCTTTGCTTCTGCGGTACCACCCAAATTGACGCATGACGCGTCCACTCATTCCATGTACAAGCATACATGCTCCCTTGATAACGGGTGGAGTTCCCGTCAGGCACTACTAGGTTCACCGTTCGTCCTGCCCTCATAAGTCCATTCAACATGGCCACCCCTGCCGCTTTCCCACCATCGGCGGCTCTCTGTGAAGCGTGTTTCCATGCCTACTCTTCTTAATCATCGGTTTTTGATTTACTTCATTATATGCATAAAGCCCCAATCTGTCAAGTAGTTTTTCAAAAAACACCTGAATTGAAGATTGTAATATTAATTGCGAAAGGAAAACGCGACAAAAAGCGCCATTGACCTTTTGGCACTGTCACGGTAAAATGAATACAGCAAATAACCCAGGTGCGTTTGGCTTTGGCCGGTTTTGCACCCCGTTTTGTTGCCAAGCACTGCATGATCAAAAAGGAGGCATCACACAATGAAAAACCTTCCCATCCGTTTGTCCGCATTGACGCTCTGCGCTGCATTTACACTTTCAGCATGCGGCGCGCGCCTGCTTTCGCCAAAGCAAACCGCTTCAACCGTTTCGGATGACAGTTCCTCTCGCACCGCTTCTGTATCATCCCGTGCGGCGCAGCCGCTTTCTGTATCGCTTGGGGAACAGACTACCCAAGTAGAAATCGGCAGCGTACCGCTGTTTACAGTCAAATCGCACGACCAGCTTCCCGATCTTTCCGCAGCCCCGGCAGGGACAACATACAGCGTTTTTTATGAGGCCGAATCCATCTTTGAAGGAAATGCTGATGAAAAATTCATCCCTGCTTGCGATGGGCAGTTCAGATACATTGTGACAGCTTCCAGCGGAGATACATACCTGTTTGATATGGATTGTGATTTTCCTGCAACATTGACGGCGGCCTCGGCCATCAAACAGGGAGAGACGCTCCGTATCAGTGTAGCTCACGCCGAGGGAACAGAGCTGACAGCGCAAACCGATCTTGGATTCGCTCCGCGATTTTTTACGAGCGCGTCATCCTCCTATGGAGCGGAAAAGATCGCCCTGCTTCCAATCCGTTATACGGCTTCTCCCGGAGTTTATACTGTTACAGTTCAGGCCGGCGGGCAGACATTGACACACTCTCTCACGGTGCAGGAGCAGGATTTTGATGTGCAGTATATGACCATGCCTCAATCCACTGCCGCTGAAACAGCGCTGAGTGCTCAGGCCAATGCGGAGTGGAATGAAAAGATCGAGCCTCTTAAACTGATTTGCGATGAGGAGCAATATTGGGAAAACCCATTCCAGCAGCCAGCCTTTGGACCCATCTCAACACAGTTTGGAAGCATCCGTTATACAAACGACGACCCGACGCCCACGCGGCACAACGGCACCGATATCGCTGCGGCGCGCGGCAGCATCGTCTCGGCGGCCAACAACGGGCGCGTTTTGTTCGCCGACTATCTCCAACTGACCGGCAATACAGTCATCATTGAACATGGATTCGGGTTAAAAAGCTGGTACTACCATATGGATTCCCTCAATGTCAAGACAGGCGATATGGTTAAAAAAGGCGATCAGATCGGCGCTGTCGGTTCGACCGGATATTCGACAGGACCGCATCTGCACTTTGCCCTGTCGGTTAATAATGTGTTTGTCAATCCCTGGACCGCTGTCAACAACGGCATCTAAGCAAATAAAAAGAAAAAGGCAGGGCGTTCGCGATACGAACGCCCTGCCTTTTTTGCTTCTTTGACTTAACTGTAAAGCATTTTCAGCTTTCCATCTTCAGTTGTAACCTTCATCAGAGCCGGGATATTATCCGGATCCTCCACCAGCCGCAAACTGATCGCATCCTCGACCTCCTTGCGGATAATGGTGCGCAGGTCGCGCGCGCCGCTCTTGCCGCCGACCGCTTTGCTGGCAATATATGCCGCAGCCTCATCGTCCCAGCCGAAGGTAATTCCCTTCTCCGCGAGAGGCGCCTTCAATTCGCCCAGCATCAAAGCCGCGATTTTGCGGTAATCCGCTTCACCGAGCGGCCGGAATACAACAACCTCGTCGACACGCGCCAAAAATTCAGGCCTCAAAAACTCTGAAAGCGCCTTCATCGCCTTATCCTTGGCGATTTCGCCAGTAGTACGGTTGAAACCGAGCGCACTTTCCTTGCGCTCGCTGCCGGCGTTCGAGGTCATCACAATCACTGTGTTCTCAAATGAGCAGACTCGGCCATGCGCGTCAGTGATACGGCCTTCATCCAGGATTTGAAGCAGGATATTGAGAACATCCGGATGCGCCTTCTCAATCTCGTCGAACAGGACGACCGAATATGGCTTGCGGCGGACCTTTTCTGTCAACTGTCCCGCCTCGTCATAACCGACATATCCCGGCGGAGAGCCAACCAGCCGGCTGACTGTATGCTTTTCCATAAACTCAGACATATCGAGACGGATCAGCGGATCGGCCGAATCAAACAATTCCTTTGAAAGAACCTTGACCAGTTCTGTTTTTCCAACGCCGGTCGGTCCGACAAAGATGAACGAGGCGGGTCTGCGGCGCGCGGAAATTTGCACACGGGAACGGCGCACGGCGGCCGCAACAAGCGAAACAGCCTCATCCTGTCCAATGATACGTTCAAGAAGCGCAGGCTCCAGCTTTGCCACACGGCGCAGCTCTGTTTCACGGATTTTCGCCGCGGGAATCCCTGTCCAAAGCTCAATCACACCTGCAAGATCGTCAAGCGTAACCGGCTGGTCAACCGCCGTCGGCGCAAGCTCATTGATTTTTTCATTCAGAACAATTGTTTCACCGCGCAGGCGGGCAATCGACTCATAATCCGGCTCGTCTGTGGCGGCTTCCAACTCCTCCAATTGTTCGTTTGTATCTGCGAGCTGCTTTGTCAATTTATCGTATTCAGCCAACTGCGTATTGCGCAGGACGGCTGCTGAACACGCTTCATCCAGCAAGTCGATCGCCTTGTCCGGAAGAAAACGATCCGTAATGTATCGCTCCGACAGCACAACCGCCATCCGCGACAGATCATCGCTGACCTTGACGCGGTGGTGATTTTCATAATAGCTGCGTACACCCTTGATAATATCGACCGTGTCCTCGATTGAGGGTTCTTCAACCGTGACCGGCTGGAAACGGCGCTCGAGCGCTGCGTCTTTCTCAATATGTTTGCGGTATTCGTTGAAGGTTGTCGCGCCGATCACCTGGATCTCACCGCGTGACAGCGCAGGTTTAAGGATATTGGCGGCATTCATAGAACCTTCTGAATCTCCCGCGCCGACGAGATTGTGAACCTCGTCGATGAACAGGATGACATTTCCCGCGTCCTTGATATCCTCAACAAGCCCCTTGACCCGGCTTTCAAATTGCCCGCGAAACTGTGTGCCAGCGATCAGAGCCGTCAGGTCAAGCAAATACAGCTTTTTGTCCGCGAGACGGTACGGCACATCGCCGCTTGCGAGCTTCTGCGCAATCCCCTCTGCAACGGCTGTCTTTCCGACGCCCGGCTCGCCAATCAGGCAGGGATTGTTCTTTGTTCGCCGGTTCAAAATCTGAATCACACGATAAATTTCGCGTTCACGGCCGATAATCCGGTCGATCTTGCCCTGCTCCGCCTTGAGTGAAAGATTGTCGCAGTAGGCGTCGAGATGCTTATACTTTTTCTCCGGCGCCCCCCGGCGGCCGCGCTCCTTTTGTTTGGGCCTCTCAGCCGGCCTGACTGTAGGTTCCTTTGGCGAATCCTTTTCTTCCTTCGGCTTTTGCGGAATAATCTCACCGTTTCCGACTGCGCCGAGGATATTCTGCAAAAACGGAAGCGCCTGCGCGCCGCCCATTTCAAATCCATTTTCACCTTCGCCGCCGAACATATCCATCATCTGATCGGACATATTGTCCAGCTCGTCGTCTGTGATTCCCATTTTCTCCATCAGGTCGCTGACCGGTTTAAGCCCCAATTCCTTGGCGCACCGCAGACACAGCCCCTCATAAATTGTTTTATCTCCTTCAAGCCGCGTCATAAAAACAACGGCAAGACGTTTCTTGCATCTTGAACACATCATATCCATCAGTTTTTGCTCCTTTCCGCCACTGCCCCGCCGGCCAGACCGGGAACCCCGGCGCTTTGGACAGCGAAAAGCGCGCGGGCAGCGGTTGCGCGGGCATTTGCCCGCGCAGGATGAACCAGGCTCCCCTATCCATCCGCGCTGTTAAAATAATTATTCAGGTTATATTGTATATGCCCGATGTGAACAGCA